>JAAGKN010000758.1_pt1 | contig 63796 bp, 76 predicted proteins | sample 6206371 | NCBI WGS metagenome assembly JAAGKN01 (sample SAMN11533720, study PRJNA540317) | gut metagenome | isolation source: fecal pellets from male and female animal of same cohort | host: Peromyscus leucopus | place: USA:CA | collected 2017 | reverse complement strand
GAGATCTTTCTTTATATGTGTTTTCTAATTACTATTAGTCTTCAGAGCTAATGGCTTTATATTTCTTGATAAGTTCACTCACTTTATCAAGCAGTTCACCGTTTGCGAAATAGCTTTCAAACTGTTCATACAATGTATCAATGCAATCTTCTATTGCTTTTGGATCGTTACTTTTGATTTTTGAATTGCAGTATTCGATCAGTTCTGGTACTCCTTCTTGGTCGCTATATAAGTACTCTAGTATCAATAGGCGGTCTGCGGCTAGTTCTTTTCGCTCCATCTCTTCTCACCTCCCTCTCACTTAGATTGTATCATACTACAGGTCATAATTGTTTTTCTTTCAAACGTTCCTTGTATGTTTGATATTGACTCTTCTTTAATATGAATCTTGTATTCTGTCTACGCATATACTTTAAAATTTTTGTATAGTTTTCTAGTAATTCTTTTTCTTGGCTTAGTGCAGTTTCTAAAAGGCTAAGTGAAGGTAGTTTCAAGATTTTAACTACCCAATCTCCATAACGTGGGTAATCATTTCTTGGCAAAGGTTCATTTTCCCAAGTTATACCAGCTGCAACCAAAACAATATTTCCTAGTCCAAATTTAGTTGCGTATAATCCCTGTTCAACATGTCCACGATATTTACTAACTAGTGCGGTCCCAATTATTCTATCCCCAATTGATAATGTAAAATCCTCAATATTAGCTATAGAATGATTAATATCCTTTAGTTTAATCCATAGATGACTTGATAACTTTATTTTTCCCCTCTTTATGAGATTGTTGTTATCAATATTTATGCGTTCTAGTAATAACCGAGTGTTTTCAATATTCCTTTCATCAATAACAATATCAGAAAGTAATGCCTCAAATAGAATTACCTTGTCCATATAATCATTCAGAAGAATTCGACTACTCCGGCTTTCATAGCTATCATTAAACATGTCTTTTATAATTTGAATTCTCGCAGATGTTGCAAATTTTGGATGCGTATTCTGTTTTAATATCACTGTATTTTGGTAATAATCAGTATCATTTATAGGAAAATAGCACAGGGCTTGTTCACAATTTGATATTTTTTTCTTCTGATTAATCTCATTACGTTTTTTCTTACATTCACTATTTCTAAAGTTCTTTAGCCTTTTTCTCAAAGAAATCACCTTCTTATCATCATTTCAATATCCAAAATAATCATCTAAGTCCCTAATAATGATGATTTATAGGAGTTTTAATGCGCTATCAGACTCACATAAATCTTATCAGAATTTAAAATATTTTTCAACAGAATGATAAAAAGTATGCAAAAAATCTCAGAATGATATACGATAATATTTTATATAATTCTGAGAAAATAGTAGTAAGCTCTTACAGAGATTTTATATTTTTCCTAAATTATTTCCTGAAGTAACTGCCTTAACCAATTCTCCTGTTGATTTATGAGTATTTGCTGTAGAAGCTTGTAGTTGAATTTGTCTCCAAGAATCGAGTCTTTCCATTATGAATCTTACTTTTTTTGTAGCGTTCTCTAGAGCTGGTTTAAAAGCCGTTTGCATTTCTTTGTTATCTGATATTATGTCACTATGTGCATTTAACCACGGATAGTATTCTTCACCTAATTTTGCAATTTCATCAAGTGGTGTTTCTTTCGTAGGTACAGGTTGGGGAACTAGAATATCTTCTTCATTGAGACCTAAATCATCATTTGGATTTCCTGAACTTCCTTCAACTGCAGATAATATATCTTCACGTTCCATAACATATTCACATGGTCCAAATTTTTCTATTAAACTATCATTTAACGCATTCATAACTTCATCGGTTAAATACGGTCCATTACCATGTTCAGGGTTTAGTGGACCTTTTATAGTTGAATAAAACTCACCTGGTTGAGTTAATAGATGAACAGCGATACCAGTTTCTGGTAGAGCAATTTCAGATTCTATTGGCTCGGAAACGCCTAAAGAAATACGTGCAGTAATATTTGCTGAGATTTTTCCTGGTACTAATTCTTTTCTAGCGGATTGATTAGCCATCAACATTCTGATTCCCACAGATCTAGCCATTTTTGCAATATATTCAAATGTATCAATTGTACCTAATTTACCAAGTTCACTTGCTTTTAGGTCTTTATCTTGTTGTGTGATTGCGGAAAATTCATCAACAACAACTAAAATTTCAGGTAATATTTCTTTACCTAATTTTTCCATCAGTTTATTATATTCAGCAAGTTTGGAAACCTCTTCCTTCTTGAATAAATCTATACGACGTCTAGTTTCTTTTTCAATGAATTTGATTACTGATCGAGCATAATCAATATCCCCACTAGCATCCCCAGGCGGGGCATACGTAAACGGATTTGGATGCGAACTATCTCTCGACATAAATTCAAATGAGTTTCCTTTGCCATCAATATATATTATCCTGAGATGCTTTGGATCAGTTGCTGACATAACACTATATAATATAGTCATGATTAAAACGGTCTTCCCTGTACCAGTTTTTCCAAAAATCATGATATGTGGATTTTTATCACCTAATTCAAAATAAATAGGTTCACCCATTGCATCTACGCCGATCAAACCTGAAATAATATTTGATACACCCTTTTTTCTTCTTTTTATCATATCGGCAAAAGATACGGGAATATTAACACCATTATCTAGGCTTATTTTTAACACACCAGCATCTAAAGTAATGATAGGCTTAGATTCAATTCGGAGCAATGTACTAAACTGATCTTGAAACTTATTGTAATCATTTGGAAGATTTGGATCTGGTGGTAATGTATAAGAATATATAGCAGTATTTCCACCAACTTGCACGTCATTAAACTGCCCTGAGATTTTTAAAGAGTTAAGAACAGTTGTCACATCAGGAATTCGTTGATTAGCTCTTTGAAGAGCTATTTGTCTTTGAATTTCAATTGTATTACCGTCTATCTTTGGTTCAGGGATAACTGATAAATCTAGATTTTGCTGAACTTTAAACTTAGCATTATCCGCACTAGTATCTATCCTAAATTTTTTATCAGCATTTATAACAAATCGCCTATATACTGCATATGGAGATAAGTTAGTAATATAAACAATTAGATTTTTAACTACAGACATGTACGTTTTAAGAAAGCCTAGACCACCTTGAGATGTCCTATTATCAATAGAGAACGGGTCAATAAATATATCGTTCCATTTTCCTAAGTTCTCTCCTGCGTCATATGGTATAGAAGAATCAAATATATATCCCCCTTCTTTTGGAGAAAAAGTGGGATCATTTGGAAAATATATTGCGTCTCCAGAAATTCGATTACCAAAACCTTTAAGCGTATTTTCAATAGCCCTATCAGTTTCAGTTTCTCTACTCTGTTTAATAAACAATCGTGCAACTCTTTTTCCATCAGCAGTTGTTCTTACCGAGACTGAGGATCTCCTTGTAGCAACCGCAACAGCAACTTTAGTAGCTTCTGCAGAAGATCCCCCTGCCCCTTCTATATATCTTGCATCACCTGCAGCAGCATCCTCATATGAGTCATTTAAATTTTCTTTCAATTTCCCTTTGATTTTTCCTTCCAAAATGGAGTCTTTGATAGGAGTCTGCTTGCCAATAAAATAGGAAAATATTTTAGGAAATGTTATGAATGTGGGAATTAATACGTTAAATGTTCTCGAAAAAGAAATTCTCCATTTTAATGCAAGAATCTCAATTAATATGCCAATGAAATATACAATGACAAAAGCATTCCAATATGTTGGAAACCATGTTGCAATAAGGTTATTTAACCACCCATTAAAAATTTGAAGGTAACCCACAATAGATGTAAAGATGGGTACCTTTTTTATCAATTCAGCAATTTGATGCACATACATGGTGATTGTTACCCACCATGGCTGTGAGATCACCCAAGCTAATAAAATTGAAGGTATTCCTAATAAAACTGCTATCATTATTAATTTTGATAATATTCTATCCTCATTTGCACCTATATATTTTTTCTCTAAATAGCCAATTAATAAAAATAATGAACCTAACATTATTCCGTATGGGAAAAAAAAGTGCAGTATGAAGTATAGTAATGTGTTTAATTCCATAATTTTCACCTAAAATCTAGCTCTAGCAGCTTAAAACTGATCATTTATAGCTACTAATTGTTCTGTTAAAAAATCAGCTACAATACGTATTTCATCTTGATTAACTATTTCAGCAATTATTCTTCCGCTTTTGCCCAAAAACTTAATGCTTACCGTTTTGTTGAGTTCTAGTTTTTGTCTAGATAAAAAACTGATCACACCTGTTTCTCTAATGTAACCGTTCCATCTAATTTCTGTTACTTGATCTAAATTAATAATTCTATGTGGTAGACGTAAAAAATTCATTTTAAATTGCTCTCTCCTTTTATAACGACTATGAAAATTTATTTATACCTATTTCTAACTATTTTTAAAGCATCATTCTGAGAGAGGATCTCCCAATTATTATTCTTTCCTCTTAAGATAGCTGGATACTTAGATATGTCAGGGATATTCAATGTTCTATCAATATTACCCAGTTGCTTTTTATCTCCAATAATTATCCAGTCAAAATTTTCGAATTGTGCATATTGAGGGGTTAATTTAGCTTCTCTGATAACCTTTCTGAAATCTTTTATAGTTAAAATACTTTTTACGGTGATCAATTCTTTAAAATTAACAACAGAAGAAGTATTACTTTTTAAATGCCTATTATAACTATTTTTTTTCTTTTGATAGTAAACAAAACCTCTAGCAATTAAAGTAACGTAACATACCAAAAGAGGAAGCCCTATCCATACGAAAATAAATTCTAAAGGTAAGCGATTTAATCCATCATTGATCACTGAGTTAATAAATGAAATCCCTTTTCTGAAAAAAACTATTTTTTGTTCTGTATAATACAACAAAAATATCAATATGCTACTTGCAATTGTAAGTAGCATATATTTACTACCAATAATATATTTTTTAGATAATTTTTCATTATTATTTTTTTTAATAGTGGTAACCAATAACTCGATATTAGTCACTAATAAAATAATCATTATTGTTGTCAAAAGAACATGATACCAATTAAAGTTTATCGAAACAAAATTACTCAATATTAGTCACCGCCAGTCAAAATATTTACTTGTTTTGCAACATTTCCAGTATTATCAAATGCATCAACTCGAATATTTGATGAATCAACACAAATTTTTGCAGTTGTTGGTGTAGCTATTTTGTTGTCATATAACACAGGCTTGAGTTGAGATTTTAAAGTTGAAATTTCCTTATTTGTAAGTTTTGCTATATCAACTATATAGATATGCTTTCCTTGCCTTTTAGCTCTCTTGATGGCTGGTATTAATTTAGGCTTTGCATGTTCACAATCTTTACATCCTGTTTTTAGCAAGACAACATATATTTCTTTTTTTGACTGATCATGCCTATTAATTACTTTTACATTTTTAATATTTCCAGTTGAAGTCAAATGATTTACATAACCTCCGTAAATTAGGAGCGCTATAAATATATTGATAAACACCACCATTAGAATGGCTTTCTTACTTGTGCTAATATTTCCCATCTCCTTTCGTTTAAAAAAAGGGATATCGATAGAAACGATATCCCTCTTCATTTACTTATTAGACCCATGAAGCTTTACTTTAGAATCTTTTGTTGAAATAGCTACTTTCACTTCATATCCCTTAACAGCCAGTCTTTTTATAACTTTAGCCACTTCTTCAGCTGAAGCATCATCCTTAGTATATACACCTGTTGTTTTAACAACTTCTCCATTCATCATAGTTTCATCTTCAACAAGAGTGTATTTATAACTAATCATTTTTATTCCCTCCGCTCTTTACTTGATCTTTAAAAACTGAACCAGCTTTAAAATATGGAACAATAGTTTCTGGGATCACGATACATTCTCCCGTTTGAGGATTACGCCCTGTTCGTTGAGAACGGACTCGTTTCCCAAACTTTCCAAATCCTGCAATTTGCACCTCTTCGCCTGAATTCACTTTTTCAATAATGAGTGTGTGATACGCATTAATAAACTGACTAACTTCACTTTTATTAACATTCAGTTGCCTTGAAAGCGTCTCAATTAAATCTGATTTATTCATTGTATATTCCTTTCCAAATACCTAGTATATAAGAGGGGTTAAACTAAATATGTTATACAATGCTATTATATCAACGATTTTTCTGTTTTGCAATTTAATTTAAATTCAAATGAATTTTTTTGTTTCAACAGTGACTAAAGTGTCGTTATGAGAGCTACCGTGAGCTACTATTAGAATTCTCTTGATTTCAAAACCACGTTTTTTACCCGCTCCATTCGTATTCCATCCAAAGGATATAACTTTCCCATTTGGTTTTAAGATTCTAGCTATCTCGTTAAGATGGCTAGCTCTCCAATGACCAGATGTTTCTAAGGAAGTTATAGAAATCCCAAAATTTTTATAACATTCAGACACCTGTCTAGGTGAGTAGGGAGGATCATATAATACAGTATCCACAGATTCATTTTCGAATAATTTTAAGAATTCTAATGCGTCTAAGTGATATTGAGCACTAGTTTTTGGATTTAAATCATTAGTAATGGTCGAAAATTCAGAATTATTACTTGAAAATGGATCAAGTATAATATCGCCTGTTGCTTCTTCAAAAAGTAATTGTCTTATTGGCTTTATTAAGAAGGTATGTTTGTTAGGCATAGCCCAGCAGCGTTCTATTTTTACCATATGCCCCCCACTTATGTTTATTAATTTCTAAAAGCATACTAAAAAAGCCAAGAGTCGGAATCGAACCGCTTTTCATGTCATTAAAGCCTAAATACTCTCGAATTTAGCTTTAATGCCCCCACCAGAGGACGTTGGCTTTAGTGTTTATAAATCAACACAATCAACGATCGAGGAATCGAACCTCGATAAATTAACCATATTCGTTGATTTACTGATGTGCTTCAAGGTAACATCAGTATAAAAAACAAAAAATAAGAAGTTGTTAGATAAGAAAAAGGAAAAAGAAAAAAATATCTAACAATGATCCTTGTAAGATTTGAACTTACACCCTACAGTTTAGAAGACTGTTGCTCTATCCAGTTGAGCTAAAGGATCGGAAGAAAGCTATTTTCTTGATAAGGATTATATTCACATATTTTCTGATACCTTACCCGTATGACTAATAATATATGTGTAACATTCATCTATATCTTGAGACTATTAAAATATAGAATGGACCTTGTAGGACTCGAACCTACGACCGGACGGTTATGAGCCGTCTGCTCTAACCAACTGAGCTAAAGGTCCAAAAGATTTTGAAAAAAATGTTTTTTTCTTTATTTATATAATAGCAAAAACCATTATATGCTGTAAATAGGGTTTTTATATTTATTTGTATTAAAAATGATGTTTTTGTGGTGTTAAAAATTCTTTCTTTTTCTAACTTTTTCCATTTACAAAGAATTTTTTTTGTGTTACATTACACTTATAGAAAGATATAAAAGGAGCTGTTTTTTAATGTCCAAAATTTTCGCCATTGACTTAGGCAATAAACAAAGTAAATTAAAGTCAGAAAAAGATATTTATGTTTTACCATCAGTTCTTGTTAATAAACGTGATGTACAGTCCGTATTTTCAGTTAGCAAACCCGATGGAATTGTCGATTTAAAAATCAACGGTAGTCAAAATACCTATTATTGGGGATCAGGAGTATTAAACTATGATCAAAATAAATTGATGGACTCTCTTGGCTTTGGTGGGAGATACAACAGAACTATTTATCGCTTACTAAATGAATTTGCACTAGCTATTTTAGGAAGAGATTGGAATTCGAATGATGATCTGAATGACGTACATGTTGTTGTTGGGCTACCTACAGGAGATTATACAAAAGAGACTATCGATACTGTTAAAAGTATTTTTCTAGATAAACAAGGTAATTCTTTTGCTCCTAAAAGTCATTTAATTACTGTCGATAATCAGGAAGTGATTGTAAAAGTTTCAAAAGTTACTACACTTCCCCAACCTATCGGAACATTTTATAATCTGGTTATAAACGATTATGGGGATATTGTAGAACCTGACTTAGTTTCTAAGCGTCTCGCCATTGCAGATATTGGAGGGGGAACTGCACTTCTAGATCAAATTATGAATTCTAATCTAGATGCAACATATCGAACACAGTTAGAAACTGGAGCAAATACCCTATACTCACAAATCAGAACAGTATTAATGCAGGAATATGGATTGAATGCAGATCTACATAAGATCGAAATTTTGATTCGCAAAGCACTTGAAATTGAAATCCTAGAAGATGCACAATTCATTTATGTACAATCTGATACCAATACTTTTGATATTTCGGAAGTTGTTCGCTCAGAAATTCGCCACTACACAGAAAGTTTAGCAAATAATATCTATACTACATTTCAAAACTTAAATGAAGTTGATTTACTAGTTGTTACAGGTGGAACCGCTAATATTATTGACAAAACAATTTTCGAGCAAAGTTTTGGAAACCAAACAAAAGTCGTTTTTACAAACAATTCTGAATTTGCAAATGTCTCAGGATTCTACAAATATGCTTTACTTAGAGAAGATTAGGTGGTGATCAATATGGGGAATAATTGCTACTACTCCCTTTCAATAAAATTATCAAAAAAGAGAGATGCTGATCTTTGGGAATATATTAACAAAGCAGCTTCGAGAGAAAGAATGACTAAAAGTGCGTTCGTTCGAAAGGTTCTTTTTGAGAAAATGGATGAAGAGCATTCCAGTACCAAAAATATAAAGACTCCTACAAAAAAATATAGTGATCAAAAAACGGATATTGTAGAATCCGCTAAAAAAAGTAGTAGTAATGAAGATGCTAAAAAGTTACTACTACAAGGTTTCCAAGGAATTTGAATAGTCTATTATTTAGTCAGAATTTCCTGTTATCAGAATCTAAAGAGCTTAGAAATACATCATGTATTATGATGTGCTTCTAAGCTCTTTTTTTAAAACTGTAATTAGTCCTATTTTGATATTGATCCCTTTATTTTTCCTACTATTTTCTTTAATACTTAGTGATACAATCTGATTTTACAGTATCATCTGAGCATCAATTATGGCATTAGCAAAGTCCCTGCTTCTATACACGTAAAATCTACTAGGAATATTTTCTGTTAAATCTTCTTTTACAATATCAGGCAGCTCTCTCCCCCACGATTTAGTAATGCTATTTAAACTATTCAAAGTAACGCCCCCTAACACAACTAAATCTTGGGTTACTAACGGATTAATGAAATCATTCATGGTGTCTATATTAACTTCTGAGTCATCTCGTTCCTCAAAAGTAGTTATTAAACCAATACCTTTACTGTCTAATTTATCACGATAGGGTTTTAAAATCTTAGGATCTACTTTTATGCTGTCTAATCCAGTTACAACAACAACATCTCCTACATTCGCTCTATGCGATACATAAGCTAACACATTTAAAAATGTTGCAGATTTTATTGCTTTATTTGTTATAGACCATAAATTATAATAAATATTTCTATCAGTACTAGATAAACTATCTGGGATATTCGTTTTTTCCTTAAAAACTTGCGGATATCGGCGACTAGCAGTTCTAACAGAACGATATATCATATCAGCCTTTTCTCGTGCTGTATCGCCTTTCTTACTTTCTCTCGCAAGTAAAGCTTGTAATTCAGGAATAAAGTCTGTTAATGTCGGATAATCTTGGTGATTGGTTGTTGCTAAAATTCTCCAAGCCAGAGTTGGTTCATTTTTAGGATCATCAGTGTACATACCACTACCACCATTGGCACGATGAATTAACCAATCAACTAAAGTATCAGTCAATACAGATCTAAATTCTTCCTTACTACTGTTCAATAATAACATGATAATTTCTACAACTTTATCAATATTACTATTAGCATCCATTTCCACTGTCTCTTTTGTTCCATAGACCTCTAGAGGATTAATAGTATAATCCTTCATATCGAAAACTCTTGAATCTTCAAATTGATAATCAAATTTATTCAAATTAATAAAATGTGTTCGTGAACCATTGACCATATAATTATCTTGTGCAACGACATGCGCTATTGCTGTTCCATAATTAGATACTAGACTAGCACCCTCTATCCCTCCAATGGAAACTTTCCCTTTAGTTCCACCAGTGTGAATAACTGCATGCCTAATTCCTGAAAAATCAATTATTGATGAGTTATCTGAAATAAAGGAATGAACATCTGTTCCGCAGTATACACCGTATTCATCTGCAAATCCACTTGAAGGTAAAAATAATCTTGATGCAGCTACTGTCTGCATATCTGAATTATGTCTAACATCTGCAGAAATATTAATGGCTACATTCAGTAACGTATCTAAAATTTGCGATGTTTTTCTTAGGAACATAAATCCTAAAATACCATTATCTTTATAATTTTGTCTAAGCTCACCAATTGTTTTTTCTAAATCTTTAGGACTTTTAGCACGAACTACCAGGACGGTATCTGAGTCAACAATCTTTTCATCATCATTCGTTAACGCACGTGTTAAATTAATATCTTCATCTTCTAACTCACGTTTAGATTGTTCTCTTAAATCTTTATCTGGTTTCGCTTTTTTTGCTGATGCTTGTTTTGAATTTAACGTTTTAGAGAAAATTGTATCTTCTGTTTTCTTTCCCATTCCTTTTTCACGATAGCCAAACCAAATATCGCCGTGTTTAAGTTGATCGCTAGGAATTAGTTGCGTTAGCCAACCGATTACCTCGGGATTATGTGTGCCATATTTAACGAGCACATCAAAAACAGTAATATAGTCACCTGTTTCAATTGATTTAACATATCCATCGTATTCAACATAACCATCATCACTAACAAAACCTGATTGTCCCTTGAATTTTTGTTTTCTTTTTTTAGCTTCAGCTTGCTGTTTTTCAATCAGCTTTTTTTCAGCTCTGCTAACTTTTTCGAAATCCTTTCCTGCTTTATTTCTGTCTTTAAAGAACAAATAAACCACCTATCCTATTTTTAAATATATTGACTTACTTTTTAGAAAATCCATAAATAACTGTTAATTTAGTCCCTCAAAAGCAATTGTTACTATCAACTATCAAGTTCACTAACTTTAACTTGTGTAGCTTCACAAAGACTTTGAATATAATCAACAAGTTCATTAAATGCTTCGTCAGAACTCTTTTTGTCTTCAAGCACTTGAATCGCTAATAGTTGGCTTTGTGTATATACGTTATTAAAAGCGTTGACTACTATATTCCGTTCTTTGATACTTATTTTTAGTTCTTCCTTAATAGTATTTTGCATTGCTAATTACCTACCTTCTTATTTTTATAAAAGCCTAGTTGCGAATCGAACGCAATTGTCAATTTACCAAAATCTAGGCTTAATGAATATACTATTTTTCTTGAACTGGAACAGGATCGCTTAACGTGATAGTGCCATTTGCTTTCTTATCAATATAATCAGCTAAATCGATGCCCGTAGATTGTTTAATAAAAGAAATAACTTGAGCTAGGCTTGCTGTTGACTGTCTCCCTAATCCTTCAGCACCATCAAATACTGTTAAGTTATCTACATTAGCAAGTGCGCTAGCAAACGAATCAGCAATCTGCGGCAAGTTATCAATAAGAGCTTTTTGTAAGGCAAACTGACCATTTTTTTGAAGAGCATCAGCTAAAGCTTTTTGGGCAGCAGCTTGAGCCTGACCTTCCTTATTGATTTTTTCAGCGTTTGCCTCAGCTTGAATTCTAACAGAATCAGCTTCTGCCTCAGCCTGAATTTTTATAGCCTCAGCTTCAGCTTCACGTTCAGCAATAACTGTAGCCTTTAAGTCGTTCTTCTTAACAGCAATTTGCTTTTCTTTCAAAACTTCTTCTTGCTCTGCTCTAACAATGAGCGGTGCTTGAGTTGCAATCTCTTGTTCTCTTTTTACTTCAGCATCGTATCGTGCTTTGGCTACGTTTGTGTCACGTTCATTCTGAGCTATTTGCTTATCAGCTTCTAATTTAGCTTTTGCAGATTCCTGTCTATTTTGTGACTCTACTAAAGAAGCACGTTTATCAGCTTCTGCTCTTGCTTTCCGAGCATCAGATTGCTTATCGGCAATTTCCTTTGCTGATAAGGATTCGTAATAGCCATTTTTATCAGAAATTTGTGTGATTTGAAATGCTGTGATTTCAAGTCCTAATTTTGTGAATGTATCCTTAATTCCAGAAACAACTTGATCTTTGAAGGCACCTCGATCATTTGCTTCGCTAGGTGTTAAACCTGATAAAACCTCACGTAATCCACCCCGAACAACTTGCTCCATCTGATTCTGTCGTTCGTCTTCATGAAGCCCTAAAATTTTCTCTGATGCGATAGCGATCAGTTCTGGGGTTGAACCAACACGCAATACAGCGTTAGCACTTGCATCAACTGGAACTTTATCACGTGTCATAATATTTTCCACCTTCACATCAATGTTGAAGGTATCAAGAGACTCAATTTCAGCACGTTGCAAGATAGGGATCACAAATGTTCCACCACCTTTAACGACCTTCACTCTAGTGTTAGTTTCTTCGATAACTTGGACATATGGACCAGAAAGGCAAGCGCCAGTTACAATAAGCACTTCGTTTGGGGCAACTTTCTTATATGAAGAAATCAAGACCAATAATAAAATCAAAATAACTCCTAGAATAAATCCATAAAAAATTAATAAATTCATATTGTTATTCCATCCTTTATCCTATTTTTTGCTGTATCTTTAGTTAAATAACATTTTACACATAATATGTGTAGCATCTTTTGATCATGCAGATAATCTCCTCTTTTCTTTTTAAAATAAAGATTATTTCAGGATTTGAACCTGAATATACGCCTTATCGTAATAATCTAGCCTACCAACTTATTAATAATTTTTTTTGCTTCGTCACCTTTTAATTGATAAGCTGTTGTTACCAATCCACCATTCAAATGTTTGAATTGATTTCCTGTCTTTACACTAAGAACTCTATAATTCCTAGCAGATAGAACTATATACGTTTCTAACGCTTGAGTTCCACCTAACTCTTCTACAACTTTAGATAACATTTCAATTCTAGACCGTATTGCTGGAGTTGCATTAATTGCTGGCTTTTTGGGCTTTATTTGTGGGGTACCAATATAAACAATAGTAGTTCTCTGCGTATCTCTTTCTAAAGCACGTAGACTGTCCCTATTCAACATAGATAAAACTTGTAGATCTTCATCAAATGAAGTAGCACTAACTTTACCTTGAACCTTGATCACGGTAAAGTAATAACGCTTCCCATCAAAAATTTTTTCAATTACATTTCTATCCTTTGACTTACTTGAAAATGCAAAGGGCTTCAAAAACACTTGATAACGTTTTTTAGACTCGAATAGCTCTTTGTACCAATATTTTAAGGAAACAGTGAGCTGTGAGCCTTGGGAGGGATTTACCATCAAAATATTTAGTGTGATTAGTAAAGAACCTATAACTATCATAACGAATGGAATAATAATTCCACCAAAATCATTAAATCCCGCTCCCGATAGAACTATGCCTATTGCAAAAATGATCGATAGTCCACCAATGGTGATCGCTGCGATTATTGAAAGCCAAGTCGAAGATAACATGTCGCCTAGTGGACCAAGCAAACTTGCAATAAAATCTACACGATGAATGACGGTAAAAGATGTTTGTCTGAGTGACATCTTATTACCAGAAGTTCTGACTGGTCTAGCCAAAATATCACTCCTTACAATTTTTTAAATGAGTTTGTCATAACTTTAATAGCTATTGACAATAGCAAAATGCTGGAACTTGATATAATCATTCCTGTTGCAAGTGCATTTGATTGCTGTACACCTGTTTGAGGTAGAATTTCGCTTGATTGTGTTTTATTCACACTTTCTTTCATTGAGCTAGTAACATCGTCTAATGTTAATTCACTATTTTCGTTTGTAGAATTTTTTTCCTCAATAAAGTCAGCACTTGTGGAATTTTCTTTGTTATTTGAAGTTTGTGTATCTTTTACAAGAGTATCCTTTACTACTAAATCTTCGAACATTAAATTCACCCCTATTTTAATTCTATTTTATGTGTATTTCCTTCCTTATCAACGTAAGTTCCTACATGGGAATTATCCATTGTTACTTTATAGGTGTTTCCGTCTGATGCCTTATATTGCCATGTATCACCAGATGAGTAGTTATGTTTTTCGGTAGATGATTGAATACTTGTGACAGATTTTTGAGCAGACTGTGAATTGTCAGAGCTGTTACTATTTACAAATATATAACCACCAAAAAATAGTCCTATGATAGAAATGATGATTAATATCGTAGAAACTATCAGTCCAGTAGCACCTGTTTTCTTTTTGGATGTTTCATTTCTTGGTGTAAACTCTTGTGGTGTTGCTTCAGCAATTTTTTTCTGATTCAGCTCTGATAATTCTTGCAAACGTTGAGTTAAAATTCCATTTTTTTCTCTTTCAGAAGTTAAACTCTCATTTAAAGAAGTTATAACTTGTTGATTTTTAGCGTTGTATTCATTTGCTTTATTTACAGCGTCATCTCTGTCTTTAATAGCTTGAATAGCTAACTGTTCTGCTTGACGCTTAGACTCTGAATCAATTTGTGTAGACATTGAATCTTTTAAAACTTCTCTAGCTCTTTTCTGAGTTTCTGCCTCTCGTTTAAATTCATCCCTTTCTTTAACTAACTTGGCTGTCAGAATTCCTACCTGATCTTTAAAGTCACTAGATTTTTCAAGTAGATATTTGTTTTCATCTGCCACTACTGTATTGAAATTAGATATGATATCTGCATAATCTAATTGACGGAAACGACGTTCCAAATATCTGACCTTTTCTTTTCCTAAAGCCTCCTCATAACGAGTTGTCTCAGTGTCAATATCTTTATCGGTTTGTTTATGAATCTCATCGATTCTTATTTCTAATGATTTTAGATGTTCTTCTTTATGTTGAGCGTCATATGCATCACGTAACGTTGATTCTTGTGATCGTACATACTCATCTTGTTGCTCTTTGTACGAATTATCAGAATCTGTCCTTTCTTTTGAAACTTTTTTCTTCTCATTATCTTTTAGAGTCTTAATTACTTGCTCGTGTTCTTCGGTATATTTTGAAAAATTATTATAAAATTCATTATCAATAGAGCCTTTATGTTCCTTGATGATTCTATAAATATCAAAAATAGCCTTATCTCTTGCATTATGCACTGTCATTTGAGATTTTACGATGGACCCTTGTAATTGCTTGGTTGTATACTCATCAAAAACAGGCAAGGTAGCTTCAACGTTATTCTCAAAAATGTCAGCTGCCAAGCTTAATAATGGATCAATATTTCCCCTAGGGGGAATTTCATTTTTTCCAGAGTTAGTATCATCTTGAGATGTTTCTGGAATATCATTAGTAAAATCCAAAATTTGATTATTAATTGGTGTTTCTATAGGTTGTTCTTCAGTAGCATTCTGAGGATAATTCAACATATTTTCTTCTATTGGAGTAGACTCAGCTAATTTTTCGATTTCCGTTGATAATTCATCATCAGTAGAAATGCTATCGGTATTTGTTATCTTTTGAATTTCTTCTAAATTATCCTCGATAAAATCACCAATTTCAGGAATATAAGTTAAATTTAATTCTTCAACATCAACATCTTGGCTTTCAGCAAATGCTTTCAATAGCTTTTCGGACGGGATAAAATTTCCATTACTAATGATCCCCAATTCAAATCTTCCGATCGCTTGACCTAACTCTTCATAATCATCAATTTTGTCATTGTCAAATTTAAATAAAATACCATCGTCACTATTGATAACATCTAGATTTTTTGTAACATCTAAAATATTATTAGATGTATCGACTAGTTTCACACCTAAAACAGGAATATTTTTTTCAGTGCTCTCAACCATTGGTAAACCTCTCTTTTTTATATTTTTAGCAATCTAACATTGTATCTTGATTATAAACTATTGATAAAGAAAAATATAGTTTTTTCTTGACGTGTAAATAAAAAAAGCCAACGTTTTTATCGTTGGCTTTTTTATTAAGCTGTTAATCCAAGATCCGAACCTAAACCATTAGCAAGTGCTACTACACCTGAAACGCCTGCAACTATAAGTGCACCTCCTACAATAATGATAACGAGCCCTAGAATAATACCTTTTACGTCTACAGATTCTCCAGCCCAACTTTTGATTATTTTCTTAGGTCCAGGCCACACAACTAGAAATAGTCCTCCAAGAGCGAGTACGACCGCTCCAAATCCCATAAGACGTTCCTTTCCCCAAGAAGTGATCCTTTCACCGAAACCTAAATAATTTGTTAGGTAGTTAAATACAATATATTCAAAAAATGACATATAATCAACGTCCTTTCTCTGTTTACATATATTTTGAAAAAAATATTTTTTTCTTAGAAGCTAATTTAACCTGTTTATTTCACTAAATTTATTACTTTGCTTATCATATGTTACTTCATAAAGCTGGGTGCCCTCTCTTTTGTCAGTGTTACTATATCCAAAATTATATTTTACACTAGCAACACCCTTTATAAGACGATCACTATCTTCAGATAAATAACATTCACTAGATATATAACTAGATTCAACACCTAAATTTTCTATTACCTTCGATTCTCCACTAAATAGTTTTTGATTCTCTAAAATTTCTTTGCTAGCGACATTTTCTAGTTGTTTTTTTCTCAAATCATACGTTTTAGCATTACTATAGGTGTAATAGATTTTAAAAAAATCTTTTGAGACTTGGTTGAGTAATTCAAGTTGAGCAGACTGTGTACCTATGATTTTTACTTTTCCAATGCCATGATTGCTGGCATAAACAAAGTATCTTGTTCGTACTAGTTCTTTTTTGTTATTATAGCGTTTTTTCGCTACACTCACATTTTTTTGTGTAACATCAAATTGTTTGTTTAGCTGGACAGTCTGACTTCTAAAATAAAATGCACATCCCAAAGAAATAAATAAAACGGCAGTGGTTAAAATATATACTACTTTATTATTCATTTCTGACACTCCTTGATCCTAACTGTTGGTAATCTAAGTTTGAATACTCTTGTTTTTCCAAATTATAAGTTACTGTATATATAGCTTTCTGATTAACAGATTCGGAAGTAACTCCCCCATCAGTACTTTGTGTAACTCCATTTGGAAGATCATAATTCACAAAAATCAATACCTTCATACTATGATCGTCAGGATTGTATGAACTAAACGAAATGGAGATAGCATTTAATTTTTCGAAACCAGGGACCTCCCCCGCTTGACTTATAGTAGGCGAAGCTAAGTTTAAGACCTTAGAAGATAATAGATAGCCAATTTTGTTTGGTAACTCGTCTTCAAGTTTTTCATATTCTTCCTTAGTATGAGTATTGTTATACGCTTGAGTAAAACCATCAGTCAAATTTTTTGTTAGTTCTTTTTGCACATTCTGAATATCGATGTTATTCTTTTCAACATAATCAGAAACTTTTTTACTATATACTTCAAAGGTCAATTCTTCGGTTGATTTGTTATACGATGCTATCTGTGCATTATTAGCTTCAATTTGCGGAATTAGATCTTTTTTTTCTTTAAAATATTGGAGTCCCGTAAACACTACAACAGTGATGCAAAAAATGTTAAATACAGACAACAATACTATAGTTGATTTATTCATACCACACCTCTTTTTACCACCAATTATGATTTTCCCAAAATTCTTTTGCTTTAGTCCATGACCCATATCTAGATTTCATATAAGACTCTGCTGTCTTATGTTGATTAGATTCGGATAAATCACCGTTTAGGTAGGCTAAATCTAATTGATATAATCCGTAAAATCTACCATTAGTCGCATTCACACGACCACCAGATTCTTTTTGGATAATCCATTTTCTAGCTGCTTCATCAGAGGAACTATTAGAGCTTGTCGTATTACTAGAGGAATTAGTTTTAGAAGAATCAGAAGATGGTACACAAAATGTAGCGCTATCTGCAGGATGTCGAGCCATAACATACTTGTATTCTCTTTTAACAACACCTTCGTCTGAACCCATTGAATAGCAGAGTGTTTCATCACCATGCCAGTCCTCAGCTAAAATTACAGTGTGTCCAGCGTTACCTGTTCCACCCGCAGTTACGATCGTACCTACCTTAGAATTAGATTTATCTATTTCCTTTAAATATTGTTTTTGCCCCTTAGCATCATCAGCCATTGTAAGAGTATTCCATGCCATTCCAGGAGGGACTTTATATCCTGATACTTTTAATACGGTCCAAACAAAACCTGAGCAATCAGTATAACCCTCTTTATTAATGTCTGAAACAGACCACTCCTTTCCTTCATCTTCGTCTGAAACTAGTGAAGGATTATGTGACTGCATGTAATGCCCTACAAAATATCCAACCATAGATTCGGCATTTTCTGCTATATTGGAAGAATCAGCGGTATTATTTTCTACTTCACATGCATCATCAGATGACTCATCTGTGGTTTTAGTAGCATTTTCAGAGGCATCAGCAATATCAGATGCGTTGTAATACATAGCATATAAAGATTTTACATTAGTGGCATAGGTACTGACATCAGCCGTAAAATACCCGTGTTGTTTTAACACAGTCACAAATTGTGTGACATCAGCGTCAGACTCTCCACTCTTAGAGCCTGCTTTCAGCGCTTCAGGGACTGCTTTGTAATACCCACTAATATACGCTTCAGCGAAAGTTTTATAGTTTGGAAAATAAATATATGATCCATCACCTTCTGCATGGGCAGAACCAGTTTTTGCACCTTTAGAAGCCAGCCAATCAGGAACTGGGGCAGATAGCCCTCCTAAATTATGTCCTTCGCCATTTAAGTTAGGACTTGCATTAAATGATGATCCAGATTCTTGAGCCCACTGGGCATAGATTAATCCTGGATCCACTTTTACACCATACGCTTTACTAGCTGCTTCAGCAGTTGCTTTAGCTAATTTTTTGGCATTAGTTGCACCTATAGGCGTTGTATTGTCGTTATAATCTACGTTAACATCTTTATAGGGGCTTGAATCGTTGCTCACACTTGATCCTTCAGATGGAGCATCCGAAGGACTGGTACTATCTTCTACGTCTGTTAAACATGCTTGACGTTGGGTATGTCCATTTTCAGTTATAGCAGCATGTATTTCCGTTACTCCTCCTAACAAGCATGTCGCTAAAGTAATAGTTGTTATAGCAGTATAAGGTACTGCTCTGATAAAATTCATTGGCATCCCACCTTTTCTTTTTTATGTGTACATTGTAACATATATTTTTTTCTTTAGTATATTTTTTTAAAATTTAACGTAAGATTGAAAATTGTAATCTACCACCTTTCATTACCTTTGGATGTTTATAATAAATACTTATAAATGTAAATGCCATTATGAACACTTAATAATAAGCGTTATTCAATTATACTTCCCATATTTATTACATAAAATTATTGCTTCTCCTATAGTTGCTTAATCAAAATAATACATTTCCATCTTCTCACTTGTTTTGAACATAAAAATTGAAAAAAATAATTGTTGCAAATTCATTAGTGCAAAGGTTAAAATGAAGGTGTTCAAAACATAGAAGGGATGTGTATTTTATGGCATTGCAAGATCTTGCTAACGCTTCAAATGAAAAAAGAATACAAAACATTATGCGTTTAAGACAAGGCTTTAGAAAACAAGAATTCTATACTATTGCAGCAGCGGCTAAAAGTATGGGAGGTTATTCCTATAATACCGTGTTAAAGTGGGCTAAAGATGGAAATATACCTCTGCTTGGAAAGGATGGGCAACCTGTTGTTAAACTAACTGCAGAAAATAAACCATCTTGGATAGATGATTTATGATATGAAACTTCAAAACTTAGCTATTTCGATCTCGGCGTCTCTTCTAATTGGCTCATTTGTTTACTATGGGTATTCCAATAATATGCTAAATTCTAAACAAATTGTTGTAGCAAATACTAGGCGAACTAGCAGCATCATGGATGTAGGTACTAAAGATATCAACATTTCATCTATTAGACAAGATATCACTTCAAACAATGTCAAAGATGCTAATAAGTTAGGTGTTGTTGCTATTCCTGAATTGGATATATTCTTACCTATTTATGATAAGCCTTATGACCCAAATATTTTACTTGAAGGATCTAATCTATTGAGATCTACTCAAAATAATCGAGCCAGTAATGTATCTATTGGAGATGGAAACACTATCCTAGTTGCTCATAACTATAATGACGGGCGAACAATGTTTTCTCCGTTACAACAGAATATAAATCAGGATCAACAATATTTGAAAGATGGGAATCCAATTCATAATTATTGGTTATCTGGCAAAAAAATATATATCGCTAGCCGTACCTCAATATTTGTGTATACCATTGAAGTTCAAAAAACTATTCACGAATCTGATTTGACTATTAAAAAAGAGACTTCAGATCCAGTAGTTAATATTATTACTTGCTTGGAACCAAATGATTCCTATCGAATAGTTACACATGGCAGGTTAATAGAAAAATATTCATGGTTTAATGCCCCGTTAGATATTATCAATTTATTTGATAAATCAAAGTTTCCTTACAATTTGAAAGGATGATAACAAATTAAAATAAAGAAAATTTCCTATATAATTTCCGATATGTTTACATTTTTATTGTTTACGATTGCCATTGTATCTATTTTGGCTACAATAGGATTATCTTCTTTCTTTTCCTCCGCTAGTGTAGAAACATTCGTGAACATAAACAGTGCACAAGCTATTGCCTTGCTTACATTAGACATTTTGATGATCACTTTAGGGATATTTAATCTGTATTATCTCAAGAAAAATAACGGTAAGCTAAATTTATTTCGTTTCATTATTAAACAGCTCAGTATGGTATCGGTAGTTTATGCCGTATTAACATTACTCATAGAAATATGTATTCCACTAAAAAATACCACTAAACAAGATATTATAACTGCAATAACTTTTGCGAAATACTCATTTTGGCTAGGGATTATTGCTTCTATATTTACCATTATAATTGGTCTGTATATCAATGCTGAGTATATAAAGAAAAATAATTGGTATGCCTTTTTAACTATTTTTCCTGGATTAGTTATGATGGGATCACTATATCAAAAATATCTGTCGTGGAATCATTGGCTTGAAACTAAGGATATAACTATAACTAAAATGGCAGAAATGTTTAATTTTTATATAAATAACGGAGCTAAAGTTAGTGTTACTCTACTTAATCCGTATATAAAAATTTTATTTTCAGGAGCCTTACTTAGCTTAATAATTATGATAATTGTTACAGGAGGGATGATGGGTGTTTATTCCAAGAAGAAAATCGAAAAACATCTCAAAAAAAGAAAACAAAGAAAAAAAGAAAGTAAAGAGAAGAAAGAATTCACCAGTTAAAGTAGCCGAAAAAGAAAAAAGATTTTCTGATGTAAAACTCTTTAGAGTCATGCCTTTTTTAACACTACTAGGTATTTTTCTTATAGTAGGTGGCTTTATTGGAATTTTTAATACTAATCGTAATTACAAGATCAGACAAGGTCAACTATCATTTGCATCTGGTACTGAACTCCCTTTATATTCGGGGGAAAGTAAAGGGGTATTAAAGATGGGGAATGTGATCGTGTCAAAGGATAGAAAACATGCTGCTGTTGAAATAAAATATGCCGATGAGAGAGCTAAAAAAGAACTATCCGCATTTGGTAAAAATTACAAGATATATGTTCTGACACAAAAGAAGTATCCAACAAGCGGCTTAAAGATAAAGTATGGTTTCTTTGGTACTGATGGATCAGGTGTTTTGCAGATATCTAGTCCAGAACCATTTATAAATCAAGCATTTGTTGTTATGCTTGCTGACAAAACCTTTTTAACATCAACAAGTGAGCTTACAACTTCCGCAGTATCTGATTATGCTATAACAAAAACAATAACAGCCCAATTGGCTGATGGAACTACTGATACATCTTACGGCAGTTCATCTGCTAATTCTGAATCTTCTCGATCAAGATTGAATATTCCCTTTTATTATCTAAGGGTCAACCCAGGTAACATAACATCGACCACGGATAATTGGAACGGGAATGAGAAGGAATTAGTCAAGTTGCTTTTTGTCAATAAGAACTTGAAGAAGATCGAAAACAATTTGAATGACGATCGAAAGAAACTCAAATTAGCTAAGCAAACGTTAAAAGAATATAACGAGCGTTTGAAAGCAAATCCTGAAGACACAATTGCTGAGTCAGGAAAACGAGAATTCGAATCCAACATAACCACTTTAGAAAATGATATTCAAAAAGAACTTGAGAACTATAATAAACTTAAAAGTTATGATATTAAAGATGATATTTTAGGATCACAGCAAACTAAATATAATTTGATAAAAACTGATAATATTAGCAAGCTGGATGGAACATCATCTGCTAATTAATAAAAAAGACCAATCCTCGTATACGAAGGATCGGTCTTTTTTATTGCAGAAACGTTAGTATCTAACGTTCAAATTTTACTACCAAAATTTAATGAACTCCCTAAATCCACTATTGAGAACTGCCAAAATACTTGTGCATAAAATAGCTGAGATACAATACACACCAAAATCAATGAAAATATTATTTTCTGGCATAAATTTCATTACAAAATTAGTTACTATCAAACTAATAATGATTGTTACAGCCATATAACCTAAGTACTTCATTATAATCCCCTCACTTATGCAATAACATTACATACCATTCTGGTAGCGTTATTGACCTTTCTGTAGTGTTTGCAGAATTTTGTAGCTCCATAATCAAGTAGTTTTTCAGCTAGCCACCCGCCTAAAACAGAGACTGCCCAAGCAATAGCAGGTGCAACTCTGAATCTCGATCCATAATTAAAACTTTGCAACACTTCTTTTTTATCTTCATCATTTAAAGAATTAAAGTAATTCGCTGCGTTATCAGCGTCCGCTTTATTAACACCATTTGTGACTGCTTTTTCACTTGAAAATTCAATAGTATCTTTTTGCTCGTTATATTCAAAACTTCCTTGATTGCGTTTTAAAACTTCATTTTTTTCTACAGTAACACTTTCACCAGCAGCAAAAACAATAGCAGAATTAGCTGTAATTCCAAAAAGTAAACTACAAATCATAGTAATGATAAATCCCTTTGTCCATCTCATTTTTTTATTCCTCCATAATTATTTTTTCAAGTTTTTCTATGCTTATACTTTCATCTACATTTTTTATCACTAACTTTTCGTTTGACTTTTTAATTAATGTTGGAATTCCCGATATATTATAGTCTTTTATAAATTTTTCCAAATCATATCTTGACCTTTCCTTTTCTAGATCAGTGTCGATGTAATAAATTTTTTTCTCCAATCTATTACTAGCCATAGATAATTTAGGGACAAATTTTCTACAATATGGACATGTTTTTCTCCCCACATAAACGATATCACCATCATTTAGGTTATCAACTTTATTCAATGTGATTTGCTCATATTTAGAAGTTAATCTTCCATAGTTTGTACTATATTTATCGAATCCCAACACACCAACAATACCTATTATCACAACAGTTAAAAGATACAAAACTTTTTTCACTGTATCACCCTCTAATGCGTAGTGCCATTATTATATATTTACCTTACATGCTATTTTTTCCGTATTTTTTTCCTTTCTCATGTATAGGTAACCGCTTACAATTAAATTATAACTTATGGTTTAATAATACACAATACTTTTTTAGGTATCCAAAAAATTCTATTTAAAAAAGCCTATCTGTTCAGATAGACTTTTTGAGAGCAATAAAATTGTTAGTACATTGACCTGACCACTCCATACTACACTATTTACCTACACGCCACAAGAATTAGTTTATGCTCAGCTCTATTTTTCCTTAAATAAGGTACAGGAAAGACCATCCGTTAATTAAAAAAAGATCGATCCTTCATATGCGAAAAATCAATCTTTTCTTTTGTTGCAGAAGCGTTATTATTTGCAGCGTTCATTCTTTTAAGGAACTAGGGACTTCGTAACCCCTTTTTAATCTGTATTATTCCATATACACAATAGTTCAGGATCACCGTAGATACAGATGTATTTTTTCAAACATTCTATACTCTTAAGATATAGAATATCGTTCTTCAAATTGATCAAATGATAATAGGATAATTTTTTAGAATGGTATCCTTTTTTACATATTTTTAAATTGATGTAATCTATTAAAATTTTTTTCTGCTTTTCGTTCAGCGATCCTAACCTTGTTTCACCTTCTACTGACAATAGCATTAATAATTGATCGCAAGAGTTACTATAATTATCCCATGAAACTTTATTTGCCACTTTTAAGACTATGTATAATATCAAAAATATAATCACCATATTGGTATTTTTTGAAACTATGCTCACATATTTGTTAGATACCACCAGTAGCGGTCCTAATACTATCAAAAATAAAAATTCACACAGCAAAAATCCTAGCACCAATGCCTCAATAATCTTTTTCAAATAATATGTTACCTTATAAAAAATATATGATAACTGGTAATCGGATACGTTAAAGTATATATCTATCAAGTCATGTTCTATTTGTCGAATTTTTAAGTGTTCCAGCTTTTGAGCATCACTTCTTATTGCTCGAATACGCATACTCAACGCTTCTTTATTTCTTACTTTTTTCATTTTATTTAATCCCCACCTTATTCGTTACATCCACTGCTTTCTATTTTTTGTCGAATATTTCCATCCAGTGCTATGTTTTTGTACAAACGGGCTTTGGTCATCATCACAATAATAGTAAGTATGATCAAGAACTCTGTTTATATGCCTAAAACAATGAATTTCATTTTCATAAGCTACTATTTCATGATGTTTCGCATATCTTACGAAAGTATAATGCTCATTTTTATTATTGCGTGATAATTTATATCTAGACTGATTATGATGTTTCTTGTTCATTGCACCTCTATAAATTAGTGTTACGTTGCATCAAATGCCAAACTTTTAAATAAACATTGGGATGATCTTTTATCCAGTTCATCGCCTCAGGATAGCTCACATTTTCAATTACTAGTTTACCGTTAGGGGTATTGTTATTTTGAATATACTTTTTAGCCTGCTTATAGCAGTAGTCTGCGCTTTTATTTGTAGAAATAAGTTCTCGAATCGTGACCTTTACGTCACCAGGTACCTCATTTAAATTCAATTCTTCGGTCATAAAATCCACCTTTTGTTCATTTGATATGTGATAGATATATACTATGTTTTTCTGTCTAAATTTTCTTTGTTGTGTCTTTTCTGTAACTTACCTAACCTCAGTTCATAGCACCTACCACAGTTCTGTATAAAATAGCGATCATTTTAGTCATACTTGCTCTCTTAGCCACAATCTTGCTACATCGAATGTTATAATCAGTTTGTTCCACCAAGGAAAGTCATGTAGCAGAAACCTGTATCTAGTATTCAAATTCCGTATAGAACTACACCATCTCTCTTTTGGGATGAACTGGCTCCTAGTACGTAATACTTGAGATCTATTTTTAATAAATTGCGCTTTTACAATACCTACACGAATAACTGTATTTCCATGCGCATCATATTGTCTAACAGGAGCATTCATTAACGCACCATCAAGCATTTGTCGCCATGTATTAGGATTATTTTTAATGTGTTTCCATATAGCTTTTTGTAGATCATTGGGAAGCATATAATCAACGTAGTTGCCGTCTAAAAATTGAAGTTTTACGTATACATATTTCTTCTTATTTTTTCTCATATCATTGTGCCTTTCGAAACTTTTCAATACTGTATGCTTTATTGAGATCCATCGGGTGATTTTGCAGATGGTTTCTCTGCTTCTACCATCATTAAAAGATCAACATATAGTAACATATTTTCCTTCAATCTTTTAAATGAAGGATAGCTTTTTAACGTCTCAATTAACTTATCGTGTTTTTCTTTGCCAACATTCGCTTCTCTCAGCTCATATAAATCAATAGCGGTGTAATTACGTCCAAACGTATCAACAATACCTTTGATAAATGACAAGTTATTTTCAAACATATTTTCCCGATAGTTGTTATCAAAATAGCTGTACATTAAAGCGTCATCATAGAAAAAATCAATATCAAAAGATAGCGTGATAAAGGCAGTTAGCATGTCTATAGGAATATCGTGATAAGATTGCCTACCTACCTGTTCACATTTTTGTTCAAGAATGTCCTCAAATAAAAAGTAAGTACCAACAAAGATTTCTTTTACTCTATCCAGTGACAATTCTGTTTGAATAGCTCTAATAGTTCCACGACTTCCAGTATAACAGTGATCGATCATGTAAATATTTTTCAATAAATTCATCTCCAGTTTCTTAAAGTAATTAGTTGAAGTTTATTTTATCTAACTCTTTCTCAATAGTTTCTTGATCAAGCCCTAAATAGTGCAACGTTGAACTTTGATCACTGTGATTCAATAACTTCATAACTAAACCTATATCTTTTCCTGTCTGTTGATATACCATATATGCACCTGTTTTGCGCATTGTATGAGTTCCTAGATAATCAATATCTAACAAATCACCTACTCGCTGCATTATTTTATAAAACTGTTTTCTGGTAAGATGTACATTCAAGTTACTTGCGGATGGGAATAACCATTTTGAATGTAGGTTATTTTTTTCCAACCACTTACGATATTCTATTAAATCTTGTTCAACTGGTTTAAAATAGACTCGCTTTAGTTTTCCTGTCTTTTGCTCCTTAATAGTCGTCCTTGCTCGCACTTCACCATTTCGTTTATACACGTCATCATATTGTAATTTCAAAACATCACTCACACGTAGAATTGTCGCTTTTCCTACCTGAAAAATGGTGTAGTTTCTACATCCTACTCTAAAGTGATTGAGTAATGTATCTTGAACTTCATGTAATATATGTAGATCTTTGATTGGCTGTACCTTATATTCTTTATTTACACTTGCTATTGTTACCACCCCATATATCGATCCTTATCAAAATTCTCCATTTTTATCCTTGATTATTTTTTTATGAAATGCCCATAAACGGAGTCGAACCGTCTTGAAAAGTCCACACATGGGGCTGTAAGTCATTTTCGTGATCACTAAACTGCGCTACTGTGAGTATCTAAACACGTTTAGATTCACCACGGAATTTCGAAACAACGATTATAGTTAGTCGTTGCCTCGATTTTTGTTTACCATTTGACCATACTTGTAAAATCATCTGGTAATGATTGATAGTACTTTTTCAGCAACTACCAACCTTAGCGAAAATTATCTATACGTTAACTAGCGAGTATTTAGGAGAAGTGGCGTCTATTTTATCGTTAATATATTTAACGACATCTCTAGTTGCCTCTTCAAAGTTTTTGCTTTTGAAAATCTCCCTTAAATCGAACGGCTGATCAAGATCAATTAGCGTTAATGTATATGTATTTAGCCAAGTTTTATGGTTAAATGCCAACCTCAAATTATTTCTTGAACATACGTCAATTAGCCACATTTTATGTCCATCTTTACTAGCGACCCTCTGATTTCCAAAGTTGATAATGTTTTGTGCACTGAATTTAGTCAATCTTACGCCCCCCTTCTTTTGTTTGTAGACATGCATGGATAGTTATTAAATTTTCTATAGATACTGGATAATTTATTGAGCATAAATTTTTTCTATCTCTGATTTAACTTGATTCCAATATCTTTTATGGTTAGCATATAGCTCCTCCCATTCTCCATCATCAACCCAAGCCTTTCGAAGATTTTTAGCTGCTCTTTCTTCAATTTTTTCCATCTTTTTTTCAATAAGTACTAACTCACTGTTTTTCTTCACTTTCACTTATCCTTTCATAGAATTCAAAATTTTTATTGATTTTAGGTAGAATATAGACAGTATCCATGATTTTTATTTGCACTTTTTTGGTATTAGCTTCATCAAAAAATACACTAACAATTACTCCTTGATTTTCTGTAAGAGGTAGAATAATCATTAATTCATCTTTAGCTAAGTTAATCTCTTTATTCTTGTCTAGTTCCTTAAGTTTATTTTTGATAATTATATTAACTTCTTCTAAACTGATGTCTTCCAAAACAACTTTCCCTTTCAAATATAGTAACTATACGTTATGTTTCTTCTCAATATCAGCTATGCTATAGGTGCCACCATTTTTGAGTTTATTGTTAATATACTTCAGCACATCTCTAGTCGCATTCTCGTAGTTTCTACGTTGGAAAACAATATTGGCATGAGATAACCAGTCATCATCAATTAGTGTTAGCGTATATGGTTTTAAATAGCTACTATGGTCGAATAACATTCTCAAATTAACTTTGGAGCATAGTTCTTTAAGCGTTACCGTCTCCCCATTAGAGTCGACACATCGTTGATTTTCAAACTCGCTAATGTTACTTGAATTAAATGTTGTCATAAAATATTCCTTCTTTCTCTGTTAATTGAATAAGATAAAGCCATGAAGATATTGCAGAGCGGCGTTGACTAGCTCCCTGTTCAATACAAGCAATATGATACATATGACCAGCAGTAGTAAATATGTCAAATTTATTAAAGTTGAACATCCTTTTATACATCCAACAATAAATTCTACGATTAAGAAGAGACATAAAAGGCACATTGCCATGATAGTCAAAGCACCTATTTGTAAAGTTATGTCTACTAAAATAATTACCGCCCCTTACTTTTTGTCATAGATATGAATACCATATAACCTAGTTTCTTTTTTCATACGAAGGTGATCGACCCAAGCTAGCATTAACCCGAGTGAGAAACAAAATAAATAATCTCTCATCCATAGCACTACAAGTAGCATGACTAATATAAATATAATCAGACTGTATATAACTGATAACTCTCTATATAGCGTAAGTATCTCAGAAATAAACTTTTTTATAGGTATATTGCTATTGGTAGTCGGTATGATAATTAGAATTTCTTTGGCAATCTTAAAATTATGGACGTAGTTGGATAGACGATAAATTGCTAGAAAACATCCAATGAATAACATAATGATTGTTACTATTTCTAGGAAAAGCAATACATATCACCTACAATGCCTAAAGTACTGATTGTTATATTTCCAAACGCCTTTTGAAGACATTTTTTGAGCATCACTTCCACTCTCCTTTTATATATGAAATTGTAACATTTATTTTTTTCTTCATCAATACTTTTGGGATGGTTATTAAAAGTATTTTAGCATATGTGCCATTTTGTTCTCTTTACTATTTCCTCGAAGTTTATATCCAAATCTAGTAGCTATTTCTATAACCGCACCTGTCCTTGAATCATTGTAACCACCACAAATGAGCAACTTTTTATGCGTTAACCTAGCAGTATTCATAAATCGCTTTAAATCAGCTGCTTTCTTTTCGTCAAAGAAAAATACAATATTATCTAGAGATTTATAGCCTGTCTTTCTAGTTAGCTTATCAACTAGAAGTAAATGCCTTACTTTATACTTAGAAAGTTTACGCTTTAAAATATCATGTTTATCGCTATCATAGTCTAGAGCGCCTATAATTAAAATAACTGCATACGAACTGTAATATTTATTTTTCAAAAAAGCTTTATGATCAACTAAGGTTATTTCCATTTTGCACCTGTTATGAAGTGACTTTTGTCAATAGTAAATTTACTCATAAAAACGTTCCCTTGATGGCATACAAAAACTCCAGAATAAGATCTTTCGACAGTCAACCACTCTGTTATTCGTGGATTGGTTACCTCAGGTTAATGGTCCGTCGTTAGGCTCTTATAATCTCCACACATGGATCACAGACTATAATTTTTTCTAGATAGCTAGTCCTTCAAAAATATCCGTGCCAAAAGAGGTGCATCGTAGATAGCCAGACCTCTGTCTATCTCTGGAGCTTTTCTATGCCATCAATTCTTTTTTGCACTAAACTACTATTGTTGTTCACTCCATTCCTTTCTTCTATTTTTCTAATCTATTTGTTTTGTCTCTATTCCCCAGATAAAGCACGCTAATTCTCGAGCTACTGCTGTTATAGCCACATTTCTAGGCTTTCCTTGATACATCATGCGGTGATATTTTCTTTGTAGACGTTCTGTCGCTTTATCTGCGTATGTGATCACTTTACTTGCTTGACCTTTTTGCCTTGCCTTCACTCGTTTGGTTTTCTTTCCAATCGTTCCTTTTACTAATGCATTCACACATTCGACTAATGTAGACCTTACTGTCGTATTTCCTTGTTTTGTAATTCCATTACGACTAACTTTTTCACCACTTGAATGTTCACTTGGCGTCAATCCTAAGTAAGCTGTAAATGCTTTAGCGTTTGGAAATCTTGTAAAATCCGAGATCTCTACATGGAGCGTCATCGCTGTTGTTGTATCAACTCCTTTTAGGCAACGCAATTGTGCCACTGGCTGTTCATATCTTTTCTCGTGCGATAGTTCTTCTATTCTTTGACTAAAGCGTTCGATCTTATCTGTCAATACATCATACTGTAATAGGTATTCTTCCAAGGTTTCTTTTAATAAGCCTGTTATTTCTAAATTCTTTAACCATTTTAGATGAGCGATCGTCCAACTAGATTTCCCTTTGTAGATAAATCCATGACGCAATAAGAATGCTTTGATCTGTTGTTTGATCTTCTTCAATGATGTCTTAAAATCTTTCATCATTCGAATGTATTCTTTAACACAAATATCTTCTTCATCAGGTACGTAAACTGGCTTATACGTATTATTTGCCAAATTGAGTGCGATCATTTTTGCGTCAAGACGATCATTTTTTACGACCTTATTTTTTGAAGAGCTGTACATCGTTGTTGGCGCTAAAATATCGCAGTCGATCCCCTGTTTTTCGAGAAGATCATGGAGCGAGTAACCCAAACATCCAGCCTCATATCCTGCTTTGATTTGAATTTCTTTTTTGTGATCTTTAGCTACTTTTTCAATGAATTTTTTTACTAGTTTTACATCTGAAGCGCAACGAGTTTCTCCTAAGATCTCACCTGTTGTCCCATCTAATGCGCATAAGTTGAAGGTATCTTTGTGGACATCCATTCCGAGATAAGCTATAGTTTTCATAGTGACCTCCTATTGTCATAGGGTAATGACCCATTAATGTTTTGTTTTTCTAACGTTATTATGAGTCTAAATCCCAGAATTGACAATTTAGGAGGTCACTTCATATTATCTCCATGATTGAATTGTAAAAATAGTTTTTTTGAATTTTTATTACAATTCAAATTATAATATCAAAGGATTTTAAATTCAATACTTATTGAATAAAATGTCATTAAATATAGCGGTGGGTATCATTACACAAAAAAAGCTACTCGAACTATTTCAAAATTCGAGTAGCTTTTTCACTATTTTTAATAATTATTTATTATATTTTTTATTACGTTTTCCGAGAGAAAAGAGCCCTGTAATTGTAGCAAAACTTAGCATTACCGCTCCCAATACTGTATTAGCTTTTTCAGTTTTATCACCTGTTTGTGGAAGACTTGTCATTGGATTTTGATTCTTATTAGTATAATTTTTAGCGCTTGTGCTATTAACTTGTACAGTAGTACCAGTTACAACCACTGCTCCAGTCGAAGGATCAATTTTAACCCCAGAAACCTTATTACCTTCCTTATCGTAGATGACACCATCTGATACATACCAATTCGAAATTTCATTTCCAGATTCATCGAGTACCTTGCTACCTACAATATGCAACCCATTTTTCTTAGCCTGTTGCTCTTTTCGATAAACTTCTTGTTCTTTTTGCGCTTTATTTAAGGCTAATTCCATTTCATGATATTTAACAGCTTGATCATAAGCTTGTTGAGCGATCTTAACATTATTTTGTGCTAAAGATAATTCTGCTAGAGCATCTTCTTGAGCTGCTTGTTTTTTATCTAATTCAATCTTTGCTCTGTTTAAATTATCTTGAGCCTCAGCTAATACCTGATCAGCATTCTCTAGTTTATACACTAAATCTTGCGCTGCCTTGAGTTTACGACTAGCTTCAATAGCCTCATTCTTAGCATCTTCAGCTTTTTCTTTTGCGACATTTAACTCGTTTTCAAAAGAACGTAAAACTTCTTCGCTTTCATGAAGTTTAGCTTTTAAATCAGCCAACTTTTGTTCTTCTGCAACTAATTTTTCCTTTGCACTAGCTAAGTTAGCCAACTTAGCAGCATCATCTTTAGTATAAGCTTCAAGGTTTGCTTTTGCTTGTGTCAAAGCTGTTTGATCACTAAGTAATTTATTTTGCAAATTTTCCAGTTTTTGAGTTGCATTAGATACATTTACTTTGGCTTTATCATTAACTTCTTGTGCAGAATTTACATTAGCTGTTGCCTTATCTAAGGCTGTCTGTGCGTCTAAAAGACTTGATTCTGCAATGTTGTTTTTAGTTTCAGCATCTTTTTGAGTATTTTGCAATGTAGCCAGAAGCTGTTGCTCTTCAGCTAACTTTTGTTTTGCTTGATCTAATAATTTTTGTTTTGCTTTAGCATCTGCAGAGTAAGCATTCAGCTCAGCCTGTGCATTTGCTAAATCTTCTTTTGCATTAGCGAGTTTGCTTTCAAGGTCAGATACCACATGTTTTGCTTCTGCAATTTTATTTTTAGCTGCTTCTTGCTCACTGACAGCTTGATCATAAGCTTGTTTTCTTGTATTGAGATTATCTTGCGCTTTATCTAATGTTGTTGTTAACTCTTGTAACGTTGCCTTTTTCGCTTCAACAGCTGCGTTATCTTTACTTAGAGTATTTTGGGCTGTTACCAACATATTTTCAGCTTTAGACAACGCTTCTGCATTGTCAATGTAAGGATTTGTTACAGTGTTAAACAACCCTTTTTGTTCCATAACAGTTTTGTCAGCATCACCTGCTGTATATAGCAATGGTGTTAAGAAAACATAGTGAATATATGTAGTATCTCCAACTTCACCTTTTGTGGTGTACTCAAGGTTAGATCCCACACCAATATAATCAGTTGATCCCTTTGTTGTACTGTTTACAATATTAGTTAATCCAAATAAAGAGCGAGTATGACCCATTGAATGATTTTTATCATCAAAAACCATTTGATTAATAGCCTTAAAGATAGCAGTTTTTAAATCAGCCATATTAGTTAATTTTGAACCCGCAAATGAAGCATTTTCAAAACTCTGAGTAGTGTTTCCTAGCGGTGTATTAGGATTAACCGAAAATCCATATTCACTAGCTACCTTGTTGACTGCGTGGGCATCATGAGATAGATAAATCCACTTATCTGCAAAAGTTTGTTTAGCAATCGCCAATGCCATTTGAATTGCACCAGTCGATACTTCTGTCTTACCTACTGCAGATGTAATTCCAAGATCATCACGAACCTGATTTACGATAGCTGATACGAAGTTGGATAAATCTGTTGCTTGTTCTGTAGTTAAATTATTAATATCAATCTTGGAGGCTTTATCAAACTCGTTAGCATCTTGCCACTTAACAACATATTCTTTACCAGTTAATGTGTTAGCCCATAAATTTTTTTGATTAGTGATTTGTGTAATATCGTTATTTCCAAAATTATACCCTTGAATAGCATTACCTGGTAAACCACCTTTATCACCATATTCTTGCAATAGCTTAACTAACTTTTGGGTGGCATCTTTTTGATCTTTAGTAAATGAAATTTTTGGTACCGTCATAGTCTCTAAACGTGAAACTTCATTCTTAGCTTCTGCTACAGCATTGGCTGAGGATTGAGCTTTACTTTGAGCTGTTGCTAAGTCGTTTTTGGCATTTTCGACATTAGAATTAGCTGAATCATAGTCATTTTGAGCTTGTGTTAGGTCTTTATTTGCGAGGGATGCTTTAGTATCTGCCATAGCTTTTTCACCTGTAGCATCCGATTCTTTTTGTTGTGCTAAAACTAAATCAGAATCTGCTTTAGTAACTTTATTTTGATTTTCTGTAACTTTATTTTGGGCTTCTGTTAAGCCAGTGTTATCAACCGCTTTTTGAGCTGCATCTACTTTATCCTGAGCTGTAGCTACATTTTGTTGTTGAGTAGATACGTCAGAATTTGCTTTATCTAACTCTTGCTTGGTCGCATTTGCCCCTGCTTGAGTTTGATCAACATTTTGTTTAGCGGTTTCCAAACTTTTATGAGCATTATCTAAGTCATTTTGGCTATTTTCCAAATTTCTTTGAGCAGTTGCTTTTTCTTGCTGTACAGAAATAATTTGCTCCTTATCGTTTTCAACAGTTTGTTGAGCATTATTGAATGTTTGCTTCGCTTCAGGTAAGCCAGTATTATCAACTGCTTTTTGAGCTGCATCTACGTTTTTCTGAGCAGTATCTACGTTTTGCTGTTGAGTAGTTACAGATTCTTGAGCTGTATCTACCTTATTTCTTGCATCATCAACTTTTTCTTGAGCAGTTTCAATATTTTTAGCAGACTGTTGTACATTAGCATTTTTATTTTCAGATTCTGTTAAGAGCTCTTTTGCATTTTGTTTTGCATTGCTAATATTTTCTTCTGTTGCTAATTCCTTGTTCTTAGTAGCTTGATCCATTTGAGACTGAGCAGCATTAAAGTCTTGCTGAGAGTCGTTAACATTTTTAGTTGTCTCTGCCACTTTTTTATTAACAGTCGAAAGTTCTTCTTTAGCCGAATTCAAAGAGTTAGCTTTTTTCTCTAAATCATTTTGAGTTGACTGTGCTTGAACATTAGGACTCGATTGAGGATTATTGACTTGATCAGCATTTACATCTACAGTAGTTGCAACACCAGTAGCTAAAACACCTGCCGACAATAAAGTAGCTTTTTTAATAGTTTTTGTTTTCATATCTTTTATTTCCTTCTGTAGCATACTTCTATTTTATTCAATATCAGAGATATGTACATTTATTTTTACTACTTTTTTATAATAACACCATATAATTTTATAGTCAATACTTTTAGAATAAAAAATATTTTTATTTCCAACTTGTCAGAAACTCAGGCTTTTATGGATATAACTACGCATATCATGCGTGTAACAGTAGCCGATCCTATCCTCTAAATATTGTTCTACACTGCATGATAAAGCATTGCGTAAAAATGTGTACATGAATCCACCTAGATTCTTGATCTCACTATGTTCACTCTTGTAATGGATTTCAATAATACGTATCAAGGCAGACTCCAGCCCTTTAGACAATAATTCATTTTTTTCGAAATATAGCGCATCATGTATCGCATCAAAAAATTCGGGGATTTCACTAAATTCTTTTCGAATCGTACTACGTACTCTTTTTACAAGCTGACTTTTAGCTTTATAGATCGTACTAACCAGTTCGTTAGCTTTGGCATACGAACCTTGAGCGATCATACGGATCTTACTCCAAGCTTTGATGCCAAGTACACCACTAGCTCTGGCTTCTAGTCCTTCGATAGCTAATTCTTCTTCTGCTTGTGAAGGAACAGCAGGCGAACATTGTTCGCTCGTGCTCGTTTCTCTTGATACACTTGTTTCATTTGATATATTATTGGTTATACTCTTGTTGGTATTACTTATAGGCATATTTAGCTCATTCGTGATAGAAGTTTCTTCTTCTGCGACTGAAATCTCTTCTGTACAAGAATTTGTATGTTCTTCAGCCTCATATTGATCTGCTTTCGAAAATGTTCCAGTAACTATCCATTTAACATCATCTGGAGTACGATCGACATTTTTAACATAAATTTTATATCCAATAAAGCCATTCCGTTTCACTTCAATAAGACCTACAGTTGCGAGTTCCTTACGCAAATTTGATATAGTACGTGCTGATACGCCTAAGACCATACCAGCCTCTTCGTTACCGTAGAAAATAAACACACCATTTTTATCAGAAAAACGAGTGTCACCATGTTTAGTATAGTATTCAGAGCAAGCTGAGCGACTAGCGTATAGAGAATATAATCCCTTAGCCAAAAAAGAAACATTTTTATATTTTGGATTATTGAATAGATCCGTATTTAGTGCTAAAAAAGATGTATCTGTCATTTTTAGTTCCTCTTCTTTCTATGTGTTTTTTACAGAAAATTCTTGTCATTTTATGATAGAGGCAAAATCTCTTCGATATAGTTCATAAGTTGCTCTTTTTGCTTAAATTTCATTAAGACAACATTTTGACTAGTTTGATCTTGAGACTTGAAAAAATTCAAATCTTGGATAGTCTCAAAATCAAATAAGTAGGCAGCTCCTTTATCAAAACGAGCGACATGTCCCAAATTAATCAAATGCTCCTCGATCGTCATATTTTCAATAAGATGTGATAATACTTCCTCAAATTCTACAAGTTCCATTATTATTCCTCCATTTTTAAACAAACTAACATCTCCGTAATTTTTATACGTTTAGTAGCAAAGTTAGCTATACATCACACACTAAAAGCATTTTATGTTATTCTAAAAGTAATGAATAATTAATACCATTGACATAAACCCTTTATTAGTCTAGTATATAGCGTATAAAATATGTTTTGTTATTACGTTCTTTAAAACGTATTTTATTATATTTTCAGATTAAATTCAACTTAAATGAGAAAAACAGCTACTTAAACACGTAATTTTATCCGAAAATATAACGAATGGAAAAGTTCATATGTAATTAAAATGCGGAGGGTAAATTATGGCTGATTCTGAATATAAGATTCAACATTCGAGAAATAAGTTGTTTAATAATATAAAAAAATTGGCTGATTCCCAGAATATTAGCCTTCAAGAACTAGCCATTAAACTAGACTTTAGCAAAAATCTTATCTATCGTTGGAAAAAATCAGATCCTAAAGCAAAAGACTTAGAAAAATTAGCAGATTACTTTAATGTTTCTGTAGATTATCTATTAGGTAGAGATTCTATGACAGATACAACAACTCCCCCAGAAATAAATGATGTATCATCATATTTAATTACTACTATCCCCAAAAATGAGAATAACAGCATTTTCGATAGAATAAAATATCTTTCGAAAATGAAGGGAGTTTCTATATCTAAACTTGAAGAAAAATTACAATTTAGCCGAGGTTCGTTATATACTTGGAAGACAAAATCTCCCAACAGTGATAGGCTAGTAAAAGTTGCAGATTATTTTGGCATTTCTGTAGATTATCTATTAGGTAGAGGTTCTGAAAAATATATTCAAAAATATAGAACTACTGATCTTGCCGTTTTTATTGAACAAAATTTTGATGATATGACGTTTAACGGCAAACTATTAGACTCTAACGAAAAATTTAGGTTGAAGTTAGCACTTATGTTGGTACTTAATAATAGTTATACCGATTCAGAATTAAATCAGATGTTATCGATCATAACTGATGAACAAAGAAAATAGACCTTGATAATTTTGAGTGTAAAAATTATCAAGGTCTATTTTCATCTAAAAATACTACTCTTCCCCTGCTTATATCAATGTATTTTTATTAAAAAATCAATACTTATAGAATAATTTATTTAAAAAACTATAGATGTATTCTAAGAACGTTTCTTTGTCAGAGAACTTCATTAATGACACACTATAATATGGCGTTTTAACTCTAAAGAGATCCAAGTCTTGTTTAGAGCCAAAATCTATTAAGTATGCTAGACCATTTTCGAATCTTGCAACATGCCCTAATTGAGTTAATAATTCCTGTACTGACTCACCATTGATAATAACCATAGACAAAATTTCTTGGAATTCTTTTAAAGTCATTTTGACATCCCCTTAATTATTATATTTTGTACAGAAAACTGTACAAAATATAAATTATCACAGCATGTAAGAATAAGCAATATATTATTTAGCGTTTTGTTTGATAAATCCTATCAACGCTTGGTTAAACATGCTAAGCTTATTGGGAAAGGGGTGTTTATTCCATGAGTAAATTTAGCAGTAGATTACAAGCAGCATTAAAAGATAATAAAATAACGCAATCTGAATTAGCTAGAAAAAGTGGGATAGGTAGAAATTCAATAAGTGACTATATCAAAGGAAAGTATGTAGCAAAACAAGATAAGGCATTAAAAATTGCTAAAGTGCTAGATGTAGATGTTGATTGGCTTATGGGATATGATTCAAATAATAATATCTCAAATATTTCTGAGAGCGATGAAACTCAAAAAAATATTGCAATAGTAATCCAGAATATGAAACGTTTAAATACTGATTTACAACAGGATGTTGTTAATTTTTCCGAAGTTCAGGTAAAAAAGCAACAAGATCAGTCATACTTTTTGCCGAAACCTGTTAATGAAAACTCGTTATATGAAGTTGTCCTAAATGGATATGTTTCTGCTAGCACAGGTAAATGGATAATTAAACAACGAAATATTGAAACCGTTCCAGTAGTGGCAACACCACCTGAATTTGACTTTGTATTAAAAGTAAGCGGGGATTCTATGTCACCGCTATTTGAAGATAAACAAGTTATATTTGTTAAACAAATTCTTGATCAGAGCAAGATATTTTCAAATCAGATTGTTATTGCTGAGTTGAATGGCGTAGCATATGTCAAAAAGCTTAGAATACATAGAAACAATTACAGACTAGTCTCTCTAAATAAAGACTACGAAGATATTATTGTAAAAAAAGATGACAATTTTTATGTACGTGGAATCGTAGTATTATCGTAATTAATAAGCTGCTAAGATAGTCTTTAAATAATCGACCATCTTAGCAGCTTATTAATCATATATGTTAATTATCAATACTTTTAGGTTATTCATTAAATAAGCGATCATAATAAATATCCACCAAAGTTTCTAACACAGCTGTTCTAGATTTAGCCCCCGTTTCATCAACGAGTTTTTCTAGATACTCAAAGTTTTTTTGAGTAACTGAGATAGAAATAGTCTTAAATCTTTTTCCATTAAAGTCATACTTAGGTTTAAGTTGTGTTTTTTTATCTAATCTAGAATGCAAATCATAATTTTCATCGTTATTGATTTCTTTAAATTTATTTGCCATAGTGTCTACCCCTCTTGCCCATAATCATTTCTATAGCTATCAACAAGCCAATCAACTGTCAAAGACGTATTTCGTATGTTCATTTTCTCTTTTATTTTCTTTAGTTTATCCAGTTTAAGTAAGTCAATTGACATTGAAGTCTTTATTTTCTTCCCATTTAACGGTGCTTCAATATAAACAGCATCTGGTACAGATAAGTCAACACCACGTTGCCTAGCGTAGTCCTCGATCACTATATCGTATACGTCATTTCTATTTCTTAAATTCAAGGCTTCTTTGATTTTTAAAATTTTGTTTGGTGTGTTTTTACCTTCAGAAATCGAAAATTTTGTTCTGTTATTTGATTTAGCTATATTAACCATAGGCTTTGTAACAGATTGAGCAACACCAATATCTTTAAAATCATCAAATTTACCCACTAATGATCAACTCCTTAAAAATATTTTCTAAATTGGCATAGAACTCACGTTGTTTCCATAACATTTTGTGTTCTTCCCCATATTCCCATACACTCTGCTTAGCTAGCATAGATGAGTTAACTAACTCTTTTTCAGGAATACTTCCAATAGAATCATCAAAAGTTTCAAGTGCTTCTAAAAACTCGTGGGAGGAAGATGTATTATGTTTAACACGATTACCAACAAAGGAAATAGTTGCTGTAACATATTGTTTCCCTGTCATAGGATCAATTAAAGCCTCTTTCAGAGCACCAACGGCAGAGAGGACTTTTGCATGACTCTCATAACCGAACCTGCTTGGTTCCATCGGAGATAGAATTTTATCAGCTACAGCTACCCCGTTTTGTGTCAATAAATTCCATGCAGGTGGTAAATCTATGATGACATAATCAAAGTCTTTCTCTAAAAAGTCAACATTATAGACAAACCACATAAATAATGCTAACTCTTTATACGTTTTAGTAGCCATTTCTTCAGCAACTTCATTAAGATTGTTGGTTGCTGGGAACAAGCTGATATTCTTTGAGACTTTAGTTGGTTGATATTTATGACGTGGTGAATTCAAGATGTCAGCAGTAGTGTCTACATTATCAAGTTTGTTTTTATCACTTGAAAAAGTGCCAGTTAAACTACGCTGCGAGTCCATATCGAGCATTAAAACTTGTTTATTATTCTTTTCCAAATACTTTGCTAATTGAAAAGCGAGAGTAGTTTTACCTACTCCGCCTTTGATCGCCATAGTAGCAATTATCTCCATAGTATCACCCAACCATATTTAGATTTAAAAATTGTCAAAAGTATATATAATACATTTTGTTTCTCGTGATTATTTTAACATAAAAGTATTGACTTTAAAAGCAGTTATTACTAATTTAGCTTTTAATAAATGCTATATTTTTTCCTTGCTACCTAACTGAAGATTTTTGTAAGAAAAAGTAGTAACTTTTCTATCTTAATACTACTTATTCTTCTTTTTTCTATCTTTTTGATCCGCTAATTAATTTTTTATTGACTAATAACTAAAAGTGAGATTATAATTATCCTAAATAAAAAGAACATAAGTTCGTTTTTGCTTGACAAAGTTTAAGAAATACAGGAGGGTTTCATATGGATGCAACAACATTTAACGATATCTTCGAAAAATGTAGTGATGAATTATTGACAGTTGGAGGAATTCTAAAATATATTGATGGAGTTGCTTACCTATTTGAGTTTGATAATTTTTCTGATGCAAAAGTATTTAATACAAAAATTAACTGTTCTATGGAGTGTCGAGTAACTAAATGCTTTACAGAAGAGGATCTAAGGTCGAGCATCAAACCTATCTTGTCATATTTAAGTTAATTATTCTTAAAGTATTGATTTATAATCTTATTCGTATTAAAATATAGGTACATATAAAAATTGATTGAAGGTGATATGTTTGGAAATAACTAATCATTCTAGCGATGCCTTATCAGAATCGTATACTATTGTGGATGATAATGATAAGTTTTATACAGTTACAATTACCGATAAAAAGGTAACATATGTAGAAGATATAATGGTTTTCAAAGGGAATGACACCTACGTTCATGGCACCAAAAGGGTATCTCGGAATAAAAAGAAAGAGCTCATGGAATTTATCCAATCACAAAACTAAAAAGGTTGTTACGATCGTTCATTTATTGATCGTAACAACCTTTTTAAATATCATTCAATGCGATATATTCTACGAGTACATCAGGTCGCTTACCACTATTCGTTTGAAAAGAAGCATTTTTAATACCTATTCTAAATTGTCCATCTACAGGTAACTTGCTGTACAAGCGTTTAGATAATAAGCGTAATACCTTTGTTTTTACACGAGAATTAATGAAACGACTAACTGATCTAGCACCAGAAGTTGAAGCTTCGGATCCTATAATATCCTGAGCAATCATTACAGATAGTTCATCAATATCAGAAAATACAGTATTTTCTGATGACATTTGTCGTACCCAATAACTATGATCTTTACGCTCTGGTAAAGCAATAGTGATAGGATAACGCCCATCTAACATGTCCTTCTGAAACTTTTCTAGTTGTTTTCTAGCAATCATTGATATTGCTTTTCTTGATAGTGGCAAGTAGGGGATAAGTAAGCTGAATCGCTCTAAAAATTCTGGTTTGATACCATTATCCAAACCTTCATCACCATCTTGTAATGCTTGTCTAACTGTCATTTCTTTTCTAAACCAATTTGTTTCCAAAATTGGAGTTAATTCGTTAAGGTTGTGCTGACGATTCAAATTCATATCTGTGGCAAACTCACTAAATATTTTTGCTGCTAGATTCGAGGTTGCCAAAATAATCGTTGAGTTTACAGATCTTTCTACATTATGACTATCTCTCACGATCCCATCATCTATCATACGCATGTATGTGTCTAATACAGACTTATGTGATTTTTCTACTTCATCTAATAATATCAGTTGCCGTTTATTTACCGCTACTGCATCTCCAATGAAGTGTTGAGCTTTAATAGCTGATTCAGCAGTAACATAATCCCCACCATTTATAATCAAAATAGCGTCTTCTCTTCCGAAAAAAGCCTTAGCTAATGCTTTAGCTGTCTGTGTTTTACCTACACCAGTTGTTCCAATCAAAAATCCCGTCAATAGCGGATGCTTATAATCTCGTTTTGAAAAAATAGTATTGTTTATAGTATCCGTTAGCAGACTTAATGCCAGTGGTTGTCCTATAATTTCGTTAGATAAAACGTCAAGGACATGTTCTGCAGATATACGTGTATCTATTTCATAATCTTCAGCTAAAAAAGCTTTGGATATAATCTCATGAGTTATTTCCAAACGATCTGTTGGCTGAAGTTCTCGACAAAATCCTATACACTTATCTAACATTTCAAGGGATTTAGCTGGATCGGATTGATTTGTTATATAGGCATTTGAAAAATAGACAATTTCAGCTAGCATTTCATTGGAAGCTTTGGGAATATCCATTTTTTCTGATTCTAGTTGGCGCCGTAAAATTTCGACAACTACTTCTTGAGTGGGTTCGTTTATAACAATTTTACCTAGCCGTCTATCAAAAGCTGGATCTAACGCAATATTATTTAGATATTCATATTGTGTAGTTGCCCCTATAAAAGGAAACTTACCACGTCCTAAACTCTCTTTTAATGCATTCATAGCACCTGATGATCCCATACCTGAACTTAGTGCGCCGTAATTGTTTAATTTGTGGATTTCATCAACAAATAATACCATATTAAATTTTTTAGTAGGATTGGCACGTCTCGTAGTCGCTTCAATATTTTTTAAGTCCTCTAGTAAACTTCGCATTCTGGCAACCATGACATCAGGTCCCAACTCACCCAATGTTTCAATTTCTAAAGAAATAATAGCAACAGGCTCTCTTGTTAAAGATCGATTATATGCCCATTGCTCGATCAGTGCGGTTTTACCTACACCAGGGGAGGCGAGTAGTAAAGCACTAGGTTGCTTTTCTTTTTTTATAGCAGCTTCTAATTCTTTAAGTTTGTCTCTGTAGCCGATAAGCGTATTTTTACCATTACTCAACTGTTTCAAAGCATAATTATATTTCTTGTCGAGTTCGGGCGGGATAATAAGCTTAATTTCATTTTCTTTTACACTATCTAAATCAACACCTTCAGCCAAAAAGGTTTTTCTAAGAATCTGATGATCTAATATTGTTCCATCATTTTTATTGATCATATGATTTCTAGTGCACAGACCTATAGCACGATCTAAAATCATAACTGATTTTGATGGGTTTGCTTGATTCCAAACGTATGCGTTAGCATAATCTACTAGATTTTCTAAAATTTCGTCAGATACTGAGGGAACAAAATTATCCTTTTCCTTCAATGAATTTAGATGTCTTCTTAAAATAGTTACATTATCTTTAGTAGGTGGTTCCTCCATATTTAATTCATTAAATCTGCGAGAAAAAGCTTCATCAATAGCTAAATAGTCATCAAACTCTTTTTTTGTTGTAGCACCAATTATAGGGAATATCCCACGTCCAGTTTCTTCTTTCAGCGCATTCATAGCACCAGATCCAGAATTTTTAGAAGTTTTACCATAAAAGGCGAGTTTATGAATTTCGTCAATAAAGACTACCATTTGAAAAGAATCTATATCTATATCGTTTGCTTTAGCTGTAGATTCCTTTATATCATTCATACTAGATAAAAGGGTTCTTAATCTAGAAACGACAACCCTTTCTTCAAGTTCACCTAAACGTTCTATATTTAGTCCTACAACTACTACAGGATTCTTTGTTAAAGATCGATTATATATCCACTGCTCAACTAGTGCAGTTTTACCAATTCCTGCTTTCCCTAATAAAATAGTGTTGGGCTTTCCAGGATTGTACATGTTTGAGTCGAGTAATGCCAACTGGTCCTTATAACCTATGAGAGTGTTATTACCTGTTTTATGTTTAAATAATGAATGATTATAGAGAGCATTTATTTTTTCAGGTATAACCAATTCAATATTCTTTCTAGGCTCTCTATATAGCATTGAATTATCAAGAATCATTTTTTTAGGATTAAAAGCGGTATTCAAGCTATCACACCTTTCTAGTAATCGAAGGGATCTATATCATCAATACTCTTAGTTTCCTCATGATATTCCCTTGTTTCGTATTCACTGATATTTTTATCTAGTGCAGGTACTTCAATAGGTTTATATGGAGTAATTGCTTCCTCCTGTACCTTCAAAAAGGTCTTATATACTTCTGCTTCAAATTCTTTATACGATACTTCTGGATTATCTTCAAAGAATCGCTTAACAGCAGATAGGGCAGTGTTTTTTGTTGTTATCATTGTAGTTAGTTCCTTTCCTGAAGATGAATTTGTATACTTTAAGTTTAACGAAATCATTCCTGTTTAGCAATTTAATTTAAATTCAAAGTTATTCAAAAAGTATTGAAAACAGAATAAATAAATGTTAACATTTATTTATGACATGATGAAATTTCTTATATGATCGCCAAAAAACATCAATTAAATTCTAAGTAGATATTTTATACCATCCCATACAGATATGAAGTATTGAATTTTAATTGATATTCTTAAGAAGAGAATGTAGTATTTATGACGATTAAGCGAATTATTTGGAGGAAAAATAATGGCAATTGACTATGAAGAGAAAAAACGAAGTCTAGCAAATTTTAACGCTATTGTATCTCGTGACTATGAAAGGATGGATGGCTACTATCATATACCACTAACACCTGAAGGGAGAATGATCGCATTAGCGATACAAATCATTCGCGATGTCCCTAGAGAAGATTTGATATTTCACAGTGTAAGTGAACCTGGAAAATTATACGATGCAGACGGTTATAGAATCAAAAAAAATATTGCATATTCCAGAATTGAGGAAGAAAAACTTAATAGGGATATTTAGTGGCTAAAGAATTTAATTTTATCAATGATGGATCATCATCAAAAACCACCATATAGTGATACATTCAGAGTAAAGTATTGATTAATAAGTCTTATTACACTTTGAATGTAGTCCAAAAGTAATTAAAAACTCATTGATAAGTATTGATATTATAGTCATTACAAAATTATAATATATATTTTTAGTAGTTATAACGGAATATAAAAGTAATAACCGTAAAGTATATATATAATATTAAATTGATAAAATTGAACCTATTAGAACACATAGTGATATATAAAAGATTATGGAGGGCTTATTTTATGACTAATGGTTTTACAGTAACAAACTTTGAAGATCTTAAGAATCAGATAGTACTCTCAAAAAATGGTGAACAAATGCTGCTTAAAGATTTATGCTCAAAAGCACATCTAGAACTCCGCCTCCACGAAAAAATAAATTTTCGTGAAGATAGCGACCTGAATTTTATTTATACACTAGAAGTTCTTGATACAGATATCACCTTTAAAGAGTTACCACCATTTTTCTGTCTATCAGTCTTAAATAGCCACACACCAGCATATGCAAAGAAATTCTTGATTAACTATATCAATAAAAAACTTTCAACAAATTGGAAACTCCAACGATAACTAATTTACGAGGGGGAAAGTGCTATGTCTATTTCTAACTTATATTCAACGTACTATGGTCTAAATTCATATATTAAGTTAATTATATGGTTAGTTGCGATACTGTTTCTTCTATGGTATTTTTTTAAATCCTATTATATGGTTGAGACCAAGAAAATTAAGGTTATTTCAAATATCCTATTAGGTGTAGCATCGATTGGACTGATTGTGATATATGTATGGTTTTTTGTTTATACTGTGATTAAAAAAGATATCAATCAATATTTGATCTATAAAGAGAAAAGAGTCGATCAGTATTTTGAATACACTGAACATACTCACTTTTGGAACTACGATGATCAAAAAATAGCTTTTAAAGTAAATGGTAACCGATATGAGATTTCATCAGAAGAAATTATCAACGAAATGGATTTTTCTAGTAAGAAACATCCCACTGGAACAGTTGAGATGATCGCAACTATACCAACAATCAGTAAAAAGACCCCTAAGTATGCAAAAAAAGCAGTTGAAGATAGTTTAAAGGAAAATATCAAATTGACTAAAGTAACGTATAAATAACAGGAGGAATTTATGATGAGTTTCATTACTAGAGGTATAATTTATCTTGATACAGGATAAATATATCAAGATAAATTATATTGAGTAAGAAAGTAAAGAATAGGAACATATAGCAAATATCAATACTTTTTGTAAAAACAGAATTAAAATATAAACCAGCAACCATAATTATCCTCAAGTAAAAAGTATTGGTGAGGCAAAATTTGTAGAAAGTAGGCAAAAAAATGACTTATGTATTATTTGATTTAGAAAAGAAGGAATATGTTAAAAATATTGGCACACGTGTAATTTCGGGAACAAAATTATATGAGACAACCTCTGTATTAAAGTATGCTATGCCGTTCTCTGATAAAGAGACAGATAGCAAGAGTGATAGCGAAATCAGTGAAAAATATGGTGTATCTGTCAAGTGGGAAAAATTATCCAATTCTCAAGCACACACTGTATTAAAGCAACGTGAAATTAAAAGTATTCAAAAGCAAGTAGAAAACTATTTGTCTAATGCATCCAAAAAAGAAGCAGAGGATCTCTTGAATGCAATTTTTCATGAATATAACATGGAAAGTTTTTATATTGATGAACATGCAGACGATTTGCTGTACTATGAAGAATAGAAATTCTTTTTATCACTTCAATGAAAATTGGCGGGAATCCCCCTACTTTAGTGGGGGGAGGGATAGCCGTTCTAATAAGCCTCATGGGCTTATTTTTTTGGACTTTTTTCGCACATGGGGTATTTTCATGATATGCTTAGTATGTAAAAATAAGGGGGTGAAAAATAATGAAGAAAATGAAAGACCTTAGTTACCACTACGGACTTAAGATGCGTATCTACCCATCAACACAACAAAAGCAATTAATCAAACTCAATTCTGATATTGCTAGAACAGTCTACAATAAGCTGATTGCAATTGACCAAGAGTTATATCAACTTAATCGAGTTAAATTACCACTTGATGTCGTTACTAATCGTATCGATGAATTGAAAAAACGTAAAAATCCTAAGAATTTATCCAATCATTTTAAGTATATGGATAACAAACTTCTTGATAGACAGGTGATTTCTACTGCTAAACAAACCTACCAAAATGCGTGGAATATGTACAAGAAAGTCCACACCGCTGGTATACCTAAGTTTCATAAAAAAGGTTATGTTGAAAAGTATCAAACAAGCGCACACTATGGCAAAAAAGCAGAAATGAACGTTTTTGATGCTACTGGAGTTAAGTTTCTTGATATGCAACACATCCAATTACCTAAGTTGGGTTCAGATACTCCGTTTGTCGCCAAGAAAAGGACTACCGATTCTCAAGTTGGTGTTGACCTTAATACCGAAAACTTCCTAACGAGTAGTAATGGCGCTCAAATAGCTAATCCAAGGTACTATCGGACTATCAAAGGTAAACTAGCTAAAGCTCAACGTAAGTTGTCAAGACGACAATTAAGAGCCAAAAAAGATGGACGTAATCTTAGAAATGCTAAGAATTATCAAAAACAACGCTTGGTGGTAGCTAAGTTACAAGCTAGAGTAAGACGACAACGTAATAATTTCCTGCATAAGGTGTCTACTGCACTTATCAATAACCACGATTTGGTAGTAGCTGAAAACTTACGTGGTAAAAACATGTTGAAAAATCATGCTTTAGCAATGTCAATTTCTGATGTCGGCTGGCGCACGTTCTTACAAATGATGGAGTATAAAGCTAATTTATATGGACGTACATTTATAACAGTTGATCCTAAGAATACAACTCAAATATGTTCTGATTGTGGCTTTATTATGGGCAAGGATGGAAGTAGTAAGCTAACTTTAGCAGACCGTAAATGGACTTGCCCTAACTGTCATAAACATCACATCAGAGATTGGAATGCAGCTAAAAATATCTTAGCTAAAGGATTAGCCAAAATAGCCTAAGTTAGGCTCGTCCCTATGGCAACCTGGGGACGTAAAAGGCACTGGTAATTGGTGTGTAAGACGTATTACCTCTGGTAGTGCGCTGTGCTGTATCTGTGTAAATTGTAGCAAGAAACCGTAAGGTTTTACCCTACAAGCCCCATTCTTTAGACTGGGGTGGTTGACTAACTAAACTAAATATAGTCTAAACGATAGATTATTTATCATCCCTACTTATTTTAAGTGGGGATTTTTTGTATCGTCAATCATCCAATTCTTTAATTATGGTCATTGACTTTAAACATAATTTTCTTGAATATGATTCAATCATTATGTTACTATTACTGTAATTTCTAAAGGAGATGAGCGTGTTATGGTTGGAATTGTCAGAAACAAAAGATTAATCTTCGAAAACAGAGCCGATCTTGAACGTTTTGAAAAGAGAATTAGTAAGGGAGTTACAAATAACGTAACAAAAAAAATGTTAGATGAAAAAACAAAAAATATCAAGATCACAAGGGGTTCTGAAAATGTCCCAAAAGGTTTATAGTTTTGAACTTGTACCACTAACAAGTGTAGTTGATTTTGAAAATCTATCATCTGATTTTGATTGTGATAATGAAAAAATTAATCGCTTCTTAAAGAACGATTGCCAAGCTCATGAGCGTGAAAGAAGTCTAGCTACATTTCTTCTGATTGACAAAGAAGGCAATCGTTTGGTTGGCTTTTATTCAACTAGTATAGGTTATTTAACTTCCATGCTAAAAGATCAGGATAATATGCCAAGTGAAAAACAGCGTAATTATTTGAATTTAGCTTATTTTGCCATCGACAGAGAGTATCAAGGAAGAGGTATAGGATCCGCTTTAATTAAAGAAGTTTTTAAAGCAACTTTAGTGGTGGCTTATTATGTCGGAATAGAGATGATATTTTTGGAATCAGTGGAGGAAAGTGTAGGCTTTTATGAAAAAGTTGGGTTTCAGTTAGTTAATGGGATATCCCCCGAAGAGTATCATAAGAATGGCACACCTACATGGGGGATGGATTTCGACATGTTTATAAAAGTTGATGATCTTTACCAAAAAGGATATTTTCCATATGAAAATAACTTCATAGTTAATGATATTGAAGTGAATGAATAGCAGTTATACGCAAAAATTACGTATAACTGCTATTTAATTTGGATTTGAACTACTTCCACTTAGTCTAATTTTGCAGACTGGTGGATTGAAGTGGGGGGTTATTGTGCTGTATCTAGTAGCATTATTTTTCTGTATACAAAGAAAAAATTAATTGTTACAATACAAATGTAAAAATAAATTACCAAATGAAAGGTGTGTGGAGTTATTGAATATAGCTGGACCAATTCCTTTTGGTCGAAAAATATTAGATTTTATAAATAGTAAATTTGTAGTGGTAACATCTATAGCTCTATTATCTATAGGGATGTTTTTTGGGATATATAAAGGACAAGCAGATGATACTCCAGACGTAGCTACTGTATATCAATATTTCCTTTTGTATAATAAAAATGTCTCTAGTTCGGAAGATACAAAAGGAGCTGTCGCTAAAGCTTTAGCTGGTGTTGTCGGATCTGGAGGAAATAAGCTATCTTTCGGATATGCAGATATAGTGAATGACGCCAAAAAAGATGACAAAAAAAGTGCAGAAAAATTCGTAACTGCGATGGCTACACTTAGTAAATATAATTATATATCTACTAAAACACAGGGCATTGCGTCAACTCTCCCTGATATAATACGTGGGGTCGTTGGCTTTATCTTATTCATATTTGGATTAATAGTAGATATATCGACAAACATCACTGCGCCGATTATCAAAGCGATGGCTACACTTAATGTTATGCCACTTTTAGCAAGTGTGTTTCTAGACAATGAGGCTGGAAGAAAATTAGGTGAAACTCTTGGTATTACGCATGAAGATTTAAAAAATTTTCTGACATTAACGCTGACTATCGCAACTCTAGTGATAGTTTTTAGTATTATTTGGATCTTACGTAAAGGTGATATAGATAATAATGCCACTAAAAAGCTTGCAAATAGATTTGCAGGTTTGATAGGTGCTCCTATCGTACTAGTATGTTGTGCATACTTAATAGCTGAAGTAGCTGATTTACAAACGCCACTTAAGCAAGACAATCTTTACTCAAAATGGTTGTCGAATGTTAAATCTTATGCGTATAAACGCAACTTCTCATTAGAACAAATCAAGTCAGCTGATATATCTGGAAATCAAAAGAAGGGGTATATTGATACTAGCTATAATCCATATATTCCGAATAGTAAACTAGATACTGTTTCCAGTAATATAGCTTCAATTTCAAATTATTCTGGAGCTTTTGAAAATACTCAGCTAGCAATAGCTTACATGTCATCAAGTACCTTCGATGGCTGGGATTATTTATCGTATGTAAAATCTGCACAATCTGCTTATGAAGGAGCTGTAGGATCTGTCTATGCTAGACTGGAAGGCGTAAATGGTGCAGAAAAATTTGATCCTAAAAATCTTTATGATATTGAAAAAGGGTACACAAGTACTGGAAATCGTAATACAAATTGGGATAGCTCAAATGAAGGTGGGGATACTGCAATTGCTGCTGCTCGCAGTGATTATTTTGATGGAGACACTCCACTAGTATCTAAATATACTATTTGGCAAGATCGCTATATTTATGGTGCAAAGAGAACAGGTGATATTAAGAAATATTATCATGAAAAGCCATCGTGGGAACAAATTTATGCTAAACTCGGCGGTGGCGGAAATTTCCAATTAAGTGATGCCTCGATGTTTTATGTGTTAAACACTTCATTTAGCGAGAAGGGTGGTACCTTTTATCTAGATGGACCCGCTCAAGGTCTTTATGGTACTATTGCTTCTTTTGATAGTCAAAGACCTGTCTACTATGAAGTTTCAATGATTGGTACGCCACTTTTTACTGTACCAGCGTTACTATCTGGTCCAATTTTTGTGATGATAACAACTTTAGCTGCTATTTTAGCATTTTTAGAGATCGGTATCATGGATATGAATATTAAGCCACTCAGAGCATGGGCAAAGGCTGTTTCTTTAGGGGATATTGAGTATACTCTAGCTGCTGGGGTATATATGCTTGGTATAGTTCTAACCATTATGGCGTTTACCGAAGCACCACAATTGATTGCAACTCTTTTAAAATCAATGATCGGTTTATTTGGAAATATTATAACTGGGACAACTAGCTCTGACAGTGACTCAATGGTAGCTGGTGTTGGTATGATCGGTAGCTTTTTAATTGCTGTGACTTTCGCATGGGCATTCTTTAAAGTTCCTAGTTTTAGAAATAAATTGAAGGATATGATGATGATCCCATGGCAATGGGCGAATTCAAAAGGTCAAGCGTTAGAAGATAGTGCTGATGGTGTTGGCGTACAGAATTTGATGGAGCAGTCTAGCAATCAACGTGCTAGAAAACAAGAACATTGGAATTCGTGGAATGAAGCGAATGAACAACGTGCTAGTGGATATGTACGTGATTCTAAGACTGGAAGAATCAGAAAAGCTAGTGGCTTAGAACAAAAATTATCTAAGACGTTTTTAAAAGGCGCAGCAGTAGCTGGAAAATACAATCCAGTTGGTCCTGATGCTGAACATTCAGGTGTAGAAAATACATTTGCTAAAATTGAGCAGTTAGGTAAGGCTGAGCGTATTGAAAAAGCATTGAATGCGATCTCTAACGATGAAGATATCGAAAATAGCTTAAAAGATGCAGGGCTTGATATTGAAAGCCAAACTAAAGCTTTAAGTGCTGATAATCTATATAATGCCGATGGATCAATGAAAACTAACATCAAAGGTTTATCTGAGGTAGATAAAGAAATCAGACAAAACTTTAATGATGAACAGGCAGCTATTGATCAAGAACGTAAGGATCTGACCGCTGGCTTAAGTATGGATGATAAACAAGAGTTACAAAATCAAGTAAAATCACTGGAAGATAAGCAAGATAGAGGAATACCTCTAACCAAAGAAGAAGAGCAACAATTAGCCCAAGCTAAGAAACGTTTAGCTAATGATACTTTATATAGCACCGCTATTAAGGATAAAGAAATTCTTAAACAATTAGCTAAGAATACGCCACTAGTATTAGATGAGCAAAGTCGACAAAAAATTTCTAAGCATCGAGCAGAGTTAGAGCAAAAATCAGGATTGACACCTAGACAACTTGCAGAGCTAGAAAATATCAACAGACAACTGTTAAATACAGACAATATGTCTAAAGAAGATGTTGAAAAACTGCATGCACGGAAACAAAAACTAGAATCGATGTCTAAGTTATCCGATGCAGAAAAAGATAGTTTGCAAAAAGCAACACAAATGTTGGCTAAAAACGAGATCTTATCTGATCAAAGACGACAAAACATGACTAAACGGCTAGAAGAATTAAATGGAATACCTAAATCAAATATGTCTGAAAGTGAGAAAATAGAACTTTCTACGCTTCGAGATAGCTTAAAGATAGATGATGCTAAGAGATCTATTTCAGAAGAGCGAGAGGCTATTAGACAACTTGAAAATGAAAAGCAAAGTCTTGACTCAAATAAAGTTTCAGACAGAATGAAAGTAGCAAATATTGATAAGCAGATTGCGGATAAAAAACAAAAAGTTATTCAATTGCAAGGACAGGCTATGTCTACACGTAATCAAATTGAGCAACAACTCGTTAAGCAAAATCAGTCTGTATCACAAGCAAGAAATGATCTGCAAGCTAAATTACAGTCAGTAGCTAAATATAACAATGATTTAGGTCAACGTAAACAACAATATATTAATGATATACCTAAGAGATTACAAACATCTGACGGTAGACCATTAACACAACAAGAACAGACTAATGGTATTAAGAATGTCATTAAGCAAACAAAGGCAAACGTTCAACAATTTAAAGAACATTCGAATGGACAATCTGCTCAACAACTGATTGATTCTATTGATCAAATGGAAAAAGTAGCACGAAATATTGGGGCTACGAATCCATCACAAGTTTACGGTAAGAATGTTAATTTAGACGGTCTGAAGAGGGATGCGCAAGAAATAATTAACAAGATGCCAATAAATGATATGAATAAAGGCACATCATATAGTGTTGGTGGGGCTGATATAAATAATGATGGTATCATGGATGAACAAACATTCAATAGGTATGGACAGTCTATAAAGACAAATGATATATCTTCTGTAGGTGCAAGCAGAGATCCAAAAATTTATCAAAGAAATGATAACAACCGATTCTAGTCTCAATAATAACTACTAGATAGAATCCTAGTAATTATTATTTTGGGATATCAATTAAAAATTTGCATAACACATAAATATTTGTTATACTGTATGTGGTTTATTGAAGTATGCAGCAAGAAGCCCTTGAGATTTTTCTCAAGGGCTTCTTATCTTTACTAATCATTTCTGACCATAATATTATTATAGGACTAGATGAATAAATTGGGATAGAAATTAGTAATCTAAAACTATATATATTACTTATAAGAGAGTTGTCAACAGACAACTCTCTTTATTTTATTTACATATATCCTTGGCAGTGTAAATAGTTATTAACAAAAAAGTGTGTTGTCATTACTAAATGGATATATATAGTGAGATAACAAAAATAATAGTTTTAACAATTTAATCGATCGAATGAATTTAAAATATAAAACTATAAATAACTAACAAAACAACGTTGATTGAGATTTTTTAAAATGATATACTATTTTTGAATTTAAAATAAAATTCTGGAGGAGTGAATGTTGATAAAATACCAAAATGTGGAATATGTAGATTTATATGATATGGCTAAAAAGAATAAAATTCCTTATTTAGTTTTATATAAACGGGTATCTGAAGAAGGAATAGAATCAAAGCATTTACTAGATCCAGTCATACCAAATCATATTAAGTATAACGGCATTACTTATTTTAGTATTTCTGATATGGCTGCTAGGAATGATATAAGTATCTATCGCCTAAAAACAAATATTGCTAAGTATGGACTTGACTCTGATAGAGTTTTAGATAAATCTACAGGAAACGAGATTACATATAGAGGGAAAATTTATAAATCAAAAAGTGATCTAGCAAGACATTTAGGTATTACACTCTCAGCTTTAACGTATAGAAGTAAGAGATACGGATTAGAAAATATCGAACGATGTAATTTCTGAAATTAAGTTTTGAAATACAGGAAGTAGGTTAGTCAATATGGAAAAAACAAGTAAATTTCAAGTAACATATACCGATCACGATCTAACCAAGGTTGAAGTAGTTGAAGTCGGAACTACTCGTTTTAATGAATTAGCTTTTAAAGCAATGAGTCCAGACGAAGAACACATTGTTGGTCATTATGTTCCAGATGATACTCCGCTCGGTTTAGTTGGAAAAGCGAAGAAGATACACTATCGTGAAAAAGGAGGATATACAGATAGACAAATTAACTACACTGTCAAAAATGGAATGATCGAACTTTTGGACTTCCATTCATTTATTATTTATGAATATCGAATTGACAAAGTTCTTACTGAATCAGGTGAACTACTTAAAGTACGTTTAAACGACACAGAAATTATCCCTATCGATAAAGTACGAATTAGTAACTTAACTTACCTATTGAGACTTATTCAAAAATTTAATGATGAGTTACTAGATGAAATCCTTGAAGAATCCGAGGATAATTTAGATGATCTTGATGAAGAAAAAGAAGTATCAGATACCGAGGAACAAGATCAAGTTGACACAGGTTCGTTTGACTATCAACGTAATAAAACCAATACTGGCATTTTTGAATAGACCGTCACATATGTTGTATATTACTTAGTCTATTGCATTTGAATATATTAATTTACACTATACATGAGTTTATCTAACAAGGAGGAGTTTAATATGGTTGCAAACGCTGCATACTTAGGTCTTAATACAGATCTATTCAATAATCCAAAATATAAAAAGGTTTCTTTTTTGGCTAAGGGATTATATTCTCTATACGCTAGTCGCTCAGCTTGCTCTGAATACTATACTAAACATGGTGACACTCGTTTTTCTGATAAAAATGGTGTGTTTATTTTCTACAGTAACGAAGAGGCTGGTATGGTCTTAGGTGTATCAGCACGTACTATATCAAATTTGCGTAAGGAACTCACAACTGTAGGTCTTATTGAAGTGAAACGGAATGGCTTTACTGGATATAAAATTTATGTTAAAAATGTCGATCGTACTCCAGATGATGTTAAATGGATAGTTACTGGAACATTTTCGAAAGCAGATCAATATGAGGCTGAAGAACATACAAATTCTTGTACAGAAGAGATTTCAGTCGCAGAAGAAGAAACTTCTATCACGAATGAGCTAAATATGCCTATAAGTAATACCAACAAGAGTATAACCAATAATATATCAAATGAAACAAGTGTATCAAAAGAAACGAGCAAGAGCGAACATTGTTCGCCTGCTGTTCCTTCACAAACAGAAGAAGAATTAGCTATCGAAGGACTAGAAACCAGAGCCAGTGGTGTCCTTGGCATCAAAGCTTGGAGTAAGATCCGTATGATCGCTCAAGGTTCGTATGCCAAAGCTAACGAACTGGTTGGCACGATCTATAAAGCTAAAAGTCAGCTTGTAAAAAGAGTACGTAGTACGATTCGAAAAGAATTTAGTGAAATCCCCGAATTTTTTGATGCGATACATGATGCGCTATATTTCGAAAAAAATGAATTATTGTCTAGAGGGCTGGAGTCTGCCTTGATACGTATTATTGAAATTCATTACAAGAGTGAACATAGTAAGATCAAGAATCTAGGTGGATTCATGTACACATTTTTACGCAATGCTTTATCATGCAGTGTAGAACAATATTTAGAGGATAGGATCGGCTACTGTTACACGCATGATATACGTAGTTATATCCATAAAAGCCTGAGTTTTTAGCTTTTCGCAACGAAAATGTGCTAAACCATTATTTTTTGATAATCAACTACTAGTCTAAAGACTAGCGAACTAGAATCTCAAGGTCACCACATACGGCAGTTGAAGATAAAAATATGAGTAAAAAACTATGGATTCATGAACGTAAGCTCGCCCGTAGGCAGTGTAATGCTATGGTATAAATAGCTAAGTGAAGTTAGCTTAAAGACACTATAAAATAACAGACTCTGCGGATTACTTGACTGAAAGTGATTACACGCATGAGGGTAAAAGTATCTCGGAGAAAGTATACAATAACGTACAGACCTTAAATAGCCCTGAAACATCAACTAAAAAGTCCATAATCTCAAAATAGTAATGATGTTTTTGGAGCGAATACAGGATTTTGAAAAATACAAAGTTTAAGGAGCACCTCTTGATGGAAAATAAGAAGATAAATCAAAAAGTAAGTAGAATTCTATACAAAATTCGTTGTATAGATCGCAATAAATGGACTAGAAACATTTCACTAGCCTTATTATTTATCGACATCATTTCAATATTTGTGGCAGGTTCAAACTTTATTAAATTTATAGAATGGGTAGGAAAGAATCAGGATAAGCTTTTTAATGGTTCACTGCCTACACATGCTGAACATTACTTCACTTTATTTAGTAACTCACTTGTTATGATTTTTTGTACAACTTTAATATTATTGATGATTTTATGGTCTTTTATGTGGAATCATACAAAACAAGATGGAAAATGATATCTTAAGCAAAAAACACCTTTTGGAATTGTAGTTACAAATAGGGTAACAAAGAGTGAGGGAGACGTCACCAGGAAACTAGAGAAATTATTGAGTTGCTATTATATTCCGAAAGTCATAGTCAAACTCTATAAAGAGCTTGAAGGCGAAGATAGTGTTAGAGCTAAAGAAATTGAAGATCAGTATCTTGTAAAAAAAGTATGACGGCGAATGTAAGGTTCATTACTATATTGAGTCTATTGCTCTTAAAGGATTGAGTGATAAAAAAGCAATTTAGATATTAAAAGGGCTAGAAGATGCTCTATTGATGAGTAACATCATCTGGATTAAAAGAGGATAATCAGCTCAATGACGATCTATCAATCTTTGAAAAATAGTCCATTTTTAACCAATAGTCTGTAATTTCTTTACCTCTTTGGTAGTAGGATGAAAGCTTCTAACTTTCCTTTTTAGTATGCTAACTATCAAGTCAGTACATTATTCAAAAAAATCTACCTCTTATTGGTAGATGCGGTTCATTGGGAAAAGCAATTAAAAAAACATGTGTAATCAGTATCTAGGATACTGGTCTTTTTTTAACCGTTTGTTATTCTAAAAGTATTGACTTTAAATTCTTTTAGAATTAATATATAGATGTATCAAAAATCAAATAGATATAAGTTGGAGGAACGAAAAATGGAAGGTAAAGTAAGAAACATGACGGCTGATGAGAGACTAAAACTTGAAGTAATCTTAAATAGGTCTAACATTCTAAAGCAAACAGATCTATACGAAGAGACTCCAGAGGTGAAAGAATTAGTAGACGATGCTCTAGCGTTAGAAGATGGAAATACTAAACCAATGTGGGATATGGAATTTAATGCAATTTATGATGATCTTGAATTTTTAATGAACGAACTATATCTATCTGAGAAACATAAAAGAGAGGACAAACGAAGTTTATTAGCAAAGGATCTTCTAACTATGGGTAGTCTACTGTATGGTAATAAAAAAGATATTGCTAGTTTGATCAAAGAGTACGATTCAAGAGTAGAGAAAAAACAAATTGATGATCCTATTGATGAATGTATCGATCTATTATATAAACGATTCGTACAGTTAGAGAACAAAGCGATCAGCAAAGCTAAATTTAAGCAGCTACTTGTGGAAAGCGGATTATTAAAAGCATTTAGTGTGCTCCAAAGTAGATAAACGATGAATCACTAAAAGAAATGGTAGGTAGATAAATGGATAATTTAGAAAATTTAAGAATGTGGGTTAATAGGCAATTATCACAAAAGCAAAAAAAATTAATGATTATAAGAAGTTCTTTATAGACAATTGCTCATCATACTGGTGGTAATACAGTTCCTAAAAAATCTTTAACCGGATCATGACTCAAGCTAGATTAGCTTAAAAATAATAGATGACCTATTTGATGAATCGTACTATAATGTCTTTAAATTAGGAAAGAAGGTATTTTTATGTATACTTTACAAACAGAGACTGTAGCATCTATCCTTGGAAACACTGATTCATTTTTAGTTCCGCAAATGAGTAGTTTTTCATACGAGGAACAAGCTGTTGAATTAGTGAAAAACCTTGACACAAAAGGAAATGTTTTTCTAGGAACTGTAGTTGTAAGTAAGGTAACGGGTAATGATTTAAATGTTGCCAGGGGCTTGAAAAAATTATTGATTTGCTATCACACCTTAAAAGTAATAACAGAGCTTTATAAAGATGTTGAAGGAGAAAAAAGTATCAGAGCTAAGGAGCTTGAAGAACAATATCTTGCACACAAGTATGATGGTGAATTGATTGAGAAATTCGAATTTGAAGTTTCCAATGATGTATATAGTGAAATTCATGATTTACATTTAAAGATGATTGGAAGTAAGATGCGCTACTACCTTAAAGATGTTTCTCTTGCAGGATTAGATGATGAGCAAGTAGTTAAGAGGCTAAAAGAGTTAGAAGAAGCTTTATTAATGAGTAAACTTATCTGGATTAAGGCTGACAATGTTCTAGAAGCTAACCAAATTAATGCTGACTTGACAATCTTTGAAAAATAGATATTGACAACAGTTTGGGAATGTATTAGCAAGTTATTACTTATAAAATTACAGATTAATGTGCATTAATCTACTTAACCTCCCAGCAATAAAGTGTTGGGAGGATTTTTTATTTTGAGTATTGTCGGGAAGTTTATGGAGGTAATTTTTATGTCAAAAGGGTACGAATTTAATAAAGTCGATAAAAAAGAGAGTTATTGCAATCATATTAGTGACGAGATTTTAAGAACAGTAGCGAATATTAATAATTCATCAGAAAGGTATAGCGATGATGAACTCATTAATATTGTTGTTAAGTTACTAGTAAAAATTGATATTGAAATATCCCAGCCACTATCCTCAATATTACATGAAATTGAAAATATTAAATATACTTACAGATTAGCGAATACACCTAAGTCTAGGGTAAATCTTAAAAATGTTGATATATCTCAAATTAGAAACTTCAATAAATTTATTTTAAATCATCAAAAAAACATTTTGATTGATCAGGCAATAGATTGCTTAAATGAATGGGATAAAGGGAATTTTATAACTATACAAAAATTATAGGTTAACAGAAACAATAAATAAAATATAAATTTTATAAGGTGAAAAAATGGAAAACTTAGAAAAATTAAAAGTGTGGGTGGATAAGACAATTCCACAAAGGCAAGAAAGATTGACTAATTACGTTAACTTAGTCCATGAAAGAGTTGGAGAGTTCATTATTGATTTTCAAGATATGGATAGTCGTGAAGCAACAAATTCTTATATCAATTTTGCAAATGATTTCAGTAACCTAAATAAAGATCAAAATGAACTTTTTACACTTGTAAAACTTAGAGATATGATCAACGATATGGGAAATTCAGAAGAATTGTTAAAAGAGTTGATTAGACAAAGGAAACTTCATTTCGAGGTGGCTAACAGATCATTTACATTATCTAATTTTGATAATGCTGCTACTGATATATACAATGCAGATTTTGGAGTAGAGTTAAGGATGATGAATTACCATGTTGCTCACATCAAAACCTTAACTAGAGCTATTTACATTTTAGAAGGGAAAACAGAAGAATAAAGATTAAACGTACTAGTCGGATGTTTATTCGATTTAATAAATTGATAAAATTAAAGAGATAGAGAAAATAATATCTCGAAAGGGAAAATTATTATTGCTATTGATTTGGGTGGGAAGTGAGGTAATAGTAAATGAATTTTTTAAAAAAAGTGTATTGTTATATATATATCCATCTTGGGGCATTTATTCTTTATGTAATCATAGGTTTGTCATTTATTTCTAGCATATTTAGCAATATGGAATGGGGAACAATCGCAGACTGGTTAAGTGGAGTAGGCTCTCTCGCAGCTGTAGTTGTCGCTTTATATTTATCGAAAGAAAAACCAACAATAGATTTTAAAATAATTGACAAAAGTCAGAGAGATTATGGTTCTAAGCAACTATATGCTTACGAGATTAAGATTAAAAATTATTCTAATTACGGTGTCCGTTTACAAACTTTGTCGCATAAAGATACAATTGAAAATCATGAGTATGGAGTTAGTTTGACCCCTTGTGGAATTGAAGTGGATGATGAAACAACTTTTATTAAGAACATTACGGTAACAGTAGAAAAAAATACTAAGGTAATAGTTTTTTATGATGTTAAGTCAAAGAAACAATTTATCCTTGCAGTAGATGAAAGGGAAGTAACGATGTAATGAATAAAAATGAGCGGAACAAGATATTTAATGAAGGATATGTTAATGCAGCAAATGTTGCGCTAAATTGCTTGTATTGGGAAGATAAACGATACATCGAAAAGCTTGCTACTGTTCTTGATGTTACGCATGATGAGATGGTAAAGTATGAAATGCTCAATAGGGATTTTGAAGAGGCTATCAGTAAAAACTCGAGATACTGGAAATAGTATCTCAGTATATTGTTTAGGTGATAATCTCGGTTGTTAAAATCGTGATTATCTTTTTTATTTTAGAGCTAGCTTGCCTAAAGCTAGAATAAGTATGGCAACAGCCAATCTAAAAACACCAGTCTTTCCTAAATTCACGCTATTTCTTTCTTCTCACGGATAATGTTAGAGGAAGCGCAGTAGTCTTAGATTATATCCAATAAATCACCAATCGGGGGAGCGATCCTTTATATAATGATCTAGATATATTATAAAAAATTGTCAATTACAAGGGGTGTATCACATGGAAAGAACACTATCGTCTGTAGCAAAGGAGATTTACGTAACAAAAAATATGCTCGAAAGAAGAATCAAAGGGGGATATTATGATCTAAGCCCAGAAGACATTATTGTTAAGGATAAAAATGGGCGAAATTACAAGTACTTAAATAAAGATGCAACTGAGATCGTCATACAAAAAGCCATTAATGAAGCATTGGATCTCAAGAAACAGTTTGAATCGCAGGGGTGGCGGTTTGAGTATGACGAAATTGACCAAATTGAAAACGGTTATTGGTTAGATGAAAATACTCCAAAATTAGGTTTGAATGGGGATGGTTCTATTCCTCTTATCACGTATACGCCATATATTTATCCGAAAGATTCTGAGAGCCCTGTCGAAGTGATCGAAGAAAGCTTGGATAGCATTGATGAGTTGTGGCTATATGTTGCTCATATTATCAAAGAAAATAAAATTAATGTCGACACACAATTTGACGAATATGGAAGGGTAAAATAAGATCCACAAGAGAATATGGTATCTATAAACTAGAAAAAAACTCCTTGAGAGTATTCCCAAGAAGTTTTCTGCAATAAATTGCAAAGATTATTTTGCTGTAATTTGTGCAAACCACATATATGCGGCTGCTGCTCCAACACCTAGAAGAACTGGCATGTATTTTACCCCCATCAATATGTTATTATGATTATATCACATAAATTAAAAAAGTATAGGAGTTTTTTATGTTAAAATTAATAGATGTCACTAAACAATATAATGATTTCCTTGCTGTTGATCACTTAAATTTCACTTTAAACACAGGTGAAATTTTAGGTCTAGTTGGGCAAAATGGCGCTGGAAAATCTACTACATTTAAAATGATATTGAATTTTATTAAGCCAACATCAGGTGAAATTTTTATAGATGGAAGAGCTTTCTCAGAAGACTTATTAAAATATATTGGCTTTCTTCCAGAAGAACGGGGACTTTATCTAGATATGACAATAGAGCAACAGGTTCGTTACTTTTCTGATTTACACGGGTATTCTAGAAAAAAGTTCAAAGAAGGTCTTGGTTTTTGGATGAATAGATTACAGGTTAAAGGTACAACAAAATCGAAAATTAAAAACCTATCAAAGGGTAATCAACAAAAAGTCCAGCTGATTTGTACACTAATACATGAACCAAGATTGGTTATTTTAGATGAACCCTTTTCTGGTTTAGATCCAGTCAACATTGAAATTTTATTAGATGTGCTTATGGAATTAAGAAAAAGAGGTACATCGATTATCTTTTCTTCACATAATATGCAAAATGTAGAAAAGGTATCCGATAAAATTCTTATGTTAGTTAATGGAAAAAGAAGATTATATGGTAGCGTTAAAGAAATTAGACAGCAATTTTTAAGTAGCAAAGTATATATCGAGGGAGATTTCTCCAAGGAAGAAATTCAGGAATTAGACGGACTTTTGAATTATAGTTATGACTATCCCGGATTAATTTTGAATTTCTCGAATCATAAACAGGCTATGAAATGTATCGAAATTATAAAAAATAAGAAATCTACCACTGGGTTTCGCTTAATTCCTTTATCACTAGATGATATCTTTAAAAAAGTATTACAATAGGAGAGATAGTATGAAACAAATTAATACAGTAGCTATTTCCGTACTACGTAGAAGAATAACATCCCCATCATATTATTGGATGATTTTTGCTCCGCTGATTGTTGGTGCATTTATGCTGTTTTTTAACAATTATATAACCTCAAATGAGAATTCTACATCCATAGTGGCTGTGGTTGGATCAGATAAAATTAAAAATCAGCTCAAATCAATTCCATCAAAAACATACAAAATAAGTAATGACGATGTTTCTAAGAAAAATAATAATCCTGGTTATCTATCAGAGTTTAAAATTGATGGTATTCTTAGTATAAATGATGATATGTCAAGCATAAAATATTCATACTACTCTGAGTATGGAGGGAAGGCATTACCTGATGAATTAAAGAAAAACATAAATTCCTTACACTCTCTTTATAGTGCAACCAATTTAGGGTTAACTGAAAAACAGTGGAATGACATCATTTCCAATGTAAATATTTCTGAGAAAGATTTATCAACACAAAAGTTCTCACATACACAAACTGCCAAAAATTTTAGCGAGATACTAATTATTTGCTCGTTCTTTATTTTAACTAGTTATGTATCTATAGTCGGATCTGAAATAGGAAAAGAAAAAGGAAATCATCTATTAGCAGGGATTTTATCTGCAATTTCTCCTAAAAAACATTTTGCAGGTAAAATATTAGGAATTTCCTACTTGATCTTGTTTCAAATGATAATATATTATTTAATCTTTGTACTGCTAAAAAATCGAATTCCAGACGAATATCTAGATTCGTTAAATTTGGGTAATTTAAGTGAGATAAGTGAAGAATACATACTATTTTCGGTCTCTTTAATGATTACATCGATTATCTTATTTATTCTTCTAACAGCGCTTTTCTCATCTTTAGTATCTAAGAATGAAGACATTTCGCAAGTAACTACTGGTGTGGGAACATTAGTGTTTATACCTTATATACTAAGCTTTGTTACTCAAAGTAATCCGAATCTAGCGTTATTAAAATTTTTATCCTATGTACCCTTCTTTAATCAAGGAATTTTACCTATCAGAATAATTTTAAATGCTACATCTTTATTAACAGGATGGGTAATTGTTGCGATAAATCTAATAACTTGTTTGCTGCTTTATAAATTTTCTGCAAATATTTATAAAAGAAATGCTTTCAATTACGATTCAAGAAATTTAATTCATAAGTTTAAAAGTTTTCTTGTTCGCCAGTAAAAAATACCCAATGTAATTAAATAAATATAGGCTCTTTGTCAACCACTGTGTA
>JAAGKN010000714.1_pt1 | contig 63840 bp, 79 predicted proteins | sample 6206371 | NCBI WGS metagenome assembly JAAGKN01 (sample SAMN11533720, study PRJNA540317) | gut metagenome | isolation source: fecal pellets from male and female animal of same cohort | host: Peromyscus leucopus | place: USA:CA | collected 2017 | reverse complement strand
CACTTCGTTATCGCGCCTCAGCTTTGGAATGAAGTGCTTTCTCCTTTAATACTATTTTATAGAATACGATTAAGGAGCAGGATTATGCACTTTGTAGAATATAACAGAAATGAAGCGGTTGAATACGCTAAAACGTGGGCAATGGCTCGCAACCGCCAATACATCAATTTTGATGGTATTGGCGGTGACTGTACCAATTTTGCATCGCAGTGTCTTTTTGCAGGAATAGGTATTATGAATTACACAAAAGACATCGGCTGGTATTACAACTCACCAACTGACAGAGCCGCCGCGTGGTCTGATGCAGGGTATTTCAGAAAATTTATGCTCAGCAATACCAACGAAGGACCTTTTGGAAATTCAGCACCAATAAACAATCTTGAAAAAGGTGATTTCATCAGCCTGAATAACGGCATTGAATATTACCATACACTCGTTGTAACAGGCTTTGAGAATAATGAACCGCTTGTCTGTGCCCACACTGATGATTCATATATGCGAAAGCTGAGCACATACCATTACATATCTGTGCAGGGAATACACATACTCGGTGGCAATAAGATATAAATTACAATTTTCTATAAATACAAAAAATCCATTGTAAGCAGCTTGCTTAACAATGGATTTTTAATTTATATATTTATTTTCAAAATCAGCCTTTTTTAGCAGGTTTTTTCTTTGTCTTTTCCTCGTACACAGGGATAACCTCATCAATATCCCCCTGTGCGATAATTTCGCCATGTTCAAGGAGAATCGCTTTATCGCAAATCGCCTTAACCTGATCAATACTGTGAGATACAAATAAAACAGTAACGCCCTTATCAAAAAGAGACTGAACCTTTGCAAGGCTTTTTTTCTTAAAGCTGGCATCACCAACAGAAAGCACCTCATCCAGTATCAGAATATCTGGCTCAACTGCTGTTGCAATGGAAAAGCCGAGTCTTGCTCTCATACCGCTTGAATAGTTTTTAATCGGTACCTTGATAAAGTGACCAAGTTCTGAAAATTCAACGATTTCGTCAAACTTCTCTTTGATATATGCCCTGTCATATCCAAGAATTGAGCCGTAAAGATAAATATTTTCCTCGCCGGTATAATTGGGCTCAAAGCCTGCACCAAGCTCAAGAAGAGGTGCAATAACACCGCTCTTTTCAACTGTTCCCTCACAAGGCTTATAAACACCGACAATCGTCTTTAAAAGTGTACTCTTGCCTGCACCGTTAAGACCGAGAATTGCAAGATGCTCACCCTTTTTGACCTCAATATTTATATTCTTAAGGGCATAAAACTTTTTATATTCAATCTTACGGGTAATTAATTTGATTACATATTCCTTAAGATTGTCAACCTTTTCCTTATTCAGGTTAAAGGTCATCGTAACATCTTTTACGGAAATAGCTACATCATTATCCATATTTTCACCTCTAATTATTTCTCCGTCTCATCTTCCATACAATAACCGAAATGATTAAACCTATGAAAAGTAAAAAGCAGCCTGATACAGCAACACTGCCGATACAGTGATAAATATAATTCATAACAAGTTCTCTTAAATAAACAGGGAAAATGTCAATCTGTTTTATTCCAAATACAACACACACCATAACGGAAATAAAAATTTCAAATAGTCCTGCCGTGTAAAAGCTTATACCTATGGCACGAACAGATCGATATCTCTTTGTTCCGATAAAAAACAGAGTCAGTCCGACTGATATGACAAAGAACAAACCTATACACATAACAACTACTGCTGCAACCATGCCTGTGTTTATAATTGTTTTTGCTTTGGGGTGACTGATATCAAGCTCGTCCACGAAGTAATCATTTACAGACTGTGAGATATTCTTTATGCTCTGCGTATCATTTTTAAGTCCTTTTTCCTGAATCTGATGTGTTAAATCAGTTTCAAGTAAATCGCAGATTTTCCGAACAGGCTCAAAATAAGTATCTTCATTATATCCGGGACTTGAACCGATATTTCCTGCAATATAAGCCTTAACAGCTTCTCTTACCGTTTCATCATCAAACACAGAATCCAGCGAACTGCTGTCAAGTCCGTTCATAGTATAGATATCCGTTGTATATTCCAGCACACTGTTTTTTACTGAGCTGACATATTCATAGTTGGTAAACCTATCCTCAATATCATTTTTATTTAAAAACACTGCCTTTGAACAAACAGACATATTTACCAGTACAATCAGAAAAAACAGTACAAAGGATAAAAAGGTTCTCAGCACCTTTGATGATTTATTTTCAGGGAGATTTGCCATATCAGTTACCCTCCCCGTAAATCTTTTCGGCGAACACATAATAGCGTTCACCGCCGTGCTCTGAGAAGTCCGAAGGGACACTGCATAAAACGAGCATATCTATATCCTTTGAATTATACGGCTCCGTGCCCCTGCTGATATATTTTGCATCAGTAATGCGGTATTCGGTTTCGCCGAGAGAGGTATTGATTTTAACAATATCACCTATCCCTGCATATTTCAGACCAGAAAAATAGGTTTCATCATATCCCTTTATAACCTTTACACCTGAGCCATTATCCAAATCATAGTCGTCACTCATAAAGCCAACACCATACCGCATAGAAGCACGATTTGAGCCGTAGTAAATATCACTGTTAACCCCACAGCTTTCTATCGTTATATTGCCTCTTTTATCACCATATGGAGAAAATACATCATATTCATCAGGCTCACAATCCTGATAAGAGTCGTCAATATTAACTGCAATGTCTCTTATCTGCATTTCATACTGCTTTTCTATTTTATGAACGATTTCAATTACAGGCTTCTCGGCAATAAAGAGCACGGCTATGACTGCTGCCAATGAAACGACGAGGAAAGAAAGAATATATACGACATAATCTATGAATATACCCTTGTTTCTGACTCTCCTCTTTTTTTCACCACTCATAGAGTCAGCTCCTAATCCTCAAAAACAGCACCCTTAGCACCGCTTGTTACGTGTTGTGCATATCTCTTAAGATATCCTGAAAGCTCCTGAACAGGAGGCTGCCACTTTGCCTTACGCTCAGCTAAAACTTCATCTGAAACATTAACCTTAAGCACTCTTGCAGGGATATCAATTTCAATTTCATCACCGTCTTCAACAAGAGCAATCGTACCGCCCATTGCTGCCTCAGGACTAACGTGACCGATAGATGCACCACGGGTCGCACCTGAAAAACGTCCGTCAGTAAGAAGTGCAACAGATGAGCCGAGACCCATACCGATAATGGCAGAGGTTGGTGAGAGCATTTCTCTCATACCCGGACCGCCCTTTGGACCTTCATAACGGATAACAACAACATCACCTGCAACAACCTTACCGCCGTTGATTGCGGTAATTGCCTCTTCCTCACTATTATAGCACTTAGCAGGACCCTTATGCTGCATCATCTCAGGAGCAACTGCACCCTTCTTGACAACAGCACCATCCTCAGCCAGATTACCCTTAAGAACAGCGATACCGCCGTCTGCTGAGAATGGATTATCCAGTCTGCGAATGATATCACCGTCAGCGTCAGGAGCATTTGCGATTCTGTCAGCAACAGTTCCGTTTACTGTAAGGGCGTCTGTATTAATCATACCGCCCTTCGCAAGCTCCTTAACAACTGCCTGAATACCGCCTACATCATTAAGATCGGTAATAAATACAGATGAAGCAGGATTCAGCTTGCAAATCTGCGGTGTCTTTCTGCCATAAGCATCAAGGTCATCCAGGTCAATATCGTGACCTGCAGCGTGAGCAATTGCAGTAAGATGAAGAATCGTATTTGTTGAGCAACCGATTGCCATATCTGTACGCATAGCATTCTCGATTGCCTTTTCAGTAATAATATCTGAAGGCTTGATGTCCTCCTTAAGGAGGTCCATTACCCTCTCACCTGCCATTTTTGCAAGTCTGAGTCTCGCACTCATAACAGCAGGGATTGTGCCTGAACCCGGAAGTGACATACCGATTGTTTCAGTAAGGCAGTTCATTGAGTTCGCTGTGTACATACCCGAGCATGAACCGCAGGTAGGACAAGCAGTGAATGCGCAGGATTCAAGATTTTCCATACTCATCTTGCCTACTGCATTTGCACCTACATATTCAAACTGCTCTGAAAGACCGATACGGTTCTCCGTCTCTGTGCTCTTACCCGGAAGCATAGGACCGCCGCTGATAAAGATACAAGGCAGATTCAGTCTGCACGCTGCAAGGAGCATACCGGGTACAATCTTATCACAGTTTGGAATAAACACGATTGCATCAAGCGGATGTGCAGTAAGCATAACCTCTATGCTGTCTGCAATAAGCTCTCTTGAGCAAAGCGAATATTTCATTCCTCTGTGATTCATCGCAATACCGTCGCAAACACCGATTGTATTAAACTCAAACGGAACACCGCCTGCATTTCGGATACCTGCCTTAACCTGCTCAGCAATTTTGTCAAGGTGCATATGACCGGGAATATAGTCACTCTTTGAATTTACAACTGCTACGAAAGGTCTCTTCATCTCAAGCTCATCAATACCGAGTGCTCTTAAAAGTGAGCGATGAGGAGCTCTTGAAGGACCCTCCTTAATTAAATCTGATCTCATTATAATACCTTCTTTTTATATTTTATCTTAAACCTATTTTAATCGTTATCTATGGCTGCCGCTTTTTACCGATTTTCAAAACGAAAATGTAAATAATGTGGTTTTGACACTGCATACTGATAAAATTCTTCTGCCGAACTCTGTCTGATTTTCTCATTATTCGATTTCCACTCTTCTAAATTTTCACCTTTAAAAAAGTCCAGAGCTTTTGCACACGGAAATGAACTGCATTCACCGCAAAAATCCACCTTATGCCTGCGGGTGCACGCTTCTATAAAACAATCCGGAATACAGCATCTTTTATCCGCACCGTCGCGACATCCTGCACAGGGTCTGTCAGACAGTTTTTCAAGCTGCTCAGTAAACGTCTTAATTTCCTTACTGTAATTCCTGTGTCTGAAAGGAAGCGTTTTTTTGTTAAAATCGTAATATCCCTCAAGATAATGACTCAGTTTTTTTGACGTTTCTTCAATAACGCCGTTCTTCTTTGCAGCACAGGTAAAACAACAGAATGCGCAGGGCGCAATTGCAGCAATAACAGTATCTCTGTCAATTAAATCAACCATTAATAATCTCCTGCTTAACCAAGCGGTTTCATTGTGGGGAATAACAAAACATCGCGGATTGAATAATTGTCTGTAAGAAGCATTACAAGCCTGTCAATACCGATACCGAGTCCGCCTGTAGGAGGCATGCCGTATTCAAGTGCCGTAACGAAATCATTATCGATAAGGTTAGCTTCATCGTCACCTGCTTCTCTGAGCTTCATCTGAGCCTCAAAGCGTGACATCTGGTCAATCGGATCATTAAGCTCTGAATAAGCATTACCGTATTCGCCTCCGAGAATGAACAGCTCAAATCTCTCGGTAAGAACAGGGCAGTCAGGCTTTCTCTTTGTAAGAGGACTGATTTCAACAGGGTAGTCCATAATGAATGTAGGCTGAATGAGATTCTCTTCTACAAATTCCTCAAAGAAAGAATTAAGAATATCACCCCAAGTTGCCTTGCCGTTTTCAATTTCAATTTCCTTTTCCTTTGCAATCTCAATTGCTTTTTCATCGTCTGACATAAACTCAGCAAAATCAACACCGCTGAATTTCTTAACAGCCTCTACCATTGTAAGGCGTGCAAACGGAGTTTCAAGGTCGATTTCAGTGCCATTAAAGGTAATATGGAGATTGCCGTCGCAGACCTCATTAGCCGCATTTCTTATAAGAGCCTCAGCAATATCCATCATACCGTGATAATCGGTATATGCCTGATAAAGCTCAATACAGGTGAACTCAGGATTATGCCTTACGTCCATACCCTCATTTCTGAAATTACGTCCGATTTCATAAACGCGTTCCATACCGCCTACAATCAGTCTCTTAAGATAAAGCTCTGTTGCGATACGGAGATACATATCCATATCAAGTGAATTATGGTGAGTAATAAATGGTCTTGCAGCTGCACCGCCGGCAATATTATTCAGAATAGGGGTTTCAACCTCAACAAAGCCAAGCTTGTCAAGATAGCTTCTGATTGAGGAAATAATCTTTGAACGTTTGATAAATGTATCCTTAACATCAGGATTCATAATCATATCCAGATAACGCTTTCTGTAACGTGTATCTGTATCAGTAAGTCCATGAAATTTTTCAGGAAGCGGAAGAAGAGATTTTGAAAGGAGCATTATCTTCTTAGCATGAACTGAAATCTCGCCTGTTCTGGTTTTGAACACAAAGCCGTCAACCTGAACAATGTCACCAAGATCCCACTTTTTGAATTCCTTAAATTCCTCTTCACCGATATCGTTCATACGAACATAAACCTGAATTCTGCCTGTCCTGTCGCGGACATCGATGAAATTCGCTTTACCCATATCTCTCCAGGTCATAATACGGCCGCAGATGGATACATCCTTTTCCTCAAGCTCTTCAAAATCATCTGCAATCTGCTGAGCAAAGTGAGTCTGAACTGCTTTTGTAATCTCAAACGGGTCATTGCCTGCTGCCTGCAAAGCCTTAAGCTTATCAATACGAATCTGCTTCTGCTCGTTTTCCGAAAGAACGACCTCAGCCATCTGCATCTGAGCTGCATCGGCATTGTTGCCTATTTTTTCAATATTCTCAAGTGCCTCAGCCTCACTGTCTGCAGCACCCTCAAGAGCAACCGCACCTGTCTGTAAAAACAATGTATACTTAACCTTGTCTCCGTCAGCCTCAACAAGATACTTCGGATTGGTTTTCTCCTCGTCATTCTGAAGCGTGTTCTGAACCTTCATTCTGCTGTTCTTCTTAACAGCCTTAACACCCCTCTTGCACATATCCTCCTTTTCAAACACAGGACTTGTGCCCACTGACTTATCATCAATAAATAATTCAAATGTGAAAGTACCGTCACCTGACTTAGTGATTTCAAACTTTCCAGCCATATATCTTACCTCGTATAAAAATTAGTCTATTGTTATAATTTCCAGTTCAAGATTACCGATAGGTGCCTCAACAACAACGGTCTCGCCAACCTTTGCGCCCATAAGTGCCTTGCCTACAGGGCTTTCATCTGAAATCTTGCCTTCTGCAGGATTTGACTGAGCAAAACCTACAATCTCATATGTTGCCTGCGCATTATCATTTTTTCTTACAACAGTAACCTTTGTACCCATACTTACGGTGTCTGAACTTGCAGCATCAATAATTACTGAATTGTCAAGCTGATATTCAAGCTCGCTGATACGTGCCTCAATCTTAGCCTGCTCTGACTTTGCCTCATCGTACTCACTGTTTTCTGAAAGGTCACCGTAAGAACGTGCTACCTTAAGTTTTTCTGCTATATCAATTCTGCCTTCGGTTTTAAGGAAGTCTAACTCTTTTTCAAGCTCTGCCTTACCTGCTGCAGTCATTTTAAATTGTTTTGTTGCCATAATAAAATCTCCTTATCGCATTATTTAATCATTTTATTATATATTATAATTATTATAGTGTCAAGTTTTTGATATACCGGAGTCTTCCAAATCTTCCCGACCTTTTTTCGCTTTTTTTGCTTTACCAACAAGCACAACAACAATAACAAGCACAAGCGAAATTGTACATCTTATTGCAATATTTCTAAGCAGTGTGTCCGTAAATACAATATTACTGAAAACTTCTTTTGAAAGCTGGTTGGTATCAAAATGCGAAACACAATAATCCGTATTATCAATTACTTTGTATTGTGAATCATATTCAACAACTACAACACGATAGTTGCTTTTACCGCTCTTGTCTATATCCGAAAAAGTCATCTCAATATCCAATACCATCTCATATGCGGCGGTAATTTTATCAATATCCGCTATCTGTGAAATATTTATTCCGCCTATACCTGATAAATAATCATTATCCGTTCTTGTGTAAGAATCTTTGATTTTATTTTTTAGGCACTCCAACTGTTCATTTGAATAAACAATCATTTTGTCGAAAACTACTTTACTTTCCCAATTGCCGAATTTATTAAGCGAGTCCTCTTTATTACTCTGAAAAAGCTTAAATGCTAACTCATCCATACTCTGAAAGGTAAAGGGGAAATAATCAGTCTCGTTAACCTTGTTTATATACTCTTCCAGTGTGAGATTTCTGCTTTCTGCATATTTAGAATACAACAGAGTATAATATGCTTCTTCGTCGATAAATACCAGCTCATTGTATGTATCATAATCAAAATCCACATAAGCCTTTGTATACCTGACTGCTGCATTCTCCACCTCTTTATTTCGAGGACTAAAATCCACAAAAAGAAATATTATACATAACAGAATAACTGAAAATAAAACAGTTATAATTGCTATAACTATTTTATCTGCAGCAGACATTTTCCCATGTTTCTTTTTCACATCAATTTCATTATCCACTTGATCAACACCTTTTTTATAAATTTCACGAATCAAAAATATCGAAAAAGCAATTTTTAAACCAAATCAAGTATACTATAATCACCATAGAAAATCAATAAAAGAGCAGACGAATCGCCTGCTCTTTATGCTTTCAAATAAACCAAATACTAAAAGGTTATTTCACTCTGTAATTACATCGATTAAAAGATTTTATCTCAGCACATGCTATTTTTTCTCCTGAATTTCCTGACGGCTGCGTTTTAAAATCGTCAGGATTATAATGAATAATTACCGTCTTTCCGATGATATCACTAACTGTAAATCTGTCCGTTAAAAAAAGGGAAAAGGCATATCCATCATTCCCGAAAAGAGGAGGCAAATCACCTGCATGATATGGGTGCTCGCAATGCTCAGGATTGTAATGCGTTCCTGCATCTGCAAACGGATCATCTTCGTTTCCGCTGCAGCAGGAACCGCTGTGTATATGAAATGCAAATATTTTGTCGCTGCAAACCTCATTGCTTTTCGGCAATCCGAAAATTTCAGACAAAATAAGTACACCTGATTTTATCTGATAGAATTTCACAATACCATTTATGCAGGGATATTCAGAACTGCCTTTGACGCCTGCCATTGCATCAGGAGCTCTGTTCAGCCGAGATAAATAGGCTCTCACCATACTTGTATTCTTTTTATTTCCGTTCAAAAAATCACTCCGTTTCATATAATCCATTTTATGGAAATGATGGAAAGAAGTGAGATATATTCCCAAAATAAAAAGCACCACATGGTGCTTTTGCCTGCTTACTGCAAAGAACATACTCTTGTCGGCAAGTAAATTTAAATAAAGAAACTGCGGTGATGCGTAATGCTCACCGCAGGCGTGGTGGAGATGGCGAGAATCGAACTCGCGTCCAAAATCATCTTATCAAGGGCTCTACGAGTGTAGTTTGTCTTTTAAGTTATCCCCTCAGCTGACGGCGGCAAACAGCCTTCAGCCTACGGTATTCTCTGATTCCTGATGAAAGCCGAGACACTCTTTCATTCATGTTCGCCACTAAGTCGACGCTCTGCATACAGTCGTGGCAATCTGTAAGAGAACGCAAGCTGCTAATTAAGCAGCAAGAGCAACTGAATTATTTTTGTCAGTTCATTTTAAGTTGTTACTTTTAAAGCGGTGCAACTCCGCTACTCGCTGACCAAGACTCAACGACCCTGTCGAAAGCCTTTCATCCCCATATTCAATTAATGATAATTTTCTTTAAGTGTTCTTTCAATCTGCCTGTCGGAATCTTTTTTTGCCTGCACAGCACGTTTATCATAAAGTTTTTTACCTTTACACAAACCGATTTCAAGCTTAGCTCTGCCTTTAGAAAGATAAATCCGAAGCGGAATAATCGACAAACCCTGCTGCTGTGACTGACCGAAAAGTTTCATGATCTCCCGTTTATGGAGAAGAAGCCTTTTCTTACGCATAGGATCACGATTAAAACGGTTTCCCATTTCATAGGGCGAAATATGCATACCTATAACGAACATTTCACCATCATCAACAGAACAAAAGCTGTCCTTTAAGTTGACTCTTCCATTTCTGATAGATTTGATTTCCGTACCAAAAAGCTCAATACCCGCCTCATAGGTTTCAAGCACAAAATAGTCGTGATAGGCTTTTTTATTATTGGCAATTATTTGTTTTTCATTCTTATCCAAGTCTATCACTCCTTAAAATTATTTTAAATCAGGCTTCTGCCCTCAATAGCACGTGAAAGTGTAACCTCATCGGCATACTCCAAATCTGCACCGACAGGCACACCATAAGCAAGTCTGCTCACAGTAATACCCATAGGCTTTAAAAGCCTGCTTATGTACATCGCCGTTGCCTCACCCTCAACAGTGGGATTGGTTGCCATAATAACCTCCTCCACCGTATCGTCGCTGAGCCTTGCAACAAGCTCCTTGATTCGTATCTGGTCAGGTCCGATATTGTCCATAGGTGAAATTGCTCCGTGCAGAACGTGATACGTTCCGTTATACTCATGCGTACGTTCAATTGCCGCAACATCACGCGGATCCTCCACAACACAGATAACACTTTTATCCCTTGTATTGCTCTTACAAATCGGACAAAGCTCATCGTCTGCCAAATCACAGCACACACTGCACTGCTTGATTTTTGTGTGCGCATCTGTAATCGCCTGAGCAAATTCCCTTGCCTGTGCATCTGACAAGCCGAGAACATAAAATGCCATACGCTGTGCAGTTTTATGACCGATACCCTGCATACGCTCAAACTGATCTATTAAATTCTGAAGTGGTGCAAGATTAAACGCCATAACTACCTCTGAATGTCAACTAAATAATAAATAATATTTTAACACTACTTTAGCAAATAAAATGCTGCGATTTCAGGCAAAAAGATTGCATTTTAAAGGCCCGGAATGTTGAGACCGCCAGTTACCTTTTCCAGCTCTCTCTCTGATTCCTCATCAATCTGACGCATTGCCTCATTGAATGCTGCAACGAGCATATCCTCAAGCATTTCAATATCATCAGGGTCAACCACCTCAGGATCGAGTCCGATTGACTTAATCTCGTGATTACCCTTAACTGTAATTTCTACCATACCGCCACCTGAGGTAACAACATATTCTTTTTCCTCAAGCTCAGCTTTTTTAGCTTCAATATCCTCCTGCATCTTCTGTGCCTGACGGAGCATACTCTGCATATTCTGAGGGCCGCCGCCCATTCCCTTTGGAAGTCTTGCTTTCATAAATTTATTCTCCTATTTTATTCAAAATTTATTTTAACATTATTCTGTGCCTGGTTTATCAGATCCTCCAGCAAATCACGTTTTTGCTGTGACTGAGTCTTAGGCTTGCTGACTGCAATTTTATAGGGCTGTCCTGTTACCTCCAGCACCGCCTGCTTGATTGCTTTAAGGTGTGTAGGTATCTGGATAAACTGCTTTATGGTTGGATTGGTACTGTCGATAACGAAGCGTCCGCTGTCAAAATGCGCACCCGCTCCGCTGAGCACGCCGAAAAGTGCAATATCCGTTTTATGAATAATATCAAGAAATTCTGCCCAGTGCTCAAATTCACTGACACCGCTGACAGGCTGTGAAATCGGTGCAGGGTCGTTGAAATCAGGCGTGATTTCAGGCTGAGGGGCAGGCTCAGAAGGATTCTGTGGAAGTATATTCTGCGGCGTTTCTTCTTTCTTAGGCTCTGTCCTTTTAAAGCGCTTATCATCATCTGCCGCAGGGAATACAGGGAAGGTTGCGGTCTCCTCTGCAATCTTAACCTCGCACAAATTTTCCGCCTTCGGTACAGGGGTAACTGCAGGTGAAGGGGCAGATGCCTGAGCAGGAACACCGTTTCTTACTGCCCTTTCAAGCTGAGAAATCCGCTCAAGCAGTGCATCCTGTGACGCATCAAGCTTCGGCTCGCAAAGCTTGATAAAGGACATTTCCATTTCGATTCTGGAATTAGCACCTGCTTTAATAGAGGTCAGTGTGTTCTGGAATAAATCAAGACCGAAGATTACATTTTCAAGCGTAAACTGCTTTGAACTCTCAACGGTTGAATTATATTCATTATCCGTGCAGACAATAAGCTCACGGCTTTTCTTAACGGTTTTTACAATCAGAAAATTTCTGAAATGATTAATCATTTCAACGCAGAGACGTTCCATATCATAGCTGTTCTGATAAAGTTCTGCAATAATCTCCATAGCGGATGAGCTGTTTTTACGGCTTACGCAGTCGGTCAGTCTGTAAAGTACCTCACGTCCTGCAAGTCCTGCAACCTGCGAAACAAGTGCCGAATCAATATGCTTACTTCTGCTGCCGCACTGATCAAGTATGGACAGTCCGTCACGCAGTGCACCGTCAGCAATCCTTGCAATGAGAACGGCCGCATCAGGGTCAAGAAACATACCCTCAAGCTCTGCTACCTCATTCAGTCTGACAGCCATTGTTTCGGGCTGAATACGCTTGAAATCAAAACGCTGACAGCGTGACAGAATTGTAGCAGGGAGCTTATGAACCTCCGTCGTTGCAAGAATGAATATTACGTGGGCAGGCGGTTCCTCCAGAGTTTTCAGCAATGCATTGAAAGCACCTGTTGAGAGCATATGCACCTCATCTATGATGTAAACTCTGTAACGTCCCCTGCTTGGCGTATAGTTAGCCTCCTCACGCAAATCACGGATATTATCAACGCCGTTATTTGATGCAGCATCTATTTCAACCACATCGTAAATCGTACCGCCGTCAAGTCCGCGACAAACCTCACACTCGTTACAAGGCTCACCGTTATCTGAATTTTCACAGTTCACTGCCTTTGCAAGTATTTTTGCACAGGTTGTTTTACCTGTACCGCGTGAGCCTGTAAAGAGATACGCGTGGGAAATCCTGTCCTCTTTTATCTCATTTTTCAATGTGGAGATAACATGGTCCTGTCCGTAAACATCGGAAAAGTTCTTAGGTCTGTATTTTCTGTATAAAACCTGATACATATGCTACCTCCCAAAACAAATTACTGTCAAGATAATGAAAAGGCAGAAGCTGCTTATTTCATAATGTAACGCACAGACTTGTCTGCGGCACACAGAATAATCCACTTATTGCTGCTCGGTTCCCCGCCTGACAAGGTTCGTAGCACTCCGTTGCACAGGGCCCATACGCTACATTATGAAATAAGGACAAAACCCCTACCTTTTCGCTTTTAGTATTATACTATATAAGCACTTGAAAATCAAGACAAATCTTATAAATTAAGAATCTGTCCCAAAATATAAAGCATTATTCTTTAACAAGCACCTTTTCAATCGCACCGTAATAGATAAAATGAAAATCCTTATCAGGATACCAGGTATCCGTAATGGACTCGTCAATAAAGTCAGCAGGGTCAAACTTCCCCTTTGCCATTTTCTTACAGATAAGTACAAGCTCAGCATCTTCAAAATAAGGTGCTTTTTCTTCAAAGCAAGGTGTGAGTGCACATTCCTTTATCTTATCAACGTCCCTGCCGCTCTTTGAACCGCAGATGCCGTGAATTCTCTTTTTATCCTCAGGCTTATAAAAGCTGAGTGTAAAGTACTCTTTCTTATTAAGGTACTCCTCCGTATACCTCTGCGGACGGATGTAAATGGTTGCCATATCCTTTCCCCACAGCTCGCCGACTGCACCCCAGGAAACAGTCATTGTGTTGCAGCCATTTTCATCACCGGCGGTAACAAGTCCCCAGCGGTTCTTCAAAAGGTCAACGACGTTATCCTTAACCTCTGTAAATTCTACCTTTTTAAACATAACAAACACCTCAAATCAAAAGTAAAGGATAGTGCAGCCACTATCCTTTCAAACATCTTTCATTATTTAATAAATTTAACAAGCTCAAGTGCAGCATTGATATCACCGTCAACCTTAAGCTTACCTGTTGTAAATGCAATCACAGGATCAAGCTTTCCGTTGATAAGCTTTGTGAAATTTGTTGCATTCATAGTAAGGATAGCATTTCTGTCGTAATATTCATACGGCTCAACATGAACTCTGCCGTCCTTGATTTCAATATAGAAAATACCCTCAACCTTACCAACAAGATTAATCTGAAAAGCAAGTGTTCCGGAAACTGAGGACACGTCTGTATTCAAAAACTTCTTTCTTGTAGCCTGAACTACTGATTCATATGTCATAGCCATTGAATTACCTCCATAACTCATTTATAATTTTTTCCGTTTGTTATTATACCATATTTATCCGGATTTATCAAGATAATTCCATTGACAATATACTACTTTATTTATCCTTCGGCTTGCATATCATGGCCACAATAAGTCCGCTGAGCATTGCAACGGTAACGCCTGCTGCACAGGCAGTAAAGCCGCCTGTTATAACACCGAGAAAACCGTCACGCTGTATTGCCTCTTTAACACCCTTAGCAAGTGCATTTCCAAAGCCTGTCAACGGAACGGTTGCCCCTGCACCGGCAAAATCAACAAGAGGCTGATAAACACCGATACCACCCAGAAGAACACCGAGACAAACAAACAGAACAAGTATCTTGGCAGGAGTAAGCTTTGTTAAATCAATGAGCAGCTGACCTATAACACAAATCAAACCGCCGACCACAAACGCCTTTATAAACATCATAATCATAAAAATCACCTGCTATCATTTTTTACAATAACAGGTGATTTATACAAATTTTAAAATTAAATCAAAGAATACTATATTCAATATTTAATATTTAATATGAAATCTGATATTTATTTTAATTTTGTTTTTTTAATTTTTAACGCAATAAGAACAGCTATGCATACTGCCGCACCTGCGGCTACTGCAATAATAACGGTTTTTGCACCATTAGGTTCAGCCTTTTCAGCAGCATTATCTGCCAATAAGTCAAAGGTTACATCCATTGTAAATTCATCTTCAGTGTTCTCTTTCGTATCGGATGCAGACTTTTCATCAGCTGTATCATCTATATTCGGCTTTGCCTGTGTTTCAGGCTCACTTTCTTCCGTTACGGTTTCATTACCAAAATCAACTAAGGCATTGATATAGGGTATTTCTCCTCGTCCGCCATCAAGGAGCTTTATGATAATCACATTATTATCTATATCCTCTGACAGAATATCATAATCCTGTCCCTCCACAAGAAGCGGAAATTCCCAACCGGTCAATGTTCCCTCTCCGCCGTAAGTGATTTTTAACCCCTCTGTTGCACTATCATATTCAGTTGAAATATTTCCGCCGACTGTTCCGTTTACATAACCCGCAGAATCCTGTATATTTCTTCTGTCCTCCCATTCCTGCGCAAATGAGGTTATCGTGCTTACTGATATTGCTGATAAAATGACCGCAAATGCGATTAATATGGATACAATCTTTTTCATCTTGATTCTCCTTACTTATATTTATACGGATGTATTGTGACCTTATCATTTTCCTCTGCCTCATCATTTTTATCAAAGGAATAGACATAATCACCGACGATGATATCACTTCCATAATACATCAAGTTGCTCTGATTTGCAAATTCACCTTTTGATACAATCTTATTCTCTGTGATTTCAAAGGACTCAACGCCGTCCGTTCCTCATCACTCAATATTTTAAGTGCCTGTCTAAGCTCCTCCTGCAAAATGAATTTATCATTATCAGAGGAGGCAATATCCGTATAGTTATCCAGATCATCTGTATTTCGCTGCCGTATCTGTTCTTTAATCAGAGCCGAACAACTGCAGTACAGAATGCGGAAAATCCATGAGGAAAATGCCTCCGTCTTTTTCAGCTTATCTATCTGTTCAAAGGCGGACAGCATACAGTTCTGCACGGCATCCTCCGCATCTGGTGAATTTCCAAGCTTGTAAAATGCATAGCTGTAAAGCTTGTTTTTATATTTTCCGTAAAGCAAACAAAAGGCATCCACACTGCCGTTTTTTGCTTTTAATACAAGTTCCTTTTCACTCATATTGCCACCTCCCTGACGCCGTCATTATTTAAGTAGCGAAAATCCTGCAAAGTGTTACAAAGTTTTTTATAAAATAAAAAAAGCAGACAGGCACAAACCTGTCTGCACATCCATATTATGTATACTTGATATTATTTTGTAGGCAAGCCTTCCTTATCATACATACAGATTGTCTCACAAAGAATTTCAATACCTGCCGCAATAGCCTCAGGTCTGAGATTTTCAGGAGTATCAAGACGCGTATGATAATAACGCGGCGGATCAGGATTCATAGCAGCAAAGCCTGTTGCCTTGATACCGCGCTGTGTGAATGCAGCCGCGTCACTGCCACCGATATAGATTGACTCAAAGGACAAATCATAACCGCAGTTTGCAGCAGCATTCTTAACAAGGTGCTTTACGCCGTAATCGTGCTGAACAGTACCTGAAAGGTCACGGTCATAAACCGCCATATCCTCAAGGTCACGGAAGGTATCAATTGCAATAACTGCTGTCGGTAAATCCTTAAGCTCCTGCTCGTGTGCTTTTGCATAAGCCTTTGCACCGCGAAGCCCTGCCTCTTCTGAGCCTGAGCAAATCATTGTAACCTCAGTGTTTTCAAATTCAATGCCTGCCTCATCAAGAGCCTTGATCGCAGCCATACCTGCGTAGCAGCCTGAAAGGTTGTCAGATGCACCCGGTACCGACTTAGTCCAGCTCTGGAAGAAGAGAAATGCAATTTCAAACGGAATGAATACGCAGGAAACAACAAAGAAAAGAATGAAGAACCACTTTGTCTTTTCAATATCCATTGCTGCACCGCCCTTGCCAACAATAAGGCAAACGACTGCATAAACAGTCTGAACAATCAGACCTACAACAGCAGGAATCTCAACAAACAGCTTAGCCTGTAAGCCGCCCATAAGGTAGTTGAGTGTCCACTCAAACTGACTGTCGGAATGACCGACCAGAATGATTCTCTGCTTAACCTCGCCCTTAGGACTTCTTGTAGCAATCATATTGTGTGAGGTCTGCTTAGGGAAAAGAAAGTCATCGAACTCCTTATACATTAAGAATTCGAACAAAAGAGGAATAAACGCAAGCACACAAAGCACAAGTGCTGCAATAGGCGATGCAAACCAGTTCACAAATACAGATGCAACACCGCAGGCAACTGTGAATGGGATAAAGCCCATAAAGCCCTGTCTATGTAAGGTAAAAGACTCGATTTCCGTTTTATTACAATAGTTCTTCATATCCTTTTCCATCCATTGCTGAGCACGAAGCTCCTCAGGTGAACCCGGCTTACGAGGACCTATTTTCTTACAGATTTTTGTTATACCTCTTACGGCATAGTCGGTATTCCTCTGAATATCAATATTCTCAGAATATTCCTTAGCAATTTTCATAGACTTTCTCCTGTCTTCAATTTAATTATATTTGTATAATACCATATAATGTATACAATTTCAATAATAAAAAAGCAGAGATAGCTTTTCGCTATCTCTGCAAAACGGAATCTAAAACCTTATTTCTTTTGCGGTCCATTATAGCCGTGTTCTTCCTGGAATTTTGAAATTTTATCAATTACACCCAGTACAACATCAAAGCCGTCGCCGACTGTATCTACGCTGAAGCGCTCAGGCATATCTCTCCAGGTATGATAGTAATATGTCAGAACCGGATTCTGTGCAGCAAAGGTAACAGATTTTATTCCTGCCTTTGTCATAGGTGTTGAATCACAGCCTCCGACAGGATTATGAATACAGCCATTTGTTTTGCTCTCAATTCCAAGCTCATTAAATGTTTCTTTAAACATTTTTTCCATATCTGTATCAAAACGGACACCCTGCCAATCGTCCTTAATAACAACTTCAAAATATCCTTCATCAGCTACAGAGTCAATGTTAATATTCCACGCATTCTTTGTCAGATCATCGTTTTTATGCTCCTGTGCAAAGAACATAGATCCCCTGAGACCTGCCTCCTCAGAACCGATATTACAGTCAACAATACGGCAGTTTTTCGGCATTTTTTCAGGATTTTCTTTGAAATATTTGATTACCTCATAGCTGAGTGCACAGCCTGTTGCATTATCCATAGCTCCGCGTGACGCATTGCGTGGATTCGGATCGCCCCACATAACAACAAAAAGTGAACCGATAGCTGTGATAATCGGCAGAAAGTGCATAGCAATCAAAAAGTTATTGAAGCTCTCTCTGTAAATCAATTCATTTGCCCATTGTGCGCCTGTGTATACACCTGTATATACAGCGGCCATCAATATAGAAACAATTGCAATAAAGAAGAAGCAAACTGCACCAAAGCCTACCTTGCCGTATGTGGCAAGCATACCTATAATCGGCTTATCCTTGTACTTATATGCGTGCTCTGAATGACGCCAGCACCAGCTGGTATCCGTGTGACCGGAAAGAATGATTGTATAATCATACTTGCCATCCTCCGGCACAAGCTCACCGTATGTATTTTGTGAAATCTCCTGCGGAAAGAACATATCAAACCACGTTTTGTAGAAAAAGCAGCTGAAAACAAGCCAGATGATTGTTACAACTGCCAGACCCGCCATACCAAACCACACTGATGAAATATTAATTGCAAAAAAGGCTAAGGCACTCAGAATAACGCCTGACCAGCCTGCGTAAGACAAACCTCCGATTGATGATCTCGGAGAGACTGCAAACTCCTCCTGTTTTGGTTCAATGCCAATTTCACGAAGCTTATCCCCCATAAAATCAGCATACTTTTTCTCACCATCCGAACCCGGAAGCCTTGAGCCGATTTCTTTGGCAGCATAGCTTGTAAGCTCGTATGCCTCTTGGGCATATTTTCTGTTTTCTTCTTTCACTGCTAAACCTCCTAAATAAATACACCAAATATTTTAACACACATTTATAGAATATTCAAGACATCTGTCTTTCAATCACATTATAAATCAAGACAAATGGTGAATAAAAAGTCCTGAAAGAAGCTTTGGCTCAAACCAGGTTGATTTAGGCGGCATAATCAGTCCTGCGTCTGCAATCGCCATAAGATCATCTACTGTTGTGGGATACATTGCAAATGCAAGCTGCATATCATTCGCCGCTCTCTTTTCAAGCTCACCAAGTCCGCGAATACCGCCAATGAAATCAATTCTCTCATCATTCTTAGGATTGGTAATATTAAGAATCGGTGCAAGCACATTGTCCTGCAAAACGGAAACATCCAGCCTTGCCACAGGGTCAAGCTCATTTATAATCTCGTTCTTTGCCTCAAGGCTGTACCACTGATTTTTAATCAGCATACCAAAGGTGTGCTTTTTCTCAGGCTTGAATCTGCCGTCACACCTTGCAACCACAAACTTTTCGGAAAGTCGGTCAAGGAATTCCTTTTCACTCATACCATTCAGGTCTTTTACAACACGGTTATAATCCATAATCTCAAGCTGATCATCAGGGAATGCAACTGCAAGGAAGAAATTGAATTCCTCATCGCCTGTATAATCAGGATTACTTTCCCTTCTCATCTGACCTACCTTAACTGCAGATGCACATCTGTGATGTCCGTCAGCGATATACATTGCAGGTACTGTATCAAACAATGCTGAAAGTGATGCCACAGCATCAGCATCATCAACAACCCATACAGTCTGCTCAACATCATCTGCAGTGAAATCATAAACAGAATTATGACTGTTCATCCAATCCCCTACTATATTGTTGATTTCATCATTTTTTCTGTATGTAAGAAAGATAGGACCTGTATTTGCGTCACAGGTATCTACATGACGGATGCGGTCAATTTCCTTTTTAGCCAGTGTATGCTCATGCTTTTTGATGATGTTGTTCAAATAATCATCAATGGATGCACACCCTACAATACCAATCTGTGCTCTGCCGTTCATCACCTGCCTGTAAATATAAAGGCAAGGCATATTATCCTGAACCAGTGCACCTGTATTTTCCAGATTCAGAAGATTTTCCTTTGCCTTTTCGTAAACAGAATCATCATAAATATCTGTTCCCAAAGGTAAATCAATCTCTGCCTTGTCAACGTGTAAAAAGGAATAAGGATTACCCTCAACCATTTCCCTTGCTTCCTCACTGTTCATAACATCGTAAGGAAGTGCCGGAATCAGTGACTGCTTGTCACAAGCCGGTCTGTATGCTTTAAAGCCACGAAATACTGCCATATTCTTTCTCCTACTTTTTATTTTTTTCGTATATCATTCTAAGTCCGTCGATAAGCAGATGCCTGTCAACGATAACATCATTTTCACAATTTTTTGCAATAACTCCGCCGAGTCCGCCTGTTACAATTACTGTTGCCTTTTCTCCGAGCTCAGCCTCAAATCTTTTTATCATTCCGTCAAGCATAGCAGCTGTACCGAGCACAGTTCCGCTTCGCATAGAATCAATGGTATTTGTACCGATAACATTTTCAGGAGCCGCTATTTCAATCTGAGGAAGCTGGGCCGTAGAGGATGCAAGAGCGTTGAGACCTGTTCTCACTCCACAGAGAATTGCACAGCCCAAGAAACATCCGTTTTTATCAATAACCGAAGCTGTTGTAGCAGTGCCCAAATCAAATAGAATCTGCGGACAAGGATATTTTGCAGTGCTTGCAACAGCACCTACTACCATACCTGCACCCAACTCAGCAGGATTTTTTATCTTAATATTCAGTCCGGTTTTCACTCCAGGCCCCACTACAATCGGTGTTTTCCCCGTAATCAGCATAAGTGCTTTTGAAATAGTTCTGTTAAGCGGAGGAACAACACAGGAAAGGACACTGCCCTCGATATCATCAACCTTTATTTTGAAAATTTCAAAAATGCTGTTAAGCTTAATTGCATACTCATCAGCCGAATCATCTACAGCGGTTGACAGCCTGCACTCGTTGACAAGCTTATCTCCGTTAAAAAAACCTATGACAATATTTGTATTGCCAACATCAACTGCAATAATCATTATCTCTTCCCTTTCAGCTATTGTTCCTAAAATATATATTTGCTAATATTTTTAAAGATACAATGGTTAATATTATATTACAATATATAAACAATGTAAAGAAAAAAATACCCCAAACTTCGTTAGTTCAGGGTATTTATGAAATTTATTTTTTATTTTATCTGAACATCACATAGTGATATGCAACGCCGGATTCATTGAAATTGGCATACTCATTTGCTGTCATCGCTGAAGCACTCTGATTTACGGTAAAGCTCTTGCAATCGTCATTAAGCTTAATGCCCAATGAATTTGCAAGGAAGCCGAAAATGCCAAAATAATTATTGTTCTTTGATTCCGAAAAACGTGTAATCGTAATCGGCCTGCTGTTGGCAAATACAAAGCCAATACGTGCCTCAAAGGGGCAGGTGGTTTTAACTGTTCTTTTTGTTGAACCATCACCGTAATACATACCGGTGAACATATAGTTATTCCATCTTTCTCTTTCTTCTGCATTTATATGAACAACAGTATCCTCCGTATGCTGTGAAACGGCTCTGTCGATAATTTCGTTGTCTGTATTAAAATCAATTCTCTTAGGCTTGTCAGAGCCAATCCAGCTGTTCAGTCCTAATTTTTCAGTTTTATTTGTACTGCTCATTTGTCCTCCTTAATGTATCAAGTATATCGAAGCTAAGATTAAAATTATCATAATTTTTAAACAGATACGATGACGAATCCCAGTTGTCAAAATCCAAACCGTCTGAACAGAATTTCACTACCGTACAAGGCGGTAAGTAATTCTCAATAATTTTCCCGAGTCTTGTAAGTACATCTGCTGAATGATCTATCGTTCCGATGATAACCATATTAAAATCTTTGCAGGAAACAGAAAAATCATCACCTAATTCCTCAACCACCTTTTCTATATCCGTAAGAGAGCTTAACCCAAATATTCTGCCCATGCCTTCTGCAATCCGAATTCTTTTTTCATCATCTCCGAGACTGCTGTCGATACCAAACAGCTCACAAAACAGTGATAATCCATACCCTGTTGCCGTATCTGCAAATATCTGGCAAAAACAGGAATCATATTCATCATACAAATCGCCTATTGCATTACTATAAGCTAATAGCTCACCTCTCTCCGCTGAGCTCTTTGGATGAGAAATTCCAAGCTTTTCATAAAGATTTGACAGTCTTTTATATATCGTTTCATTCATCAAAGCAGTTCACCGCCAAGCTGTTCAAATTAAGATAGCACTTACTGTCACAAGGAATAACATCCCCCAAGTCATCATTTGAATAAATATTAAAGCTGCTGATACCGTCAATTGAAACCAGTCTTTTTGAAATGGTATTCAGCGGTAACGCTCTGCCGATTTTATGCACAGAGCAAATTTCTCTTATTTCATTTTCAAGAATACCTTTCATCTTCTCTTTATCAAAGCCTGAACGGATATTCGCCTCGACGGTCAATGAAAAATTCTGCTTTTGTGCCAGATAAGGTTGTACCTCAGCTCCTGTAATTTCACTGATTCCTACAGAATTTTTAATTTCAAAAATCTGAGGAATCGTGATTGTATTATTCTTTGTCGCTACGATAACCGTTATTTCGCCTGCATTCTGTGCCTGAGGAATATAACAGTCGGTAACAAAATCAAGCTGCATAACTGCGTTAGCGACTGACTGTGCATTCACTCCATTCGGCACAATGGAATAGTGCTGCATTATCCTTTCACGGTAAGAGGTATCACTCTCCTCATCATATCCTCCTGTAAAAGCTGTATTGTTACTCACTCGGCTGATACCCACAGGGGCGTTCACCATAACAGTGACTCTATCCTTATCCACATTATAGTCCACACCTGTCCCCATTGCCTGCGCAGGCAGGGTCACACTTGTTCTGCCGACTTCAATCGCACCGCCTTCAGTAACAAAATACTGCAGATACGGTGATTTTTCAACTGAACACACTGTATTTTCCTTGACAATAATTTTTTCCTCAGCCGGCTCATCAATATAAAACGTAAGCTCTCCCTGTGCCGGTGATTCCGTTTTTCGGATACAATCTCTCACCGCACCGTGCCTGTCCAGATTTTCCTTAGCTGCAGTCTGTATAAAGGCCTGCCTGAATATAAAGTCTCCGTAACAGGAGAGTGCAAAAAGCTCGCTTGCCACTGCCTCAAAACGTTTTAAAATTTGTGAATCTGAATTCAGCCTTTCACCGCATTCATTGAAATATGTATTTTTCATATCTTCAAGTATTTCATCATATTTTTTATTCAACAGCTATTACCGCCTGCCTTTCCTCATCATTAATCATAATTGAAAACAGGATACTTTTATCCTGTATTTTTGCGTTTTGAACATATACGCCGTCCATACTGTTAAGTGCTTGCCTTGCATAACAGAGCATTTCTTTTTCATTGGTGTTCTGCGTAATATACTTTATTCTGCTGCCGTAATTCTTGTTTGGATAAAATTCACCCATCGGACAAATAAGTGCCGTAATGCAGTCTGCCAGAACAGTATCTGACGGCTTATGTACATCATTCACTTGCTATCACCCCGTTTTTATCAATTTCAAGTCCGTTAATGATAACCGAGCCATTATCCTTGAGATAAACATACGCACCTGAGCCTGCCGTGATTTTTATCTCACCGCTTTTAAGTTCCTTACTGCTTAAAAGAGTCCCTATAGCCGCCTGCTGTCCTGAGCAGTTTGAAATAAGCATCTCCGTTCCTGACGGCAGAGAGTAGCAGTAGCCGTAGTCCGAATAAATACTGACATCTCTTTCTGCCCCTGTGGACACAGCCTCTACTTTTCCGTCACTGTTGAGCGTGCTCATACCGGGTCTTATAAGGGACTCCTCCTGCTTTTCAGTAAACTGTCTGCTAATCCACATATGTTACCTCCTTTATATCCATATCCTTTTTCAGAACTAATTTTGTACGCTCTGCATTTTTATCGTATATATATTTCTTTTCCGTTAAAAGGTAGTCACTATAATCACCGATTACCGATTTATAGGAAAAGCGCTGATACATTCTGTCTTTAACAAAGCCTGAAACAACAACCTCAAGAATTTTATAATCTTTATAAGAATCCTTAAGCTTTTTAGTAACCGTATATTCTCTCTGCCACTGTGGAAGGGAATTCAGGTTTATATACTGTTTTCTGTCAATCAGCTTCATATCCTTTTTCACACCTGCACAGGTATGCAGTTTATACCCTGCTGATGATGCGTTTTTCTTAAAACAGATTTCGGAAAATGGCTCACTCCTGTTCATAACAGCCTGTGCAGACAGGATATTATAGGAATTCAGACTTTTTATATTCTCGCTCTTACGCAGCACCGTGATACTGTTCTGCGGTGTAACACGTATATCATCACCTGTTGTCAGTGATACAAACTGACTTATTGCACCGTAGCACGAAGTACCCTTTGCTATCTCATATTTCTCATTACCCTGTATATCCGGCAAAGCACATTTGAATCCGAAATCCTTTGCAAATGTAAACCACAGCTGCTTAGCCGATGGCATATTATATGTAAACGGCTCAGCCTCGTTATCCGTTAAAAGTGATGCTGACGATCTGGCAAAAATACTGATTTCAAATCCCTTGTCACACTCGCAGATTCTCTGCTGATCACAGTATCCGTTAAAAATAAGTTCTCCATTGTCAAAAGCTTTAACCTCCGTAATTTCCTGAATTAACCCTGTACTCTTAAAGTTCACGCTGAGACTGTCACAGGCAATGCCTGCACTTTGTGTAAAGTATATTTCCGTGATATCCACAGGGCAGTATTTTTCTGAATCAATTGTCCATATTTCCATTCTCATCTGAGCACCACCCTGTCCCCCTCTTTTATATCAAAAGGCGTTTTAAAATCATTGAATAGCATTATATCATTCACTGAAATATCACACCTGTTTGCAATTTCAAAGGCATTTTCACCTGCTTTTGCCAATGTATATTTAAAATCCCTTTCTGCCATTCTTCCTGAACAGTCCTCTGTAAATTCAAAAAAATAGGAAACAGCGTTTTTACTGCTGTTCTTACAAAATTCAAATGCCGTAAAAAAGGCTTTAACAGGAACAGAAAAAGGAAGCATCAGCCAACCTGACCTTTTATCTCTGAGCATATTCTGAATGAGGGCAGCAGACTCCTCGCCGGTATTTCCGTAAAACTCTCCGCTGCCCTTAACAATCACAGGATTGACAGACACATTCTGCACCGCACTGTTTTTATCCGGAACCGCACTGCTGCTGTAGTTTGTTGAGGATAAAATTTCTATTTTTTCAGGATTTGAGGGGAATTCAAAACTCTTATATTTCAGCTTCATAATTCCTCTCCGTCACTTTTATCATATCTTTTTCTGTCAAGCCTGATGATCTCACTTATTCTCTCCGTAACATCCATATCATCATTATTCATTAAACCACCTCAATTTCATCGTTAAAGGTAAATGCTGTTTTCATCACATAGGATGCAGTATTCATATCCACCGCTATTCTCTGTGCAGAAACGGAAATAACATTATATCTGCCGACGCAGCGGCAAAGCCTTGAAAAAATGTCACAGGCTCTGCCGTTGTCTGTTTTCAGCGGAACAAAAATATCTGCAAAAACCGAAATACTGCCCACTCTGTTATTGTCATCAACACTGACTGAGGAAAAATCAACCTTTTCAAAGCCAAGTGCTATCGTTTCCCTTGACAGACGTGCAGGAGCTGCCGTGCATGGATATGCCTTAATGATTTTCATGTCTGAAAAATAATCATCACTTTTTATCAGACCGATAAATTCATCCATAAAGCTTTCAATTTTCATTAAAATCATCTCCTGTCAAGCGTCTGAGAACACCTGTGTAATACACAGTATCTCCCCCAAAGTTCACAGCTTCCGCACACTTAAATTCAAATTTTTCGCCATTCGCCTCAAGAACTGCATCATCTGTAAGCACTGTAATATTATGATCATACGGTCCTGTATACAGGTAATATTCGAAAAAACTTTTTCCCAATTCGGTATACTTCGGCTCAAAGGAGGATGTCTTTTTCCTCCACAAATGCGATATGCAAGCTTTAAACGGCATCGAGGTCCAGTCACCGTCCTTCAGACAAACGGTCCGTCCTGCCTTATCCAGCTGATTTTTTATAACACCTGCCTTGTTCATATCACACCGCCTCAAAGGCAAAGCCTTTCGTTTTTATTAAATCACTGCACGCCTGAACTGCCATATCCAGAAGAGCCTTTGCGCCCTTCAGGGCAGACCTATCCATTGTGTAGGACACATCACCAGCTTTGAAGGAGGTTATTCCGTCATTGGTACTCTGCGTTAAAAGAATACAGTAAAAAACTCTGACCGCACAAAGATGGATAATTCTTGTATCATTTTCATCGTCCGTATTTTTAATAACTGCCTGAACATAGCCGACGGAATTGTTGATGTACGTCATATACTGCTCAAGCTCATCCTCACCGCAGTTCATAATACACGCCAATTCTTTTTTCACTAAACTGCAATCTGTCATTATCTTACTTCCTCACAATCAATCATTGCTTGCAAGAAGGGTTGCTGCATCACCGTATATTGTTGAAAAGCCTGAAATTGTTGAAATGGTTGCACGCTCAAGCTGTCTGTCAATAAGCTTGTCAAACTCCGTGATGATACCGCCGCACTGAACCTTTTCAACTGAGCAGTTTTTATCAAGTGCAATCAATGCACCTGACGGAAGCATGTTGTTTGTAAACAGCTCCGCACCAAACGGTGTAATCATATTTCCTGAACCGTGTGCATCAAGTCCTGCATAGGAATCCCTGAATTCCTCCATAAGAAGAAGTGATGCAAGTGTGTTCGAATTAACAATAAGTGATGTCATCTTATAAGGTGCAAAAAAGGCCCATAAATTCACCATATCCGTAAAGCTTATAGTACCTGTCTGCGGAGTCATATGTTTAATCTTTTCATCATCGGCGATAACCTCAAGTGCCTGCTCAAACTCGCTGTTTGCAATGTATGTACCGATGTGCTTAAGCACGGCTGTAAAAAGGTCAAGCTTCTGAAACTTAATGGCCTCATAGGACGTCACCAGCATTTTGCCGTGCTTTTTAAGCTTTGTGAGCTTTTCATTCAGCTTGATATCAAGCTCAGGAAGCGCTGTACCCTCTGCCACCTCAGAAAGAGCAAATTCATTTTTTCCGTTTCCGGTTGTTATGGATCTGTAGTCCATACTGTCAATTTCTGTTGTGGTTGCAATGATTCTTTCAACCCTGTTGTTGTCCGCCATACCAAGCTGTACGGCTCTTGCCACATATTCCGGGAAAAGAGCTGATGAATCCGTAGTTGCGAAGAACTTTGATACAGGGTCTGAGTTTGCACCGGAAACCTTGATATCAAATCTCTTAAGCTGTCTTTCATACGCATCAAGTCCTTCAAGTGATGTGCCTCTGTAATTTTCAGAGGGATCAAGCTCTTCAAGTGCCTTTGTAAATGATTTTCCTGTTGTATAAAGTCCTTTTTCAAGTTTAATATTATCAAATGCCATTATAAATTATCCTCCTAAATTTTATAATTTGAATATGTATTTTTTGATTTTTCGGTGCTCTGCGGCCTCAGCTGCAGTGTTACACCGTCATCATTTTTTGTTTTTGTAAATGCTTTCTTAAAGGATAAAAGCTCCTTTGTTGTCATCACCTGTGCAACACCGCTGAAGGTGTTCAGATCCATATCAGGCATTGCCTTTGCGCAAAGACCGATTACCTCATTTGTCAATCCTTTTTTGTATTCTCTGCCCAGTACAGCATCCTCATCAAGATTGTCAATATGGGCTAAAAGCTCTTCAGCCTGTACCTTTGAAAGTGTAATATTCCCTGCACATTCCTTAAGTGATTTTATAATACTCGTCATATCTGCATCTCCCTTTCCTGTTTTAAAAGCCTTTGTCACACCTGCCTCACGCTGTGCAGGAACTGCAACAAAGCTAAATTCATATGCGTCTCTCACATCTGACAAAACAGTAAAGGCTGTTTTGCCCTTGTATTCGCGTCCGCCGATATGCGCACAATGTCCGCTTCTCTTATCGCATCCGCATATGGAACAAACACTTTTTCCCATTGAACAGGAAACAGAAACCTCCTTCTTTATCCCTGCCTCAATTTCCGTAATAATCGGTGCGTTTTCTTCACTCCTGACCATATAGGCTTTTGCCTTGAGCTGATAGAACTCCTCACCGTCTGCCGTCTTTCTGCCGTCAATCTTTTCAACCCAAGTGTCAAAAACCCTTGCCTTCTGGTCAGACGATTTCATAGAGTGATCAGATATGCCTGTCTTTCCCAGAAACTTTTCACATAGCTGATTGAGTGCCTCAACCGAAAACTTTTCATAGTCTCTGTCAATATCGTTATTACAAAGCACCACGCTGAAAACATACAGACTGTCTGCATCAAAAGCACTTCTTGTAAAGCTGTTGATTTTTTCCAGGTCACTGCTCTGCAAATTAAAATCCTTTTCAATATATCCGGATATCATACTGTATTCTCCTTTTCCATTTTTTCTGCCTGTGCAAGATACAGCCTTGCCTTTGCACTGTCACACTCATCCTGAAGCGTAATATCATCCCAGACAACATTGGCTGTATAACGCTCACCGTTCATAGCAAGATACAGATTGCCGATTTTGGTTATTACCGGTGCAAGTATTCGTCTGTATGCCTCAAGCTCAGTGGTGAGTATGTCCGCCTGCTGGGTGCTCATTCTCTCTGTTGTTGACCAGTTGAGTCCGAGCATAAAAGGCGGCAATCCTGTTTTAGCAACAATCTGTTCAAGAAGCTGCCTTACAGGAATTTCACTGTCAAGACAAATGTTATCCGCTCCGATTACCTTAATGCTCACATCACCCACTGCAACAAAATCCTTAACACTTTTCGAGTCCATTGCCTCACGCCATGCCTGTGCAACTGCATTTGCCTTGCTTTTTGCATCTGCACTGTCAGAATCACCGTTTGGCTTGCATATAACCGCGTATTTTAAATTCCCTGCGTGCTCCCAGTTTTCTCCGATTGTGTTGTAAATTCTCATAAGTATATCACTTATAAAGGGGAGCCCCTGTAAAATACTTGTACCGCAAAGATTTCCCGGCTTTGGATTGAGCACGGAATAAAGCACTAAGGACGGATTTGGTACTTTTTCATTGCTGATAAAAAAATCCACATCAATTCCGTTATCCGCTCTTTTCAGCTCCAGCTCTGACAGCTCACTATTGTAAAGGGCATATATTCCGCCGTCACCAATTACGATTTCACCGACGGCTGTACCAAAGGTCAGAAGCTGATTCAGATAATTTGACACAAATGCAGCAATACCTTTCTGATTACCGCCTACATTTATCATATTAAAATAGCTGTTCATTTTGGCATCGAGTGTTTCATTTCCTGTTTCAAAGTGAAAGCCCTCTGCAAGCCTTACAATTTTGTTGAGTGCCGCATCAATAATCGGTACTGCATCACGTACGGCCGCATAGACACGCGATTCACCGTTCATCGGCATATAGGATGAGAGCTGATAATAAGGGTGCTTCACTCTCGGCGAGGTCTGAACAGACGAGGCAGAAAGTGCATTTTCTTTCTTCTTTCTAAAATTCAATAAGCCCAATGTCTCATTTCCTTTCTATTGCAAAGGATATAAAATCATTTGCTTCCTCCTGTGCCTTAAGTACAGTTGAAACAAAATATCTTATATCGTCCATTGCATGATCGTTTTCTTTTTTCGGTGCATCCTTTTTTATACCGTTGTCCCACTGATAAAGAGAAAATTCTCTTATCGTATCCGTACAATGAGGTGAAATAAATATTTCATTATTCTTCAGTGCCTGACACACCTGATTGATTCCTTTCAGAACATCATTATCCGCCTTAATCACTCTGTACCTGTTATTGCGCTTCACTGTCTGAATAAATGATGCTGCAGACGGATCAATAATCAGTGCCTTGATTTCTCTGTCACCTGCCAACCTGAGCAATTCCTGATAGTATTCCTCATCCGTCAGCTGAATCCCCTTGTCCCTGCTTGAATGGTAATACTCATCAAGTCTGTACCAGCCGTCACCGCCCTTTCCCCATAAGCCTAATGAGAAAGGATTGACCGTTCCGTAATCGCACGAAAGGTAATATTCACTGATCGGCGTTTCGCACTGCTTGATATGAATACTATGATTGAACATCGGATAAACAAGACCGTCAGCAGTCGCCCACTTACCCTCGATAAAGCGTTCATAAAATGCACCTGAGTAAAGGCTTTTATAACGACTCTTCACCGCATCTGACAGGGACGGATTGTCGTTCATTGTAAAATGAACATAAAGCATATTTTTCTCTTTATGCTTTTTTATCCAGTTTATATAGAACCAGTGGTAAGGATGCTCGGGATTGCAATTGAAAAAATATCTGGCATTTTCAAGGGAGCATCTTGCAAGGGCCTGCTCCACAAAGGAACGAGGCATCAGTACCACCTCATCCAGCAGCACACCGCCAAGTGTCATTCCCTGTATAAGGGATGCAGAGGATTCATCTCTTCCACCGAAAAGATAAAATCGGTTCACGTTATCTCCCTTTGCGATTTCAATATAATTTCTGCTTATCTTGAAATCGCATTTAAAGCCTAAATCTGACAGCACCGGCAAAAGCGGTGTTACAACATTCCGTCTCAGAGAAGCAATCGTCTTTCCGCAAAGTGCAAAAGACGTGTTGCTGAATGTGTAAAACGCCCAGCATATAAATGATATACTCATACAGAGTGTCTTTCCGCTTCTTACCGCACCATCACAGATAATGCCGTTTCTGTCCTTCAGGCTACTGCTTTGGCACCACCAGTTCAGTACCAAAAGCTGTTTTTGTGAAAAAGGTATAAACTTAGTCATAATTCTCTTCCTTATACCCTTCCCTCATGCTGCCTGCACTTCTCTCCAGTGCCTCATAAAATGAAACTGCCGTGTGCTTTTCATCAGAGCCGATGATTTCTCTCAGCTTTTCAAGTGCCTTTATTCTATCAAAAAATTTGATTTCCATACCTCCGCCCTTTTGACGCTTTATTTCACTGATATTAAACAAATCAAGCGTCGGCAGAGATTCAAGTATATTTTCCTCTGACTCAAAAAGGAGCTTTACCGAATCCTGAATATCACCGAATGCAAGTCGGCTTAAGCCGTCAATCACCTTTTTCTGCGTAACCTTTTTTCTTCCAGACATTTCATCCTCCCTTCAGAAAATAAAATCCGATTCAACCTTATTTCCTGTCCGATAAATTTTGCAGAACAAAAAATCGTCCTGCACCAATGGAGCGTACAGGACGATTTATGCGGTCAAAGTACTATATTTTCCTAAAAAAGCAATAAAATAAAAATTTTTCCTTTTGATTATTCAGCTTTTTGCTATATTGACTATAAGCCTTTCATTTGATAGAATAGAATTAATAAATATGAAAAGAGAGATGAATATGATTTGTAACAAATGCGGTCAGCTTATTCCTGACGGAGTTTATTATTGTGAGCATTGCGGTGAGCCTGTTAACCAGACTTATACCCAGCAACCCTTTGGCTCTGACAATCAGAACACACAGCAAAGCACACAGCAAACCTATCAGCAGCCGAACGCTCAGTATAATCAGTACAACAACCAATACAACAATCCATATAATCAGCCGTTTTCTCCTCAGGCATTTGAGTATATGATCAGTTCAAAAATTGAGGAAGCACGTACAATGGGAATTATTGCGATTATCGCAGGTCTGTTTATTCCTATTCTCGGCATTGTATTTGGCTGTATCGGAATCAGCAAATTAAACGAAGTACCCTTGTCAAATCAGTTTAGATATGAAACGGAGCTGAAAAGAAAGAAAGCAAAAAATCTTTGCACAGTCGGAATTGTTTTACCGATTGTCTTATGGGCAATCGCAGTTATCTTTGTGGTAGTATTCTGGGGTGCATTAATCGGCACAATGTATTAATCATTAAATAAAAAACACAGTGGTGTTGACATTGTTCAAAACCACTGTGTTTTTTATTTATGATATTTTGAATTGTTTGATATGGAAAAAGCACGGTAAACCTGTTCCATCAGTACCATTCTTGCAAGCTGGTGCGGCAGGGTCATTTTGCCGAAGGATAATTTAACCTTTCCCATTGCCTTAACCTCAGCATCAAGTCCGAAGGAACCACCGATAACAAAGCATATATGCGAGCTGTTAAGGGCTATGTTTTCCAGCAGTGCGGAAAAGTCACGGCTGTCGTATTCCTTACCCTCAATGCAAAGAGGAATTACGGCAGCACCCTTAGGGATTTTCTTTAAAATTCTTTCTCCCTCTTTTTTTATTACATTCTGTATCTCACTGTCCGATGGATTATCTGAGCAGCGCTCCTCATTGATTTCAATTATATTTACTTTTGCATACGCTCCCAGCCGTTTCACATATTCGGCACAGCCATCACGCAGAAAACTTTCCTTCAGTTTTCCCACAGCAATCACAGTAACATTCATCATAATACGATCGCTCCGCTTGAATTCTCAGGCTCAGACACATAAAGCCTGAAATCCTTATTCTCCTCAAAGCCGATTTCATCAAGTGCCGCCAATGCCGTCTGCCGTGCAATGTGCGGCATATTATTTTCCCTGCTGAGATGAGATAATACAAATCTTGTTGTGCCGCTCTGTGCCAGCTCCTTTATGTATTCACCGCAGGCAAAATTTGAAAGGTGACCCTCAGCACCTAAGATTCTCTGTTTCAGATAATAAGGGTACGGACCTGTCTCAACCATTGAGGTTTCGTGATTCGATTCAATGAAAATCAAATCCGTTCCTGTAAGCATCTGTCTTGCATTGTCAGTTATGTAGCCTGTATCCGTACATACGGACACACTCCGTCCATCAGGCAGATTAAATCTGTAGCCGATACAGTCAACACTGTCGTGGCTCTGTTTAAATGTTACAACCTCGATTCCGCAGAGCTCCATATGGTAATCAATTGTATCTGCCGCAACCTTGTCACTAAGCACACCGGACTGCATCATATCCGCAATGCAGCCACGCGGTGCAAAAACCGGAATTTTATGCCTTGCAGAAAAGACTCGTATTCCCTTGCTATGATCGCTATGCTCATGTGTAACGAAAACAGCATCAATACTGTCAGGACTTATGCCGATATCAAGAAGTGCATTTTCACATTTTTTAGCAGACACGCCGATATCAACAAGAATATTATGACCCTTTGAGGAAATCAATATTGAATTACCGCTGCTGCCTGAAAACAGCTGGCATACCTTCGCCATATTCTTCTCCATTAACTCAAATAAAATAATCGTCTAAAATGAACGGGAGGGTACAGAGACCCTCCCCTACTGAATATTCATTCCTTTATCCTGCGTCAGAAACAGCATCAGCCTCAACAACCTCTACTCGTCTGATGTCTGCACCAAGATTGCTGAATTTTTCCACAACATCCTCATATCCGCGATCAATATACTGAATATCCTCAACCGTTGTTTCACCATTTGCTGTGAGCCCTGCAATAATCATTGCAGCACCTGCACGAAGGTCGGTAGCCTTAACATTAACACCTGTTAATCCCTTAACACCTTCAATAACGGCAATCTTACCGTCAACCTGAATATCAGCACCCATTCTGAGCAGCTGGCCCACATACTGAAAACGGTTGTCCCACACACTTTCAGACAATATACTTGTACCGTTTGCAACGGACAAAAGCACCGCCATCTGCGGCTGCATATCGGTTGGAAAGCCCGGATGCGGCATAGTTTTAACATTGCATTTTGTAAGCGGCTTAAAGCGTGTTACACGCACTGCGTCATCGTATTCTATGATTTCGGCACCTGCCTCCTCAAGCTTGGCACTTATGGATTCAAGATGCTTTGGTATAACATTTTTAACAAGAACATCACCGCCGCAGGCAGCAGCAGCAACCATATATGTTCCTGCTTCAATCTGATCGGGAATTATAGAATAGGTACAGCCGTGAAGCTTTTCTACACCGCGAATCTTTATTACATCAGTACCGGCACCGCGAACATCTGCTCCCATCGAATTAAGGAAGTTCGCCAAATCTACAATGTGCGGCTCTTTTGCCGCATTCTCAATAATTGTAAGACCACGTGCCAGAACAGCCGCCAGCATAACATTCATTGTTGCACCGACGGACACATTGTCCATATATATGGACGCACCAACCAGCTTATCTGCATCAGCACACACCATACCGTTAACAGTCTCTACCTTTGCACCAAGCATCTGAAAGCCTTTGATGTGCAAATCAATCGGTCGCACACCAAAATCACAGCCGCCGGGCATTGCCACCTCGGCCTTTCTAAATCTTCCGAGCATAATACCGATAAGATAATAGCTTGCTCTGAAATGAGATGCAAGCTCATATGGTACAGCCTGACAGGTTACGGAACGTGAATCAATTTCAATTGTATTTTTATTAATCATTTTGACTCCTGCACCCATACGGTCAAGAATCTGAATGATAAGACTTACATCACTAATATTTGGAATATTTTCAATACGTACAATATCATCACAAAGAAGAGCAGCAGGAATAATTGCAAGAGCAGCATTTTTTGCGCCGCTTATATTTACATCACCAAAAAGCTCATGTCCGCCTTTAATGATAAAATTTTCCAAGCATAGTTCACCTCTCTCAATAGGTTTACGAATATAGATACTACATATAATAATGTTTGTAATTCATAATCAAATATGTATTTTTTATTATACCAAAAGACACACTTAAAATAAATCATAAATATAACATTTTATCCAAAATGTAACCACTTCAAATTGTATAAAACCAATAGGTTTTGCTTGTTTTTGATACAATATATTGTGATTTAATTTTCATTTTCGTTTTCTTTCCAAAATATAGTATGTTCAAATGGTAACAAAAGGGTAACACACTGTAATAAAAATGTCAAGTGTATTATGCCTGTTTTGCATGAATTTATTTATCCGATTATATGGTATCCTTCTGATTGTTAAATTTTCCGCCTGTCAGTATTGCATCAACAGCAAAAATAAGCTTTTTCATATCGTTATTATTTTTCAGAATTTTACTTGGTATAGATACTACTGACATAACAAGCTTATAGTAATCATCTTCTCTGCTGTATTTCTTAATACTTCCGTCAAAAGCAGAAAGCATAATTTCATCCGCGAATTCAAGGAGCCTTTTATTTTTGAATTTTTCAACAAGCTTTTTGTCAACGGATTTTGCCGGTCTGAAAAGCTTTAATTTTTTATACAACTTTTCAACATCTGCAGTTTTTATAAATCTGAACACTGGTATCATTATTTTTGAAAATTTTGAAATTCTGTCTCCGTCAAGCTGAAGAGCAGTCAATCTGTCGGCAAGCTCCTGCCTGTTTGGTGAATCAAGCAATCTGTGCATAAGTGCAAGCGTATGATTTTTCAAAAATTCCTGTGCATCTGTTTTTTCACCGTTTTTGTTAAAGTGTTCAAGATGCTTCACCTCATAGGATAATGTATTGTCATCATTTACAGTTACGTTTACAATCGGTGCAGGATATCCAACCAGTGATCCGACATTTACCTCCGTAATCACATTTCCCTTTTGTGATTTGAAATCCGTAGTGCTCTGAATATGCGAATGCCCCACAAACATATATCTTAAGCCTGCATCAGCAAGACGAGAAGCAACATATTCTCTGTCTGCAACACAGGTTCCGCCGCCTGTTATAAGCGGACTGATGTGCGGAGTCAGCAGATGGTGCTCCATACCTATTATAAGACAGTTATCCTCATATGCCTGCTTGATCTGCTTTTCAATCCAGCAAAAATGCTCTTCCGTAAAACCGGCGTGATTATTATCGTTCTTGTCATCATTAAGTGCCAGCAGTCTTACGTTGTCGGAAAGCTGAACCACATACGAACAGGTTCCGATATGCGTAACAAACTTGCTTATAGAGGCATCAGGTCCGAAATCCTTATAAAATTCAGGAAGCTTGTCACTGGACATAACCTCAACATCGTGGGTCACCCTATTGCCGTTAAAACGTCTTGGATTACCGTCACAGCACCAGTCGTGTGTAGCAGTAATCAGATACACTCTCTTTTTCTCTTTCAGCTTATACAGCTTTTCACGGAATTCAAGATGTGACACCATTTCACCGTCATTTGTAACATCCCCTGCAATCAAAACGGCCTCCGTATCCGAAACGGCTATTTTTTCAAAAGCAGCATCAATGATTTCATCCGTTTCAGCAAGGCATTTCTGGTCAGAGCCTGAACGCAAAAAATACTGTCTGCCTGTTATTCCGAGCGTTTTACTGTAATGGTGTGTATCTGCAATAAAGGTCAGCTTGGTCATTTGGCTCTCCTATTTAATCTGTTCTATCTTGTCCCCTGTAACAAAAAACACATGATCGGCAATATCCATCATCGCCTTATCATTCATGGAATCCGTATAAAAATTATCAATGTGTGCATCCGGATACAGTTCTCTGAAAATCTTGACCTTATTCTCTAAAAAGCACAGCCTCTTGAATTTACCAGTGTTTCTGTCAATGGATGAGCCCACATAGTTCTTAATTCCCATCCGCTTCATAATTTCATCCAGTATGAAATCCGTTGTGCCTGAAACGACAATATCATCATCACGTCTTACCTTTTCGTACCAGGACTTGATTTTATGCTCATTTTTGTCCCAGAACTTTTTTACATCTTCCTCTGCCGTATCTATCTTTTTCACATAATATCCCTCAAGAAAACCTGCATAAGCCTGAAGAGCCTCTGCAACCGTAAAAAGATGCAGAGTATCTTTGAAATATATGTAAAGAAGCTTAGGGACATACTTCCATATTCTAGGATCTGTTTTTATATAGTACACAATAAAATCAACGAGCGTTTCGCCGTCATAAATTGTATTGTCAAAATCAAAAACGTTCATAAGCCACTCCTGATACTATAGTATATATTTTATTTTATCATAAGATATATACTTAATCAATCTTGACAAGTGTATATAAAAATTATATACTGAAATAAGTATAACTTAAAATAGATACGATTCATTCAATACAAATAGGAGAATATTTTTAAACTGAATTGATTATGGAAATAAAAGATTTTATAAAAACAGATGTCGTAATTGTCGGCAGCGGTGTTGCAGGATTATTTGCAGCGCTTTGCCTGCCTGCTGACAAGGAAATACTTGTTATAACAAAAGAGAATCTTAAGGAATGTGACTCCTACCTGGCACAGGGCGGTGTCTGCGTTCTGAAGGATGTTAATGACTTCAACTGCTATTTTGAGGACACAATGAAAGCAGGTCATTATGAAAACAACCCTGAATCCGTGCGTGTAATGATTGAACAATCAACAGAGGTCATCGGCACACTCGTTGAACTTGGTGTTAAGTTTGACACCGACGACGACGGTGACTTTGATTACACTCGTGAAGGGGCACACAGACGAAACCGAATTCTTCACCACAAGGACGAAACAGGTAAAGAAATCACAGCAACTCTGCTTAAGATTGCTAAGAAGAGGGAAAACATAACCTTCGTTACACAAACCACAATGATTGATTTCATTGAGAAAAACAACACCTGCTACGGAATTATATGTGAGGACGAATACGGTGAAATGGGGGCAATCATCGCCGATGATATCATCCTGGCAACAGGCGGTATCGGCGGTCTCTTTCTGAATTCAACCAACTTCCCTCATATCACAGGTGACTCCTTTGCTCTTGCACTTAAGCACGGTGTGGAACTGCAGGATATGAACTATATTCAGATTCATCCAACAACCCTTTACAGCAAGAAAAAGGGCAGACGTTTTCTGATAAGTGAAAGCGTTCGCGGTGAGGGTGCAATACTCCTCAACGAAAATGGTGAAAGGTTTACGGATGAGCTTCAGCCGAGAGATGTTGTAACAAATGCAATTGTTGATGAAATGGCTAAGTTCGGCACGGACCATGTTTACATAACACTTCCAACAATGAGCAGTGAAGAGGCGTCCAAAAGATTTCCGAATATCTATGATGCCTGCATAGACGAGGGCTATGATATCACAAAGGATAAAGTCCCTGTAACGCCTGCACAGCATTATATGATGGGCGGCGTTAAAACCGATATCAACGGAAAAACCACTATGGAGCATCTTTATGCTGTAGGTGAAACTGCCTGCAACGGTGTACACGGCAGGAACAGGCTTGCATCAAACTCACTTCTTGAAAGTCTTGTTTTTGCAAAGCGTGCGGCAATTCTCATTGCTGAGAGCATAGATAAAAAAGAGCTTGATTTACCTGATATTGATTTAAAATCCTACCCTGATAAAAAAAGCAGGGAAAAGGAATTCAAAACTCTGATTATGAATGAAATACAAGGAAAGGATCCTGAATTTTATGATAAATGGTGTAACAATGAAAATTAATGTTGATGATTATATTCTCAACACACTTAAAGAGGATATCACCTCAGAAGACGTCTCCACAAATGCCGTAATGCCTGAGGACAAGCAGGGCAAGGCTGACCTCATCTGCAAGCAGGACGGTATCATCTGCGGCCTTGATATTTTCAAACGTACCTTTGAGCTTATTGACAGCACAAGCCGTTTCGAAGCAAATTTCAAGGACGGAGACAGAGTACATAAGGGCGACCTTCTCGGTGTCATTTACGGTGACATCAAGGCTATCTTAAGCGGAGAAAGAACAGGGCTTAACTACCTTCAGAGAATGAGCGGTATTGCAACCCTTACAAGAGAATATATGGACGAGCTTGAGGGCTATTCAACCACACTTCTTGATACAAGAAAAACTACTCCTAATATGCGTCCGTTTGAAAAATATGCAGTTACTGTCGGCGGTGCAACAAATCACAGGTACAACCTTTCCGATGGTGTGCTTTTAAAGGACAATCATATCGGTGCAGCCGGTTCCATAACAAAAGCCATTCAGATGGCTAAGGCTTATGCGCCATTTGTCCGTAAAATAGAAATTGAAACCGAAACTCTTGATCAGGTAAAAGAGGCTCTCGACGCAGGTGCCGATATCATTATGCTTGATAATATGGATAATGATACAATGCGCAAAGCTGTTGAAATGATTGACGGAAAGGCACAGACTGAGTGCTCAGGAAACGTTACAAAAGCAAGACTTAAGGAAATTGCCGAAATCGGTGTTGATTTTGTATCCTGCGGTGCACTCACACATTCCGCACCGATTATGGACGTAAGCCTCAAAAACCTCTCCCCAATCGAATAAAGCTCCAATAGAAAAGTGTAAAAATTATGAATCAGAAAAAAGCAAGAAAAATCATCACTGTTGTTATTGCTGCAGTATTTATTGTCTCCTTTGCTTTGTACGGATGCAATAAAACTTATAAGCCTGCGGATGACGAAATCGCATTGCAAATAACATTAGATACCAAAGAAGATGTTGGTTTGATTGTTTATGATTACAGTGTAGGTGAAAATGAATTCAGCGGAGGCGTATCCAATGCTGATAAATCATTAATAAATCACAATGATGTCATCATTCAACCTTTGAATAAACAGCAGGATTTTAATAATTTATCTGATATAGAGAATTTAACAATTAAATTTACAATTATAACAGAATATGTAGATCCAAATTATGATAATATATATCCGGAAGAATACACAAAAGTCATAGAAACACCGATTGCTTTAAATGCACATTATGGTGAATCTTATTTTATTACAATCATCGGCGATCAGACAAATGGATATCAGGCTTTTCTAGAAGAATAGCAATTCATTTATCAGGCATCTTACGTTGATACACACAATTTATACCACAAAAAACCGCGAATGAATTCGCGGTTTTTTGTTATCATATAAAATTGTTAAACTATCAATCTTTATTTATCTAAAAAACATATTATATTCTTACAGGGATATTGTTCTCATTCAGATACTTTTTCAGCTCAGGCACCGGCAGTTCGTTGAAATGGAACAAGCTTGCCGCCAAAACTGCGTCAGCCTTTCCTGTTGTAAATGCATCGTAAAAATGCTCAGCCTTTCCTGCTCCGCCTGAGGCAATAACAGGTATACCTACCATTTCACTCACAGCACGTGTAAGTTCAATATCATACCCTGTTTTCTGTCCGTCACAGTCCATTGAGGTAAGGAGTATTTCACCTGCACCTCTCTGCTGTGCTTCGACTGCCCACTTCACAGCATCTATACCTGTAGGAATACGTCCGCCGTTGAGATAAACCTCCCAGCCGCCTTTATCTGTTCTTTTGGCATCAATGGCACATACAACGCACTGTGCACCGAATTTATAGGATGCTTCGTTTATCAAATCAGGATTTCTCACTGCAGCTGAATTAACGGAAATTTTATCCGCACCGGCACGCAGCAGTTCCTTAAAATCATCAACGGTTTTGATTCCGCCGCCTACTGTGAAAGGAATAAACACAGTTTCTGCAACTCGTCTCACAATATCTACCATTGTGCTTCTGCCCTCGTGAGTGGCAGTAATATCCAACAGCACCAGCTCATCCGCACCCTGCTCATCATATGCTGCCGCACATTCAACGGGATCACCTGCGTCTCTTAAATCAACAAAGGACACACCTTTGACAACTCGTCCGTTTTTCACATCAAGACAAGGTATAATTCTCTTTGCGTACATACACTCATTCCCCCATTCTCAAAAAGTTTTCAAGGACTTTAAGTCCAACTTTACTGCTTTTTTCAGGATGAAACTGAGTAGCACAGAGGTTACCCTTCTGCACTGCACATTCAATTGCTACACCATATTCAGTAGTTGCCGCCACAACGTCTGCATCAGCATTTTTAAGATAAAAGGAATGTACAAAATAGAAATAGCTGTCCTCTTCAATACCGTCAAAGATACCGTTTTTTTGATTAAGCTTAATGGAATTCCATCCCATATGAGGAACTTTCAGTCCATTGTCACGAGGTATTTCAGCAATTTCGCCTTTGAAAAGACCTAATCCTTTAACACCTTTGCTTTCCTCACTGCTTTCAAATAAAAGCTGAAGACCGAGACAGATACCAAGAAAAGGCTTTCCGCTCAAAGCCGCCTCTTTAACAGTGTCAACCAGTCCCCTTTCCTCCATAGAGTGCATTGCATCACCAAAAGAGCCAACACCGGGAAGAATGATATGAGAAGCAGATATAATTTTTTCCCTGTCCTGCGTAATTTCACTTTCAGCACCGAGATAATCCAAAGCCTTTTTCACGCTTGAAAGATTACCGGCGCCATAATCAATAATTGCAATCATATTTTTCTCCATAATCTGTAATAGAATTATTCTATCATAAAATATACTTACTTTCAACACATTGACAAAACGAATCTTAGGTGTTAAAATTATCAGCACAATAATGAAATGGAGTGGTACCGAAGAGGTCATAACGGCATGGACTCGAAATCCATCGTGTGAGCAATCACCCGTGGGTTCAAATCCCACCCACTCCGCCAAAATAAAAATCCGTTCTCGCAAGAGGACGGATTTTTTAATAAGGAATGAATGACGAATAATGAATTTTATAGTGCTTCTCCTTGTAAGAAAACAATTGTTTATTCCGCATTGGATAATCCAATTTAATGAAATACTTCTTTGCCATATGCAAGTGTGCTATTATGAATTGATATGTTTATTTATGTATGATATAATTAGACCGTAGATAAATGGCAAGTTATTTTAACACGAGGTATAACAGTGAATAAAAAGAAATTATATTCAAAAATTCTTTTTCCAATAATCTGTATTATAGTTGGATTGTTATTAGGCGGATATATAACATACCAATATGCAGAAGAGTGTAATAATACAAAATGGCCATTCACTCAAGCTACAGTTGTTGATATGAACAGCTATGAATCGAGCAGTGTAAACCATTCAAATAGAACAATATATGTTATAAGCTATGAATATATAGTGGAGGATATTTCATATAAAGGAGAGATAAGGTCATATTATCCAAATCAAGTTGGAAACAGAATTGAGATAAAATATAATCCGGATAATCCGGCAGATTCAACTGCTGTCATTGTACCTGATACGGAAAGGTTCATTATTGTTTTAATATTTAGTGTTATATTGATTGTTTCGGGCATATTTTTCACCATAGTTATATGGAAAAACCGATTCTCATTATCGGTTGTTTCAGAAGATAAGCCATATTATCACGGCCCAAAAGAAAGAATAAATCCTAAATCATATTTAAAACTTCTAATTCCAATAGGATTCTTTTTATCGGCATTCGTTTTGATGTACTATCAGCCATTTGCACAAAAGAACATTAATGTTAATGAGTTCGTTCAAATAATGGAAACTGACGGATATACAGCTGAGAACTCTTTAGAAAGATTACAAACAGAATTTGGTATGGGTTCAATTATTGAACAAGCATATTCAGTTAATACAGAAAATATACGAATTGATTATTGTACACTGAACACAAGTAACAATGCTAAATTGTTATATGATTCTGCATCTTTGCCTGCAAATACTTATGTTATTTCAGATAAATACTTTTTAGCTGCTGAAGATAACAATTTCTTTTATATTAAAAGTTTTAAAAATAATACGTTTGTTTATGGTGCTTGTAAAATAGAATCAAAAGACGAACTATTACGATTGCTTAAAGATATGAGCTATTACGATAAATTGTAATTTAAAAGTAAGGTGATTCTGTTGAATAAAGAAATAGAAAAGCAACTATATAGTGAATTAAGTTCTCTAACCAAAAATAAAGAATTATGGGAAGAAAACATGGATTATGTGGGTTCTTTACTTGAAAATCAGTCATCAAAGATTGTTGCAAAGACATTATGGATGCTTGGCGAAATGGGGTTACAATATCCAAATAAAGTAGAAACTTATATTAAAAAAATTGCTTCATTTTTAAATTCTCCTTATAATTTATTACGAGAGCGTTCTTTAAATGCACTGGGAAGGATTGGACGAGCAGATTTTAACTTAATTAAACCTTATTTTGATAAAATTTTAGATTTATCAAAAGATAATTGTTCCAATGTGCGTTTAAGTTTTATCTGGGCAAGTGAAAATATTGCGACAAATAATCCAATAGCATACAAAGAGCATATATCTATATTTGTGAAATTACTTGATGATGAAAATAGTCGAGTAAGAATGGAAGCACCAGAAATGTTTAGAGTATTAGGAAAACGCAAACCAGAGTATGTAAAAAAATATATAGAAAAATTAACTTATATTTCGGAGAATGATACAGAACGAGTTGTGCGTATTCACTCAAAAGGAGCAATTAGAGCAATTTTATCTAACATATAAATTTCAATTTGTCTTTAAGAATTAAAAGGTTCAAATCCATATACAAAATTGCAAAATACATTTTTTGTATTCCTCAGACAAAGAAAAGCAACCCTTCTAAGGGTTGCTTTTCTTTGGTGTGGATAGCAAATTGGAATCCACAATTCATCAGAGTTCCCACAAAGCACTTGGCTTTGTGGAAAAGAATAAACATATGCAGCAGTCGTTATGATTCTGCTTGTAATTTTTTGAACAACCTTGCGAGAGTGAATACCGCAGCGACCGCAAGTATAATTTCAGACACTGTCTGTGCATAAGCAAGACCATAAAGCGGATACAGATAATTCAGCAGAAACAATGCTGGAATTTCAAGAACAATTTTTCGCATAATTGCAAAAGCAAGTGACTTTTTGCCCATTCCACACGCCTGAAAGACACCGACTGCAATAAAATCCATACACAAAAACGGCAGTGAAAGGCACATTCCCTGCAAAAATTTTGAGCCATAGGCAACGATAGCATCATTTTCCATAAACAGCGAAATCAGACCGCCCGAGAATAGATAAAAACCTATCGTTGCCACAAGCAGAAAACCTATGGAAATTTCACTTGAAAATGCAAGTGCTTTCTTCATTCGCTTTACATTTTTGCTTGCATAGGAATAACTGATCAGCGGCATAATTCCCTGTGAAAAGCCGAGTGCTACCTGCATCGGAATCATATTGATTTTCTGTGCTATGCCCATTGCGGCAACTGCCGAAGGTCCGAATGCCGCAGTAAAATTATTAAGCACCGTCATTCCTGTAACATTAAGCAGATTCTGAATTGATGCAGGAATGCCGACTGCAAAAACACCTGACACAATATCCTTTTTTAAACTGAACTTTTTAGGATTAATGCACACATATGTACTTTTTCTTTTAACATAAAGAAGGATAAAGAAATATATGCACGCAAAACAGTTTGAAATAAATGTAGCAAACCCTGCACCTGCCGCGCCCATATCAAGAAACTGAGGAAGAACAAAAAACGGATCAAGAATAATATTGAGTATACAGCCGCTCATTGTGCCGACACTTGCATGGAGAGACGAGCCCTCAGCTCGCACAAGATAAGCAAGCACAACATTTAAAATTGCCGGCACTGCTCCAAAACCTACTGTCCATTTAAGATACTGCGCTGTTGCCGCCGCTGTTTCACTGTCTGCACCGAGAACAGATAAAAGCGGTATATGCAGTATGGTATAAAGCAGAGAAAACAGTGCTCCGCTGATTACTGCACAGTAAAAGCCAAAAGCAGAGCTTCTGTAAACCGTATCAAAATCTTTTCTGCCGAGTGCACGGCTCATCATACTTGAACTGCCTACACCAAAAAGATTATTTACTGCATTAAATGCCAGAAGAAGCGGAGCGGCAAGCGTTACTGCCGAATTTTCAATCGGACTACCCAGCATACCTACAAAATAAGTATCGGCAAGATTATAAATAACCATTACAAGCGAGCTTAAAACTGTAGGAACAGACAGTTTCAGTACTGCTTTTGTGACCGGCATATTCTCAAACAATTCTATTTTTTCATCATTTTCCATTCGTCATCACTACTTTAGTTTTAGATATTATACATTTCATTAAAATCGTTCAGCTGTAAAGTATTTTATCTTTACGGTAAAAAGTCATTATATATAAACAGCGAGAATAAGTCAAGTGTAAATTCAATAATTTTTTCTTTAAATAAGGGCTAAGTACCTTGTACCAAAAATCAATAAGATAAGTATTTAAACAAATAGGCTTTCATCAAACTTCGTATAAAAAAACATATAATCGATATTGAATAAGTATCAAGTTATAACATAATTAAAAGGGATAAATCGTAATTTACAGGCAGGACTGATTATGAAAAAGACCAATTAGATTTTTTTGAAATCCATATAAAAAAATAATATTTCATGTTCTATGCGGTTCCTGCGGCAAGCAATTTGTACAAAGCATTACCAACACAGAACAGGTAGGAGAAATTTACGAAATAAACAGTTAGATTAAAAAGAATTATAAAAACTCTTTTACAATAAAAGAACTTGAAAAACTTATACAAATTATGATACACTGAGCACATAAAGCTGAGGTTTCGTAGTGACAGAAATTAGTCTGTAATATAGTTTAAAAACGCAGCAAAACTCGCGTCTTGCGAGGATTTTAGGCTGTATTTCAGGCAATTTCCACGAGAAACCAATACTTCGTTGCGATACCTCAGCTAAAGCCAAAGGAGGATAGTGTGAAAAATCACACTAATCCGATTATATTGCCCTCAAAATTTGCCTATAGCATAATTTTGAGATGGCTGTAATCACCATTTACGCCTTGTCAGGCTACAGCAAGGTGTTAATGATTTTTAATAAACTATTTGTAGCCTGAAAGGCTATGGTGATTTTTATGACTGAGAAAGAAAAAATGCTTGCCGGTAAAATTTATGATCCAAGTGACGAAGAGCTTTCTAAGCTGAGACTGCAGGCTCACAAGCTTTCAAAAATGTATAATGATACTTTTGAAGACGAGGAGGAAAAGCGAGAGGATATACTGGGCAAGCTGATACCTGACCGTAAAGACGGCGTATATATTCAGGGGCCAATTCAGTTTGACTATGGTGTATTCACATCACTGGGCAAAAATTTTTATGCCAATTTCAATTTTACTGTCCTTGATGTTTGCCCGGTAAAAATAGGTGACAATGTGCTTATCGGCCCTAATGTATCCATTATGACACCTGTTCACCCTCTGAGATATCAGGACAGAAATATAAAGAAAAAAGCTGACGGAACACTTTATGATGATGAATACGCCAAGCCGATAACAATCGGTGACAACTGCTGGATTGCAAGCTGTGTTACCATAACAGGCGGTGTAACCATCGGCAACGGCTGTGTTATCGGTGCAGGAAGCGTTGTGACCAGAGATATACCCGACAACTCCTTTGCCGCAGGCAATCCCTGCAGAGTCATCAGAGAAATCACTGAGGCGGATGCAATAGAACTGAAAAAAGAATTATTTTAATTGAGACTATCGATAAAGTGGGCTGAAACACGCCATAATAAAATATTCAATCGTTATATTATAGGGGTTACGCTCTCGATGATCCATTTTTAATCTGACAATTTTAAACGCTGAGGGACATGTTCAATGTGAACACGTCCCTCTTTTTTAATAGCCTAAGCTTTCATTTACAAATATAACTTTAATTCTGTCCTTATGGCGCTGCTTAGCAGATACAACATAGTTGCAGCAAACACGCTGAGGACTTGTACAGCCGTCGCACATAAATGAATTTTCCTTACTCAGACTGATGCATTTTCCTGTAACCTCACAAGGTGTCTTGCAGGCAAGACGCTTTGTGTTCGGTGGTGCTGCCTTTTCCTTAACACGGACAATCGCCTCGTTGATATCCTTAACAATTTTATTGACACCGACTACCATTATAACCTGACGCGGACCATACACAATACAGGCAACACGATTTGAATTTCCGTCAACATTATAAAGCTCACCGTTTTCCGTCACCGCATTGGATGAGCAGAAATAGGTATCACATCCAAAGGCACGGATATAAGACTGTCTGAGCTCCTCACCCGCAAGACCTGTTCTGTCAATAAAATCATAATCACCGCAGGCTAAAAGCGCTGATACACCTGTCTCCTTAAGTGACTGTGAGCCGCCGTTTGACACACTCTCCCCCTTGTTAATCAGTGTTTTCACAAGAGGAACAACCTCTTCCCTTGTTTCAACAAAGTAAGGTCTTATTCCGTTCTTCTCAAGATTTTCCATTGTCTTTTTTATATCCATAAAACAAAACTCCTTCGCTTAATTCTCTTCGTTATTCCAATACTTCCTGTCAAGTGAGCGATACTGCAGTGCCTCTGCAATATGATTTATCTCAATCAGCTCACTGTCGTCCAGGTCTGCAATCGTCCTAGCCATACGAAGTATTTTATCATACGCTCTTGCAGACAGACCCAGCTTTTCAAAGCTCATTTTCAGAAGACTGTTTGCATCATCGGTAAGAACACAGAATTCCTTCGTCATTCTCGGTGTCATCTTAGCATTGCAGGTAACACCTGTGCCCTTGAATCTTTTCTTCTGAATTTCTCGTGCAGCGTCAACACGTTTTTTTATTTCTGCCGAGCTTTCCTCATTATTCTTGCAGGAAAGCTGGTCATATTCCACTGGGGCAACCTCAATATGTATATCAATTCTGTCAAGTACAGGACCTGAAACCTTGTCCATATATCTTTTTCTTGCTGCCTGTGTGCATTTGCACTGCTTTGTCGGATGACCGTAAAAGCCGCAGGGACAGGGATTCATTGCCGCAACCATCATAATATTTGACGGATATGTAACAGAACCAGATGTTCTTGAAATACTGACAACACCATCCTCAAGCGGCTGCCTGAGTGACTCCTTGCACCGCCTGTCAAACTCCGGAAATTCATCCATAAACATAACACCGTTGTGTGCAAGACTGATTTCTCCCGGACGGATTGTGATTCCTCCGCCTGTAAGTGCCTGTGCCGATACCGTATGATGCGGAGATCGGAAAGGTCTGTTATCAATAATCGCCTTACCCTCAGGAATTGATCCTGCAATTGAATAAATCTTAGTCGTTTCCAACTTTTCATCAAAGCTCATATCAGGCAGAATAGTAGGTATTCTTTTGGCAAGCATGGATTTGCCTGCACCGGGAGGACCGACCATAATACAATTATGCCCACCTGCTGCTGCAATTTCAAGGGCACGCTTTGCTTCTGTCTGACCCTTAACATCACCAAAATCAACACCGTATTCCATTTGCGTTTCAATAAGCTCTTTATTATAACAGGGTATAATTTTTTCAGCACCTGAAATGTGCTTCATTACCTCAAACACATTTTTAACAGGCAGAACTTCAATACCCTCAAGCACACTGCCCTCAAGCATATTATCAAACGGTATAAACACACTTTTTATACCGCTTTCCTTTGCTTTAAGAAGCATGGGCAGAACACCGTTAACACGTCTTATTTCGCCGTCCAGCGAAAGCTCACCGATAAAAGCAAAATCATCAACATCGCCGTTAAGCTGCTTGCTCGCTTTCAGAATAGCAATAAAAACAGGCAAATCGTAAAGTGAGCCTTCCTTTTTAATATCCGCAGGAGCAATATTCACTGTGATACGTGAAACAGGGAAATCAAGGTGACAATTCTTAATGGATGCACGCACACGCTCACGGCTTTCCTTCACAACAGCATCCGGCAAGCCTACCACATCAAAACGCGGCAAACCCTGACTAATATCACATTCAACGGTTACACCGAAGGAATCCAGTCCGAATATACCAAGACTTTTAACTTTTGCATACATAATCATCACCGATTTCATTATAACAGTTAATGTCATTATTGACAATATATTTTAATAGGTTTAGAATATAAGTATAATAGAAAATAATTGTAAAGGGCGTGTCTTTTATGGATATGAATGCATTATATAATGAATGGCTTGAAAAGGCTGTTATTGACCCTGATTTAAAAGAGGAACTTGAAAGCATAAAAGGGAATGAAGAGGAAATACTCGACAGATTTTACCGCTGTCTTGAATTCGGCACAGCAGGTCTGAGAGGTGTTATCGGTGCAGGCACAAACAGAATGAATTACTACACTGTCTGCCAGGCAACACAGGGACTTGCAGATTTTCTCAATAAGCATTTTGAAAATCCTTCCATTGCAATCGGCTATGATTCACGTATTAAATCTGACTATTTTTCAATTGAGGCTGCAAAGGTACTGGCTGCCAACGGCGTTAAGGTTTATCTTTATAAGGAATTACAGCCAACCCCTTGCCTTTCCTTTGCTATAAGATATTTCAAAACCTCCAGCGGTATTATTCTTACCGCATCACACAATCCTGCAAAGTACAATGGCTACAAATGCTACAACTCAAACGGCTATCAGATGACTGACGAGGAAGCAAATGAAACCTATGAATTCATCAAAAAGGTGGATTACTTCACAGGCATTAAAACAATAGATTTTGATGAGGCTGTTGAAAAGGGTCTTATCCAATATATGGGTGATGAGGTTATTGACGCATTCCTGGATGAGGTTATTAAACAGTGTGTTAACCCTGACATGATTGCAGACGCAGGACTTAAGGTTATATACACACCGCTTAATGGCACCGGCAACAAGCCTGTAAGAAAAATCCTTGACAGAATCGGTGTTAAGGATGTTTACGTTGTACCTGAGCAGGAAATGCCAAACGGCAATTTCCCCACCTGCCCATTCCCTAACCCTGAAATCAAGCAGGCATTTGAATGTGCACTGAAAATGGCGGAGGATATTCAGCCTGATTTGCTCCTTGCAACTGACCCTGACTGTGACCGTGTAGGCATTGCGGTCAAGGATAGCAAGGGCGAATACAAGCTTATGAGCGGCAACGAGGTTGGTGCAATGATGCTCAACTATCTCCTCTCTCAGAAAAAGGAAAAGGGGTTGCTTTCAGAAAACAGCATCGCTGTTAAATCCTTTGTTTCAACCGATCTGGCTGAGGTTATTGCTAAAAAATACAACTGCACATTTAAAAATCTTCTGACCGGCTTCAAGTATATCGGTGAGCTGATTACGCAGCTTGAGGCTGAGGGAAGAGCTGATGATTTTGTGATGGGCTTTGAAGAGTCCTACGGCTACCTTGCAGGCACGCACGCAAGAGATAAGGATGCAGTCGTGGCATCCATGCTTATCTGTGAAATGGCTGCATATTACAAAGCACAGGGCAAAAGCCTTGCTGATGTTATGGACAGCATTTACGATGAATTCGGCTATTATTTCAATACAGTTTCAAGCTATACCTTTGAAGGTGCATCGGGTATGGAAAAAATGGCTGCTATTATGGACGGTCTTAGAGCAGATGCTCCAGAGCGCTTCGGCGGTATGGCGGTTACTGTTGTTGATGATTACAAAACATCCGTTTCAACAAACCTGACCGACAACAGCACCAAAACCATTGAGCTGCCTAAATCAAATGTGCTTGCGTACACATTGACAGACGGCAACAAGATTATTGTTCGTCCGTCAGGCACAGAGCCGAAAATCAAAGCATACATCACAGCTATCGGCAAGGACAGAGAACAGGCTCAGCTTATTGCAGATAAATTGCTTGCAGATGCTGAAGCACTGATGAAATAAAGGAGAGAATTATGAACAGAAAATGGGTTAAAATCACTGCTATCATACTCGCGGCCCTTATGGCAGTCAGCGGACTCGGAGTAGGATTGGTAGGACTGTTGAATTAAATCACAGCAAATTTAAAAGCCTTGCAGAAAATTCTGCAAGGCTTTTTTGCCGTAATCTCGGCGTATTCCACGCTTCGTGGAATTCTTCTTTTTTCCGTGCATTGTGTTTTTCCATCATATCTGCTACAATGAAACCAAGAGGAGGAAACATTATGGACGCAAAAACGACCGGTAAGATAATCAACTCCAAAAGAAAAGAAAAAGGACTGACCCAGATTCAGCTTGCTGATATACTCAATGTCAGCAACCGAGCTGTTTCAAAGTGGGAAAACGGTGACGGCTTCCCGGATATAACACTTTTACCAAATATTTCAGCTGCACTTGATATAACAATTGACGAACTGTTAACAGGCAATAAGCCTGAGCCGATTGTGAAAATCGTTGAAAAAGATACAAGTAAAACGGATAAGCTGTTAAATGATTTTAAAGTATGCTTTATTGCCTCATTATTTATGTGTGTATTCGCCGCACTGCTCGGCAGCGTTACGGAGATTTACTGCATATGGGCATTTCCCATTCTATTTTATACTCACTGGGAAATTATGTTCGCAGCAGTTTCACTGTTTTCTACCATTTTGGGAGGTCTTGTCTTCTTTATCGGAATTACCAGACTGCACCTTGAATACTCGAAAAAGAAAATATTCCGACTCGCAGCAAAAAAGGGGCTTGCATTGATTTCAATTTCAACCATATTCCCCCTAACCTTTCTTGCAAGAATTATTGACTTTTCACGCTGGAGAATTTTTATGCCATATATAATGCTTGTAATTACCGCAGCTATCATATTCGCAATCGTAAAATGCTATAAAAAGATAAAGGGTACAGAAAATGAAAACACTCATAAAAACAGCTAAAATATTGTTCCGCCTTGCACTGATCGGCTTTGGATGCTACTATATGTTTATGTTTGTACGCCCTGTATTCGGCGTGATTTTCAATATCGGCAGTGTGCTTGGTGCCTTCCTTTCACTCATTGCAATACTTGTCGGCATTTTTCTCAACAAAATCATTGACTTTTGCAAAAAGCATTATCAATCTAAAAAAGGCAAAATCCTGCTGAATACCTTTTTCACCATTTTCACAATAGGACTGCTTTGCTTTTCCCTCACACTGGGAAGTATCGTTACATCGGCTAAAACCAATGCTGAAAATGAAAACACAGTAATCATACTCGGCTGTGCCGTTCGCGGTGAAAAGCCAAGCTATACGCTGAATAAACGAATCAGCACCGCCTATGATTATCTCACTGATCATCCGGACAGTGTTGCCGTATTGTCAGGCGGACAGGGCAGAGGTGAAAATATCAGTGAAGCACAGTGTATGTACAATGTACTGACTGAAAAAGGGATTGACCCTGACAGATTGTATCTTGAGGATAAGAGTACGAATACAGATGAAAATATCGCTTTCTCAAAGCAGATAATTGAAGAAAACAATCTCAGCACGGATATTGCTGTTGTATCGTCCGACTATCATCTGAAAAGAGCAACTATGATTTGTAAGAAAAACGGCTTTGACAACGTTCACAGAATCAGTTCGCCGTCAACTTATTTTGACAAGCCTACCTTTTATTTAAGAGAGGTACTCGGAGTAGTTAAGGAGTTTATCATAAGATAATATGAAAATAATTGCAAAAATTCAAACAGATATGTCCGATAAGTTCGGAATACCGCGTCAAAGCGGAATTGTAAAGGAGCTTACAGGAAAAATCATATTCGAACCTGAGTTCAGAGTAAAAGAAGCATTAAATGGTATTGAGGAATTTTCTCACCTTTGGCTTGTATGGGAATTCAGCGAAAACAAGCGTGACAGCTGGTCACCTACCGTACGTCCGCCGCGACTTGGCGGAGAAAAAAGAAAGGGCGTTTTTGCAACACGTTCCCCCTTCCGTCCCAATCCTATCGGTATATCCTGCGTTAAGCTTGAAAAGGTTGAATACACTAAGGCACTCGGTCCGATAATTTACGTCAGCGGTGTTGATTTGATGAACGGCACACCGATATATGACATAAAACCATATATCACATATACAGACTGTGTGCCTGAGGCGGTGCAGGGCTTTGCCGAAGAGTATAAGAATTATGCGTTAAATGTGAATTTCCCTCAGAAACTGCTTGACAGAATACCAAAGGAAAAGCAATCAGCCCTTATCGGAATACTCAGCCACGACCCAAGACCCGCGTATCAGAATACGCCTGACAGAATATATGGCGTAAGATATATGAATTTTGATGTTCATTTTAAAGTAGATAACAATACACTGACTGTGACGAATATACATACAATATGAAAATAGAAAGCACCGATAATAAATCGGTGCTTTCTGTGTATATGCAATATTTGTATTATTCACCTTCAACTGCATTTTCATTACGTCTTTTTACCAAAGCATCCAGCATTGAGCGATGCTCTGCATCCGACATACCATAATTCTTGATCGGTATAACGGAAAGGAACAGACCGATTGCAGGAGGAATAGAGCAAAGGAAAAACATCATTCCTGCATATGGTGCATAATCCGCTTTGAAGGATGCGCCGGCTCTTAATGCCTCATTACAAGCATTAACATTATCACCGCTGAAACCGATAATGGAATATCCGATACCCTGAATGATTGAGCTGATACCTGCTGAAAGCTTGGTAATAAAGGACTGACCTGAGAAGAACACACCATCAGGACGGAAGCCCTTATGATACTCCTCATAATCAACCGCGTCAGCAATCATAACTGACTGAAGGACATTGAGTGCACCCATACCTGCACCTGCAAGAGTAAATACAACAAGCAATACTGCAATCCAGAACGGCTTATCAAGATCCTGCGGTGCCATTTTATATATCGGATAAATCAGTGCAAAGGGAATTGCACCCATAATCGTTGAGCCGATAAACAGCTTGGTCTTTTCAAATTTTTCCATCAGCTTAGGCACCAACGCCATTGCTATAAACTGTCCTGCGAAAATACCGCCGCCGAGTATAATCATATAAAGCATATAGTCGCCGAAGTAATTTCCGTAATAATAGGACATAAGCGTCATTGCAACGGAAAGCAGCATCTGAATCGGTGAACGCAGCACACCGCTTATCAGCTGCTTTCTGAAAGGCTTATTGCCCCACATAATTCTGATATTATCCTTAAAGGTTAACTTTCTGTCTTCTGACTGTACACGCTCACGTACAAATATACCTGTAAGCTGAAACAGTCCGCAGCCGATAATGGTAAGCACAGCCGCCACTATGATAAATCCGTACTGCTGTGATTTAGCAGTTGAACCGGCAACTCCCTCAAGCTTCTGTCCCACGAACTGTGACAAAGGTGTAATAGAAAGCAGTACAACACCGCCACCGAGTCCTGCTGCAATACGTGCTAATGAAAGAATGGAGGCACGGTCCTTTTCAACCTCAGTCATTCTTGAGGTAACTCCCCACAGAGGAATATCACCAACCGTATAAATCATTCCCCATAATATGTAAGAAACTGCTGCCCAGCCAACAATAAGTACATTCTGCAAATTGGAATTTGACGAGCTGTATATTCCGTTACAGAAGGTTAAAATCGTGATTACCAGAATAACAGGCGGAATGAATAACAAATATGGTCTGCACTTACCCCACTTGGTATTTGTCTTATCAACAATTGTACCCATCATCGGATCATTAATAGCATCCCAAACACGTGCCACTGCCATAAATATACTGATTGCCATCGCAGGTACAAATATTACCGACTGAAAATAAAAATACAATCCGGTACCGATAATATTATAAATCATATTCTGTCCTGCAAGTCCCAGCAGATACATATTACGTTCTTTCGACGTATAAGTTCTCACATTATCTGACATAAAAATTACCCCCTAAAAAATATTATAACAGTATAAAATCACTTTTACAAGAAAAATATGGCAACTATTTATATTTATTTCTTGTATTTCAGTTTATAATTTGTGCATAATAAATAATTCAATTACTCAGGCAATAGAAAGCAACGTTCGGATTTCTCTCTATTGCCTGTTGTTTTTATCCCTTTTATATTGCAAGTGTATATGATTTCTGTTATAATTTAATTGTTATGAAAAAATATATTTGTATTATTCTGGCCTTTATTATGGCTGCAGCCTGCTGCTCCTGCAGCGGTGACCTGAACACAAATAAAAAACAGCGGTATCAATCCGGTTTTCTTGATTTATTTGACACATATTCCAATATCATTGCATACGACACAAGTGAAAAGGCATTTGATGAACACTATGAGCAGTTCTACAATAAGCTTGCGGAATATGATAAGTTATATAATATATATAACTCGTATGATAATATTGTGAATCTCTGTACTCTTAATACACAAGCTAAAGACGGACCTGTTAAGGTGGACAGCAGAATCATTGATCTTTTGGAATACTGCAGATATGTTTACGAATTAAGCAATGGCTTAACGAATGTATGCTATGGCTCGGTATTATCCATATGGCATGATTATCGTCAACAGGGCACGGATAATCCAGAGGCCGCCTCACTGCCTGATATGAACGAGCTTACAAAGGCATCTCAGCATACAGACTTTGAAAACCTTGTAATTGACAAGGAAAACAGCACAGTCTACTTTAAAGACCCACAGCTTAAGCTTGACGTGGGTGCAATTGCAAAAGGCTATGCTGTGCGTGAGATAAGCAAGTGGGCTAAGGAAAATCTCTGGACCTCTGCCGCAATCAGTATTGGAGGCAATATCTGTACCTTTGGTTTTAAAAATGATGATGACAAAACCTTATGGAATATCGGAATTGAAAATCCTGATTTGTCAAAAGAGGACTATCTTGTCAATGTAAAAATCACGGATTTATCGGTAGTTACCAGCGGAGATTATCAGCGTTACTACACTGTTGACGGCAAAAAATACTGCCATATTATTAATCCCGAAACACTTATGCCCAGCGAATATGTGGCGAGTGTTTCTGTAATATGTGATGATTCCGCACTGGGTGATGCACTCTCTACGACTCTTTTCAATATGCCTATTGATAAGGGAAAGAAATTAATTGAGAGTATGGACAATGTTGAAGCAGTCTGGGTTGATAAAGAGTACAATAAGCATTTCAGCACAGGCTTCGAAAATTATATTGAAAAATAAATGAGGTAATTGTTATGAAAAAGCAGGCACACTTTAATCCGAAATCATTCAAGTGGGTTATATCACTTGTTGTTATGATTGTAATCAGTGCAGGTGTTATCTTCGGCTCAAAAGCAATTGATGATATGGCAAATAAAAAATATAATGAACCGGTAGAAATTGTTTTTACAATTGAATCAACAAAGGACGTTGATATTTCATCAATGAATACTGCCGACTATAATGTAAAGTCAGTGCAGGAAGCTTATGATGCGTCAAACCAGCTGGTAGCGTATATTGTTGAGTTAACAACAATCGGCTATAATCAGGAGGTTCCGATTGAAATGACATCAATCATTTCTGCTGACGGAACGCTCGTATGCGGTATTGATATTCTTCATCAGGAGGAAACAGAATATCTTGGCGTAAGAATTGAAACACCTGAATTCAAGGATAAATTCACAGGCAGATATCTCCCTGTTGTATTGTCAACAAGCACAACTAAAGGCTCAACAATTGATGTGCTTTCCAATTCAACAATTTCTTCTCAGGCAGTTGTTGACGGTGTAAACAATGCACAGAGCTTTGTTGCTGAAAACTTTGTCACTGAGGACACAGCAGAATAATGAAAAAAGCAGATTTTATTCTGATTACCGTCGTTGCCGTAATCGTCGGTGTGATACTGTTTTTTCTGTATGGGCTCAATAACGATACAGGTGCGTATGTACAGATTGAGATTGACGGAAAAATTGTGGAAACCTTACCTATCGACACCGACACAACACGTGAAATCACCTCTGACGAAAACGGAACAAATACACTGATTATAAAAGATGGTTATGCTAAAATGACTGAGGCAAACTGCCCTGACGGTCTTTGTATGAATCAGAAAAGGATTAGCAGAAACGGTGAATCCATTATCTGCCTTCCACATAAGGTAGTTGTTTCTGTTGTGAATGAAAATGATTCAGAACAAATTGATGCCGTAGCATAATTCTATTATAATATTTTTCTTACCGTAATGGGCGGATATGGAATCCGCCCGTATTAGTTCATACGAGGAATTTTATGAAAAACAACAAAGCAAAGAAAATTGCCCTCTTTGGAATGATGGTAGCACTTGCTTTCACCTTCAGCTATTTTGAGAGCCTTATCCCACTGAATTTCGTTGCACCGGGTGTAAAGCTGGGTCTTGCAAATCTTGTTGTGGTAATTGCCCTTTATCTTATGAAACCCGGTGAAGCATTTGCAATCGCTATTATACGAATATTCTTAGCCGGTCTGACCTTCGGCAACGTGTACAGTATTGCATACAGCCTTTGCGGAGGCATTTTCAGCTTTTTGGTTATGTACCTTGTCAGAAAAACAAAGCTGTCCGTCATCGGTGTCAGCATGCTCGGCGGCATATGCCATAACATCGGTCAGATCATCGTAGCCGCAATCGTTATGGGAACATCACGTATAGCCTATTATCTGCCAGTCCTTTTAGTAGCAGGACTGATAACAGGTCTCCTGCTCGGTGTAATTTCAAAGCTTGTTATTGAAAGATTTGAAAAAGTAAAACGCAATAAAACTTAAGCAAATAAACAAAAGCTCCGTTACCATTTTTGATAACGGAGCTTTTTCATATGCAGTTTTTCATGATTTTATTGTTCCACTCGTCAGCCTTTTCAAAATTCACCATATGTGCAGCACCGGGTATTACAACAAACTCCTTTTTTGGTGCTGATAAGTTATCAAACCACCGCTTAGCCGTTGAAGCAGGGCAAATATAATCCATCTCCCCGAAAATTAAAAGTATCGGCACGTCAAGTGACTTGATTGCTAATATTGCATTATCCTGCTCTGCAATAGAACTAAGCTGACTTACCGAATAATGAATCCCCTTCAAAACCTTAATCGTATTTATTCCGTAATATCTAAGATATAAAAATAAATATGACTTCATACTTAAGCTGCTTTTAGGATGAATATAGCCTCCATATTTATGAACAAGCTTACTGACGTATTTTCTTGCATTCTCAGTATCATGCTGATACAACATTCCATTAGGAACACCAAAACATTCTAATTTCCTCAATGCTTTCCAGTCGTTTGAATTTTCAGCCTGAATTTTCACAAAATTGTATTTGTCAATTTCATCTGCAATTGAGGATATACCCTGCCCTGTACCTATATAGTATTGAACATATTGTGGATATTTTTCAGCAAATCTTAATCCAAGATGCGCACCCCACGAATGGCCTGCAATATATATTTTATCCTGTTTATATTTTCCTATAAGAGAAATAACCAATTCCTTCAAATCAGAAATCATCAATTCTATTGTTAATGGTTCACACTTGTTCTTTTTGCTATAACTTAAACCCGAACAACGCTGATCCCAGCAAACAATTGTAAAATAATTTGCGAGCTCACGATTGTATTTACACACCAGCGGTCTGTCCGGACTTCCCGGACCGCCATGAACCATTAGAAGCACAGGATTATCCCTGTCACTGCATAGTGTTAAAATATTCTGTTTGGTATTATTGATAATTATATCTTCATTCGTGATATTCATAATATTTCCTCTACAAAACTATGCAAAATAAAGGCTTAACTACTCTAAAACCAATGCTTTTTTAGGACAAAAATTAGAGCATTTACCGCATTTAATACATTTTTCCTCATTTACAACGGGTGCATTAAATCCACTCTGGCTTATTGCGCCCACAGGGCACATAGCTATTGCCGGACATTTGTGATTCTTCGGGCATCTCTCTACAATAACATTTAATCTCTTTCCCATACTCATTCTCCTTTTATATAGATATAATTTTTTATTTTCCGGCATAGGGGGCTTTATTATATTTATGATTTTTACAATCAAAAATTTCAATATACGGCATGCCCTTTCCATAAATCCATTTTTGAATTCTGACAGGCTCAATTCTAAAAAGTCTCTCATTTCCAAGACTTGTATATAACTGATATGCCACGCTGAAATGCTTTGAAAAAAGTGCACAGAATTTTTCATTATCCAATGGTCTGCCGATACTTTCACAAATTCCATCTATCTGTATATTATCAATGCAGAGCGAAACATTTTTGTTGTGTAAAATTTGCTCTGCTTTTCTTGACGTAATATCCGCCTGAAAATAAAAGCAGCCGTCGATCTGAATAACTGACATCATTCTCGACGTTACTCTGTCCTCAAAAGAAGTTGATAACACCATATTTCTATGGTCTGAAAAGTCGGAAATGAAATCCGCAAATTTCTCTCTAAACTCGTTTCCCATATTCACTCCTCACTGATATTAAAACAATTCGTCAAGCAGAATATAGTATCTCAGCTTTTCTTTATCTTCCTTGATGCCTAAAATGGAATATATTTTTTCTTTCAGTCTTTCAAATTCTTCTTCACTTGCACCATATAAATCGCAGACATTATATTTCAAAGAGCGTATGCATAGTGCAACATCCTGCCATCTGTCTGCTATTCCTGCTTTGCCCAAATCCAAAAAGCTTATATCATTATCATCCACAAATATATTCGGCAGACAGTAATCACCATGCGTAAACACCAAATCCTCATCCGGCTTGTTGCTCACTAAAAACGTATATAACGCATCCACATCTTCAAAACCGTTTTCACCAAATGTATCTTCCTCAGCGTCATCCACATCAACCAAGCCATTATCCATATTATACTTAGCATCTTTAAGCCTTTCATCTAACCTGCTGCTGTATGGGCAATGACTTATATCCAAACTCCACAGCTTTTTCAATCCGTTTGCCAATGTTTCCGCTACAAAATCAAGATTACGTATATTCTCTTCACTGCAAATCATTTCACCGGAAAGCCTGGACACCAACAGATAGTTATAACCATTTTCCTGCACAAATTCAATCACCTCAGGAACAGACAGCCTGCCGTCAATCCATTTCAAAATATCATATTCCCTGTTTGACTGACCGCTTGTCTTTTCAACTTTCAGCACCATATCATCAAAAAATATAATATCCGCCCCTGAGCACCCCAATTCATCAACAGAATAATTCAGCTCACCCATTTTGTCTTTTATCACACTCGGCAATTTATTCATATCAAGCATCTTTAAGAACTCCAACTAAAGATTTTATTTATTTTCACATTCAAATATTTTTAAAATCCGCTCAACATCATTAATCTCTTTAAATTCTTTTGGATAATTATAACCCTTTTTCATCAGTTTTGGAATTCTTTTTGTATATTGTTCAATACCATATTTCTTTATGTATAATGCATATGCCTTTGCATCGTTTTCACCTGAACTGAAAAAGCCTGTATCACAACTATCTAATTTATCACACTGCCAACAGCCGTAAATGCTCTTGTTCTTACAGCAAATAACGTTAGGGCATTTTTTATCATCAAATAAATTTGCATAAGAACAGCTGGGATTTTTGCTCCTGCAGCCATCACACTCAGTAAAAAAGCAATATTCACAATGATTACCGCAGTAACCTGTTTCTTTAATCATAGCATATTTTCCTTGTTTTGTATTAATCAACATCAATCCAATATCTTTGTTTAATAATTCCGTTGACCTCAACTTCATTTTCAAGGATTCCGCCATTATTCATAATACTCTTGGCACTGGCAACATTTCTCTTATCACAGCACATTAAAACCTTGTTTATACCAAGCTTTTTTGCCTCGCACAAGGCAAGTCCTATCATTGCTGAGCCATAACCTTTTCTGCGTTCACTCGGTCTGATACCATCACCGATTAATCCACTGTTTAATAATTTTTCTGTTAGATAATGTCTTACGGTAACAGCACCGACAAATATATCCCTGTCTAAATCCAGACAAAAATATGTAGTTTCCGGCACTATACCATTAACCTCCTTGTCTCTGCACAAATGAATCCTATAATTATCAAAATCGTGGTAATCATTTACTGCGATAGCGGTTGGCATAATTTTCTCATCTGCCGAAGTCCATTCTTCCATAAACTCAAACAAATGCTTTTTATATTGCTTGGTTAGTTTTACTAATTTTATGTTCATAACATTATTTCCCTCGTCATTTTATGAATATGAGTATGGCATTAAATCTTTCAGTTTAACTATCGTGCCATTATTGTCAACAAGGATTTCAATATCCTTTGAATTCTTCAATTGCATCATAAATTCTCTGCAGGCACCACAAGGCGGCAAAACCTGACCCCTTTTATTAACCGCAGCAACCATTTTTATTTCAAATTCACCATTTGTAATCATTGTTGAAATGGCATTTCGCTCCGCACACATTCCAAGTGAGCAATCTGTATCAATATTAATACCAGTATAAATATTTCCATTTTTTGTAAGAACAGCAGCGCCAACTCCGCCTGAACAAATTTGTCCGCTGATTTTCTTTGGATTTACAACCATTCTTGCCGCATCATATACGGTTTTCTATATGTCATTTAACATATTCATTACCTCTATTATAATTCCTTTGTAAAAATAATTTCTAAATCATTGCAAAACGGAAAAAAGCTGCCTGCGTCCTGATAGCCAAGCTTTCTGTAAAAATGCTGAGCAAACTCATTAGCCTGTGATGAAGTCATTACCTTATCGTAGCCGAGATTCACCATTTCACTTTCCCAAAATTTAACGAGTTGAGTTCCATATCCTTTTCCCCGATACTCTTCAAGAAAATACAGCATATTCATAAACGGAATTTCATCCCAGAACAAATTATATCTCAGCCAACCTGCAAAGCATCCATCAACAAACATAATAATCCCGTGCTTCTTATTTATTGAATCCTCCCAAACATTTTCCTTGATATGGCTGTCCTTGCTTAATAGTAGTTCTTTATCTGCCATAGTCGCATATCTTATTTCTATCATAATTAAACCCCATAAATACGTTCAATCTGTATATTCAACAGAATAATCATCCTTGCTGTTAACTATAACCGCCTGACTGTCTGTAAGCACTATAAATTTGAGATTTGGATTTTCGTCTATTGTTTTATCAACCAAAGCATTATATTCATCGCCGTTATTATAATGAGGCAAAATATGTGCGTTAATAAGATTAAGCGAATGATAATCCGTCAGCAGTGGTGCAGCATTTTTGTCATCAAGATTATACACATATTCTATTGTCGGACACGCAATACACGAGCCTGCACTTGCGCCGATATAAACCTTTTTATCTGCAAAATCTCTTAACTCATTTAGTACATTCTTCTGTTTTATCTGCTGTAATAAGTAAAAACAATTACCGCCTGCAACATAGAGGGCAGCAATCACATTCAGCTTTTCAACAATTTCTTCTTTCCTCTCATAGGACAGTTCAATATTGATAATTTCATATCCCATATTCTGAAGGGCCAATTTGTTTTGCAGCATATAAATGCGGTCATTTTCGACCTCTGATGCAGTAGGAACAAAGCCCATAGCAACACCCAAAGGCACATATTTTTTAATGATTTGCATATTGCTTGAAAGTAGTATTTTCATATTTCGACCTCTAAATTTTTACTCAAATAAATTCTGTGTACAATCATTTTTTCTTGCACAGATGAGTTCTTTTATCGTCTCAAATTCACTGCAAATTATTTTACTGTAATAATCAACATCAATAACTGTTCCGTCAGGATAGATTTCCTGTGCTGATTTAATAAATTCATTAAAACCTAAGTGCTGATATATTTTCAAGTTTTCGATTTCGTTTGGCTCAACACCTAAAGTAATCTTTTTATAGCCCTTACTTTTTAAATTATCAATCATAAAACGGAACAGTTTTGAAAAATAGCCTTCACCCTGATATTTTTCAATCGTTCTGAAAGCACAGAGGTAAACCGTTTTATCGTCCACTAATCTATCATAATTCTGAACTGTATTTTTATCAAGCATGGCCGTTGCTTCACATATGATTTTACCATTTAATATGCCGTAATAGACAATACTCTGCCCCTGCTTTGCTCTCTCTATGGCTTCAGCTTTCCATATCTTCCAATTTGAACTTTTATGCTTTTTTATTTCGTCATTCCATTTTGCTTCCATTTCATCAACAGATGCTGTTTTACATATGTAATCGTTCATTATCTTTTACCTGTTTTAATAAAATCGATCAACTTTTCGACACTGTTAAAATCATCATAATCACCATTTATTCTGTCACGATGATAAACAATTCCATTTTTCTCATTCGCCTCAAGACAGTCCAGGAGCTTTTCTTCACAATATCTTTTGGCAAACAATGTAAAAGCATACGGCTTTATTTTATTAAGCAATCCCTTTTTACAATCCTCATTACATTCATAGCAATGGGATATATCCTTTTCAATAGTGCACCTTCTGTTGTCACACCAATCCTTATCAGGACAGGCGTCTGAATTACATCCGCTGCATTTATCATTTTCAGAACATAAACAGCAGGCAAGACCACACCGGGCAATACCTAATTCTCTTTTCATATTTACTCCTCATACAAATTATTTTTATCAAAGCCTTGTTCTAATCCGCTCATGCCAACCACTCTCGGCCATTTATTCTTTTCAATGATAGTTGTCGCATTTATATTTCCTAAATGGCAATAAAAATGTCTCATCTGCCCAATCATACATTCAAGACGATTATACTTATATCCCTCAGGATTCTCATATAAATTTACATCATTCAGACCATCAAGATAAGCAAATATTTTCGATTTAACCCTTTCAAAGTATACAAGGAGTTCTTCTTTTGATAACACCTTGTCCCCCATATAATCCAGACTGTCCAGTCCCTCCTCATGAAAATCCGGTTCTTCATATTTCATTGGATTAATAAACCACTTGTCACAGGAATGCAGAGTATGATAACAATGCTTCCAAATCGGCATATCGTATAAAATATAACCCATATTACAAGTAATCAGCGTTACATAAAAATTATGAAACATTATCTCTGTACTTGCTTTAATTGTTTCAACCAATTGTCTTTCCACGTCATTCCCCTATTCCTTAACAATATTATTTTTTTACCGACTAAAATTAGTGAAAAAATATACCATTATTGTTTCTAACTCGATTATATCAGACCCTCATATATTTATCAATAAATAAAAATAAACCTCGTACATTAAGTACGAGGTTTGTGGCTCCCCAAGTTGGACTCGAACCAACGACCCTGCGGTTAACAGCCGCATGCTCTACCGACTGAGCTATTGAGGAATATATGCCCCAAGTTAATGGGGCTTGTGTCGGCATAACCTATTTTTCCGG
>JAAGKN010000692.1_pt1 | contig 63859 bp, 75 predicted proteins | sample 6206371 | NCBI WGS metagenome assembly JAAGKN01 (sample SAMN11533720, study PRJNA540317) | gut metagenome | isolation source: fecal pellets from male and female animal of same cohort | host: Peromyscus leucopus | place: USA:CA | collected 2017 | reverse complement strand
CCATTAAACTACATCCGCATTTCTTCAAATGACAATTTAAATTATATCATAAAAATACAGAATTTCAACTATTTTTTTAATATCTATATTATATAGTATGCTTTTTTAAGAAAAAAGTGCATAAGGATGAACTTTTTGATATAATAAAGTTACTGCTGGAATAGCTCAGTTGGTAGAGCAACGGTCTTGTAAACCGTAGGTCCTCAGTTCAAATCTGAGTTTCGGCTCCATTTAAACAATGGTTAAATAAAGCACTTCATAAGAAGTGCTTTATTTTTTTATTTTTAAATTGTCTTTATTAAGTTTCTCAAATATTTTATCTGTGTTAAAAATTCTTTCAGGCACATTAATTTCATCATATTTTTGCTTTAATAATTTTTCAATATTAAAATTCTCTTTTTTATCCATAAATTCATTCCTTTCTAAAAATATATTTTATTATAGCATAAATGTTCATTAAAATGAACTTTTTGTTATGTATTAAATGTATTTTTATATAATAATCCAAAATCCATATACTACTTGTGTGTTCATTGTAATGAACATCATTCTATTCTAATTATACTAGAATTGTAATGAAAGGAGTTGGTATTATGGATTTTTCAGATTTAATTGCAATAAAAATAAAAGAATTAATGAAAGAAAAAAATATAAACTCAAGTCAACTTTCTAAATTAACAGGTATTTATCGTTCAACATTAACTATGTTTCTTACAAGAAAGAATAAAACAATTAGATTAGAAAATTTATTATATATTTGTGATGCTTTAGAAATAAAATTATCAGAATTCTTTTCAGATAAAAGATTTGATGATGCAGAAGCTAAAGACTGGAGAAAATAATTTATGTAATTAAAAAATAAAGCCCTATTATTAGGACTTTATTTTTTCTTTTACATATTAATCTTATTTATTATATCTATACTATCTTGCAATCCAATATTATCTTTATTTGGTTCTTTTTCTTCATCTAATTTATTTCTATATTTTAATGTTAATATTCTTTTTACTGATTCATTTATTCTTTCTTCAGATATAGTTCCATTATTAATTAAAGCCTCAATTGTATTTAATGTTTCTATTGGATCTAAAGGCATTAATATCATATCTACACCTGCATTTATACTATAATTGCATATTTCTTCTATAGAGTAATTATCTCTTAACGCTCTCATATTTACAGCATCAGTAATTACTACCCCATTAAATCCTAATTCCTCTCTTAATATGTCGTTTATTACTACTTTAGACATTGTTGCAGGGGTATAATCTCCTGTTACATTTGGAAGTGCAATATGTGCTGTCATTATTATTTGAGCATTATCTTCAATTGCAGCTTTAAATGTTAATAATTCATTTTGGTACAATTCTTCCTTTGTCTTTGTAACTACTGGAAGCTCTACATGAGAATCAGATGTAGTATCTCCATGTCCTGGGAAATGTTTAAATGTTGGTATTATTCCTTGACTTTCCATACCATGTGCAAATGGTAATGCCATTTTAATAACTGTCTCCGAATCTGTTCCAAAAGCTCTATTTCCTATCACTGTATTATTTGGATTAGAAAATATATCTAGTACTGGTGCAAAATCTGCATTTATACCAAAAGCCGAAAGTTCTTTTGCAAGTACTGCTCCAACATCATAAGAAAGTTCTGTATCATTTGTTTTTCCTAATTCTAACATAGCAGGCACAGTTTGTACATTAACATCTGATATATTTTTAATTCTTTGTACTCTTCCACCTTCTTGATCTATACTAATTAGCATTGGAATAGTAGCTGTATTTTTAATTTTAGAAATATAATCTTTTGTACCTTCATATGTTGTAACATTTTGTGGAAAAACTATAAATCCACCAGGTTTTACTACATTTAAAATATTTTCTAACTCACTTGTATATTCTTTTTCATATGATATTACTATCATTTGCCCTATTTTTTCTTTTAATGACATTTCAGATATTTTATCTTCTACTTTTTTATTTAGCTTTTCTTCTTCTGATGGTTCTTGATTAACATTTTCACCTATTGGTTCATTATATATTTCTACATCATTATTTTTATCTTTCATAAAAAACCAAAATATAACTGCTGCAATTATACATAATATCAATATAACAATTATAATTGGCATAATATTAGTTTTTCTCATATTCAAATCCTCCTATTACACTCAATTATACTTTAAGAGCAGTACTATTTCAATTGTTATGATATTAATTAAACTAAAAGAAATGTCAAAAAATAAAACACTTCAAATGAAGTGTTTTTACATTATTATATTTTTAGGATTAGTAATAGTTTCAGTCTCAAACTTTAATACCTTTCCATTTTCAATAATAGCAGTAGTAAATTTTGCAGATGGGTAAGATGTATTCTCTTTTAATACGCCTTTATCATCAAAGACCATTCCAGCTGTTGAAGTAATATTTATTCCCCCAAGTCTTTGATAACAATTTACATGATAATGTCCAAATTGAACAAATCCTATATTATAGTTTCTATTTTTAATAACAACATTATCACCCATATTCTCAAATTGTTGCCACATTTCCTTTTCTATCTTATATGACTTTGTATAAGCTTGCTTTCCATTTCCATGCTGAATTCTTTTTACTATACCATCTATTACTAAATTTGCTACCATTTCGTTTATATGATGAAATTCTATTCCTTTTTCATTCAAACCTCTTTGAACTAAAATAATAGGATTAATAGAATCACCTTTTTCAAATGATAGGTCCCTTTCTCCATTTATACAGTAAAATTTAAATTCTGGATACTTAGAGAAAAGTTTAATAGCAATATCTGCTTGCTCTTGAGCAGTTTTAGCAGTAAGATACATTCCCTGCTTTTTAAATTTTGAATGTCCAGCACATAAATCTCCAGCAATATGAACTTGAGTAAAGCCTTCTTTTTTTGCTGTTTCTAATACATATGATAATGTATCATAATCACAAAACTTGCTTCCAAAATAAATATCACTTATTTCAAGCCATTTTTCAGTTATTTGTTCTTTGCTTAAAAAGGAAACTATCTCATAGTTATTTTCATTAAATTGAGTTATATAATATGTCTTATTTGAACTATTATAATTAATATTTCCTGTTGCTGAAATTAGCTCATCAATCTCTTCTTTTTTTAACTCAATTTCTTCAAGTGTACATGCTTTAGAACGCATTTTAGAAAGTGCATTAGTTGCTTTTTCTGAGGTTAAAAAATCTTTTTTCATTCCTTCTCCCTCCTTTACTAAGGATTAAAAAATTCTGTTTTATCCCTGGCAATTTTATCACCAACTATTGTAAGTTCTGTAAATACTCCACCTGTATTTCCTGAAATTCCCATTCTTTTTTCAAGATCACCATCATGTTGGAAATTCCCTGCCATAATAATTCTTATCCCACTCATTGAGAATGAATAAAATAAATGAAAATGTCCTGCTTGTATACTACGTAAATTATATATTTTTCCGTCCTAGCTCAACATCATTTAAATTACTTTCAAATACTCTTGCAAGATAAGTTTGTGGCTTATACGAAGCTGCTCTTGCTGCTCCACCTTGTAAATGGATTAATCTAAATACAATTCCTGCATGAATTATATTTCCTTCATATGCATTCAAATACGTAAACCTCTTATTGTTTTTTGCCATTTTTGCTTCCAAGTATTTAATTGGATCAAGACCACCTCTCATACAAAATGATTGGTCATGGTTTCCCATTGAAGCTATATACCAAAAATCATACTTTTCAAGCACTGACATAAGTTCATTTACTTGCTCTATTGCTTTGTTTAACTTTAAATTATTTTCGTGCCCTCTATATACTCCAAAGCCATCAAGTAAATCTCCTGAGATGTGAACAAACTCAACGCCTCTTCTTTTTGCCTCTTGAAGTGTTTTATCTAAACCTTGTTTATCAAAATTCCTACATCCTGCGTGTATATCTGAGATTTCAAGAAGTTTTAATTTTACTTCTTCTTTCTTTTTAGGCTGTTCTGAAATTTTTATATACGCAGTATCTGATGAAACAATATAATATACATAATTTTCCACTCTTGGATCATATTGTTCTTTTATATTATATCCTATATCTCTTAGATAAATTATATCCTCCATAGATAATCCTAGTTGCTTTAACGTGAGCTGATCTCTTTTCATTTTTTGAATAATTTTGCTATAATTTTTCATAAAAATACCTCCTTAATATTAATCTTTAGAAAACTAAGCAAATATTAATTTCGCTCATCATGTCCTACAACTGTCCTCATTATATATGAAAAAAATTGTTGTGTCAATAAAAATAAAATAATATTTTTTTTTGTAATATTTCTATTAACATTATAGTTTTTATATGCTATAATTTTTAAAAATTCAGGAGGAAGATATGTCAAAATTATACTTTAGATATGGTGCAATGGGAAGTGGAAAAACTATAGATTTATTAAAAGTAGCATATAATTATAAAGAAAGAAACCAAAAAGTTATAATTTATACAGCAAAAATTGATGATAGATATGAAGTTGGAAAAATAACTACAAGAATAGGTCTTCAATCTGATGCTTCAACATTTGATAGTGATACTAATCTATATAGAGAAATTAAACAATTAGATGATAAACCAGATTGTATTTTAATTGATGAGTCCCAATTTTTAACAAGAAAACAAGTTTTACAACTTACTGATATTGTTGACATTTTGGGAATACCTGTAATATGTTATGGATTAAGAACAAATTTTAAAATGAGATTCTTTGAAGGTTCTGAACCATTAATGGAAATGGCAGATAAAGTTGAAGAAATAAAAACAATATGTGAATGTGGAAAAAAGGCAACTGTTAATATGAGAATGATAAATGGTGTCCCTGTAACTAATGGACCAGATATATTAATTGGAGGAAATGATTCATATAAAGCAGTATGTAGAAAGTGCTATAAGAAATTAACACATCATGTAGCTGGCATATAAACAATTAATGAGGATACTATTTAATAGTACCCTCATTTTCAAATATAACCATATCTGTATAATTTTTTACTTTTTCATATTCTTCTTTACTTTTTACAGTCCAAATAGCAACATTCCTATTTTTCCTTTTTTGCTTATTGTAAAATTTTTCATCAACTTCTGTATATAAATATGATACAAAGTGTGGTTTAGTAATAAAATTAAACGCCATTTTTCCAAGCAATACTTTCATATATCTACTTTTAACTTCACGAATATTAGGAGCAGATAATTGACCTCTAATTATATCTGGGTTATTCTTTTTTAGCCAATATATAATTCTTGGATCAAAAGATTCAATTATAAATTCACCATTATATTTTTCTAAAAGCTTTATAAGTTTAGTCATTAATTCTTTATATCTATCAGTTGTTTTAATTTCAATCATCAATGGAACTTTTCCATTTACTAGCATTAATACATCTTCAAATGTAGGAATACAATTGTCTGTTCCAAGAAGCTTTAATTTTTTTACTTCATTTAAATTTAATTCACTAACATCATTCTTTATTCCAGTCATTCTTTTTAAACTTTGATCATGAAAAACAACTAAATGTCCATCTAATGTTATATTAATATCCAGTTCAATTGCATAATTCTTTAAAATTGCATTTTCAAAAGCTTTCATAGAGTTCTCTGGAGTATCTAATTTATTATACAAACCTCTATGTGCTATAAATCTATAATTTTCTAATTTCATATATACCTCACTTATTAATCTATATTATTTACTATATTAATAAATTCCTCTATTTCCAATTCTTCTGCTCTTGTATTAAAATCTAAATTACACTTTGAAAATAAATTCTCTATTTCTTGTTTTGACATATTATTAAAACAAGTTGATGTTAAAGAATTAATCATTTTCTTTCTTCTTTGAGCAAATGCTTTATGTATTAATTCAAAAAATAATTTTTCATTATTAACATTATACTTTCTATTTTTTTCTAATCTTATAACAGCAGATACTACTCCTGGCTCAGGAATAAAACTTGAGTTAGGTACAATAACTTCTATATTTGCACTTGAAAAATAGTCTACCATGAGTGTAAGTATACCAAATTCTTTGCTCTTTGGTTTTGCAACCATTCTTTCTGCTACTTCTTTTTGTACCATTACAGTAATATCTGAAATAGAATTTTCGTCTTCTAATAGCTTAAATAATATTGGTGTTGTAATATAATATGGTAAATTAGCTACAACTTTTACTTTATTAAATTTAACATTAATTTTTTCTTCTATATCTTTAACAAGCTCGTCCACATTTACTTTTAAAATATCTTCATTTAATAAAGTATAATTTCTTACATCTTTAAATCTATCTTCTAAAACTGTTACCATTTTAGAATCTATCTCTATTAGTAAAACATGTTTAGCTGCATTTAGTAAATACTCTGTTAAGTTACCAAGACCTGGTCCAATTTCTATTACTAAATCTTCTTTTGTAATATCTGATGCATTAACTATATTTTCTAAAATATTATCATCAATTAAAAAGTTTTGACCATATCTTTTATTTGCTACAATATTAAATTTATTCATTATTTTCTTTGTTTTTATTAATGTATTCATTTTCTCTCCTTTAATAAGAAAAAGAATAGCTACTGCTATTCTTTCACTCTTCTATTATAATCCGCCATTAGCTATTAATCTATCTCTTGTATTAAGTACTAAGTTTATATATGAATTTCCTCCACCATATGAGCTTAATCCACCTTCTACACTTCCATGTATTCTTATATAATATGAAAGTAAATATGCACCTGCTGTCATATTATCATATGGATTTAATAAATCTGTTATTCCAAGTGTACCACTTAGATTAGCAAGGTGTGTTCTTGCAACTTGGCATAGTCCTAAATACATTCCACCATTACTTGCGTTTGGATTATAACTACTTTCAACAAACATAATTGCTAAAAATAGTGGATAATCTACTCCATATTTTTTACATAAATTATATGCATATTGTTGGTATTCTGTAGGAAATGCAATATTATACTCTACAAATCCACCATCTACTGCATCTGTTATAATCGATGCAACTACGCTACTTCTTGAAACTGTAACTTTTGTTCCAACTTCTACAACTCTATTTTGAGCTTCAGCTATAACTTGTGTTGCAATTTCATCTTTTTGAATTACTTTATCATTAGTTGATTTTACTATATAACTTATAGATTTTGATCCTTCTACTCCTTCTTGTATTACTTCAGTTTCACCAGAATCTCTTTCTTCATTATTTACTTTTTCTTCTTCAAATGGGATTGCTTCAATCTCTTGTTTTACACTAGCTACTATTGGAGAATAAGATTCTCTAACTTTTTCAATATCAAAAGCTTCTTCTTTATTACTAGAAACAGTAATTGTCATACCATTTCTAATTCTTGACTTTTCTATTGGCTCAATTACTGCATTATCATTTAGCATAATGTTATTTTGTAATAAAAATGCGTCCACTGAACTTGCTAATGTCTTTATGGATTTTATATCACCATAGTAATTAAATGTTATTGTCTTAAGTTGAGTTGTTATTGCTAGTAATCCAGCTGTAGCAAATATAAGAACTAAACTTACAACTGTAAGAATTTTTCTAAATATAAATGCTTTATCTTCTTTCACAAAAATTCCTCCTAAGAATATTTAACAAGTTTATTATACTATATAATAATTTCTTTGTCAAATTTGTTTATATAATACTTAACTTGTTATCTGTAGTAATATTAGATATTTTTATCTATTGTACTTAATATAATAATATTGCAAATATAGATGTTTGATGATAAAATATTTGTAACGCATTAATAAGGAGGTATGTTTTATGTGGTTAATAATAGTAGCAATTATTATACTTGCAATTATCCTTGGTTTAATTGGAATGTACAATAATTTAGTTAGTTTAAAAATGAGAGTTAAAAATGCATGGGCACAAATAGATACTCAATTAAAAAGAAGATTTGACTTAATACCAAACTTAGTTGAAACTGTTAAAGGTTATACTACTCACGAGCAAGAAACTTTAGAGAAAGTTATCGCTGCAAGAAATAGTTATGCTTCAGCTTCAACAGTAGAGGATAAAGCAAATGCTAATAATGCTTTAAATGCAACTCTTAAAAACTTATTTGCATTATCTGAATCTTATCCAGATTTAAAAGCAAATCAAAACTTTATGGCATTACAAACAGAGTTAACAGGAACTGAAGATAAAATTGCTTATTCAAGACAATTTTACAATGATACTGTTCAAATGTACAACACTGCTATAATGAAATTCCCAGCAAATATAATTGCAGGAATGTTCGGTTATAAAGAAGAAGCATTTTTTGCAATTGATGAATCTGAAAAAGAACCTGTTAAAGTACAATTCTAATAAATTGGTGATAATATGATTTTAAAATCTGTTAGAGATAATAAAATACAATCATATGCTATTATTTTAGGATTCTTAATAATAGTAACATTATTTATATACTTTGTTTGTTACTTATTAGATTTTGGACCTTATTCAATTATTGTAGCCTTATTATTTTCAGTAATAACTAGTTTTGCATCATATTATAATTGTGATAAATTAGTTTTAGCTATGAATGGAGCAAGACCTGCAACTAAAGAACAAGATTTGTTACTATCAACATTGCTAGATGGTCTATGTATTGCATCAGGGTTACCAAAACCTAAATTATATGTAGTAAATGATGCTTCACTAAACGCATTTGCAACTGGAAGAAATCCAGAACATGCAGTAATCTGTGTAACAACAGGACTATTAGATATAATGGATAAATATGAGCTAGAAGGAGTTCTTGCTCATGAACTATCTCATATAAAAAATTATGATATTTTATTATCTACTGTTATTTCTGTTTTTGCAGGATTTGTAGTAATGATTTCAGACTTTGTAGTAAGATATGGTTTTAGAAGAAGAAAATCTTCTAATGATGATGATAAAAATCCTATAGAAGGAATTTTACTTATTGTTGGTTTAATTTTTGTAATTTTATCTCCTATATTTACTAAACTTATTCAACTTGCAGTATCAAGAAAAAGAGAATATCTTGCAGATGCTACTGCTATTGAATTTACAAGAAATCCTAATGGTCTTATATCTGCATTAAAGAAATTACAAGGTGATACATCTACTTTACAAAATGTTAGTAATGCAACAGCTCATATGTATATTAATGAACCAACAAAGAATAAAAGAGAAAAAACAGACTTATTTTCAACACATCCACCAATTGCTGAAAGAATTGCAAAACTTGAACATATAAATTAGTCTCTATTTGAGACTAATTTTTTTGTCAAAAAAATACCTTTTTTATGTTTTAATTACAATCATATTATGATATAATCTAAGATGTATTTAGGAGGTAAACATGAGACAGAGAGGATTTGAAATTGCAAAAGGTTATGAAGATAAAGATATTCACTTACCTGTAAGAAAAACTGCGCATTCTGCTGGTTATGATGTGGAGGCTGCAGAAGATATTATAATTCCAAAATATTATCCAGGAATTAAACCTACACTTATTCCAACAGGATTAAAAGCGTATTGTATGGAAGATGAATGCTACCTATTATTAAATCGTAGTAGCGGTCCTAAAAAAGGATTTTTAATGGCAAATAGTGTTGGATTAATTGACTCAGATTATTATGAAAATCCAGACAATGATGGTCATTTTTACTTTGCATATTTTAACTGTTCAGATCATGATATTGAAGTAAAAAAAGGAGATGTTATTGGACAAGTAGTATTCCAAAAGTATCTTACTGTAGATAATGATTCTGCAACTGGTAAACGTGTTGGTGGGTTTGGTTCAACAGATAAATAATATAACTAAAAAGCTATCTTTTTGATAGCTTTTCTATTTTGTCAAAATTCTACTTAACTTTTATTACTATGTATGTTATAATATAGTCACTTAGGAGTGATAATCGTGCAAGATCTATATATATATGTTGAAAAAAACATATCTAGTGATTGCTTAAAATATGGTATTAAATTATCTGAACGTGAAAATAGAGTTCTTAATTTAACAAATTCAAGTAAAAGGGGAATACAAGCTTTTCTTTCTCCTAAAGATTCAGAATTATATACTAATGAAAATTTTGAATGTATAAGAGTAAAAACTCAAGGCTTAACAGCTGTTGTTTTCAATAAAATATGTGAAAATACAGATTTAATAGATAATTTTATTGTAGATATAGAAGAATATACAATAGGAGATTTTGAATCTCCTGAAGCTATCATATGCTCTTCAATACTACCAGATAATTTATTTCCATATAATAAAATACTAGATAAACCTTTATTAGTTCAAAATTCAAGAGAATTTTATTATGAAAAATGTATAAATGAAATACTTGAAACAGATATGTTTAGTAAATATGAGCTATATCAAACTTTACTAATTCTTGGAGATCAAAAAAAAGTATTAAATGTAAATAAATATGACTCAATAAAAGTATATACAGATCCAATAAGTGACAAAAAATACACTAAAAGAAGCAACTAAAATATTTAGTTGCTTCTTTTATTTTTCTTCAATTACTAATTCATCATATAATTCTAATTTAAAATTTGAGTCTAAATTATATTTTTCATATAAAGATTTATCCACATTTTCAACAAGTGCTATACTATCACTTTTAGCTATTGTATTTATTAGAATTCTTTTATAATCAGTTCCATAAACCATTAATACATATTCATATCCTTGCTCTTCATCAACATATATTGAATTTAAAGGCACAGCCATTCCATTTATAGAATTCCAAACAACTTCACAAGAAAGCTTTCTATAATCTACTAATTTATCTATTTCATTATTTATCTCAAAAAGAGAATAATTATAACCATTACTACTTATATTCTTCTTAAGTCTTGCTGTTAAAGTTAGATTTTCTAAATCTGATATTCTAATTTTATATCTATTTCCTTGTTTAATATACTTATCATTATCTCCAGTTTGAGTTTTAACTAGAAGATATGCCCCAAAATTATCTATTATTTTTATACCAAATTCACTATTATTAGTATCATATGTAGATATAAGTTTTTCAAAATCATTTTCTGTAAAATTCTCTATATTGCTATATGAAAATTTATTTTCAATACCATCTATTTTGTATGTAACCACTCCAGACGTAGATGTAAAAATTATATTATTAGATTTTTTGCTAAGTTCAACAAGATTTTCTCTTTTAGACACTAAATCTCTAATTGCTGAACTGTCAGGTGATGAATTAGATAATATTGTTATTTTTTTATATGCAAGTTCATCTAATTTTGTTTTATACTCTTGAATTTTTAGATATGATGTAGTTCTTTGAACTTCTTTTGAATATTTTAATATATTATTATCTATGTTTGATATATCTGCAGAATATGTTATTGGTAAATCTTTTACTAATGTTTGAATTTGTTTATCTATATCTGCAATTTGATTTTGATAATCATCATAACTATCATTTTGATAAGTTGCAATAGCTTCATTTCTTGCCGCTCTTTTTCCTTGATCAACTATTGCAATTATAGCTTGATTTTTATCATAATCTATTAATGTTTCCTTTTTTATCAAATATAAATTAGTCTCAACTGAATTTTCAATATCACCATTAATTACAGTATACGTTGTCTTATGATTAAACTCTTTTTTTGATATATAAAATATAAAAAATGCTAGTAAAATTATAAAAACAATAACAAGTTTAATATTTGATTTTAAGAAGTTAACTACTTTTTCCATACACTACTCCTAAGTTATTTATTTATATATCTTAGAATTTCATCTACTAATTCAAATTTTTCCTTACTTCCATCTAATTTAATACAGTCAAGTTTGTTATTAAACCATGTAAGTTGTCTTTTAGCATAATGTCTAGTTTCTTTTTTTAATGTTTCTGTAGCTTCATCTAAAGTTTCTATTCCTTCAAAATATGGAAAGAATTCTTTATAACCAATAGCTTGCATACATGTATTATCTTTTGGAAGTTTCATATCATATACTTTTTTTGCTTCTTCTACTATTCCATCTTTTACCATTAAATCTACTCTAAGATTAATTCTATTATATAAGTATTCTCTTTCTTGCTCAATACAAAATACAAAAAACTCATATTTACTATTTTCTTTTTCTATTCTTTTTCTTTCTTCTTCCATATGAACAGATTTTAATTTATTATTTTTAGCCATCTCAATAGCTCTAATTACTCTTTTTACATTGTTCATATGAATTTCATTTGCAGATTCGGGGTCAAGTTCTTCAAGTATTTGATGAAGATATTCATTTCCTTTTTCTTTAGCTATATTTTCTAGTTCTTTTCTATACTCTAAATCTGTATCTTCTTCATCAAAATTCATATTATATACAACAGAATTTACATACAGTCCTGTTCCACCTGCAATAATTACCTTTTTTCCTCTACTAAGTATTTCTTCGATTTTATCATAACACATCTGTTTAAAATCTGCAACGCTAAATTTATCTTCAACATTACATACATCAATAATATGATGTGGTATTCCTTGTGCTTCTTCTTTTGTAACTTTAGCTGTTCCTACATCTAGTCCTTTATATATTTGCATTGAATCTGCAGATATTATTTCTGCATCAATTTTTTTTGCAAGTTCAATAGCAAGGCCTGTTTTTCCTGATGCTGTAGGTCCAACAATACAAATAACCTTATCCAATTCTATTCTCCTTTACTTTCTCATAAATTTTCTTTCTATCTCATATCTTGACATTGGCACTGCAGTAGGTCTTCCATGTGGACATGTAAATGGATTATCCAGATTTATCATATTATCAACTAATCTTTTCTGTTCCTCCACATCTAATTTCATTCCACCTTTTACTGCTGCTTTACAAGCAAGTGTTGCTAAAAATCTATGTTCTTTTTCTTGTCTTTCTGTCTTTTCTGATGTTGAAAGTTCTGTTATCATATCCTTAAACATAGATTTATGGTCTATATTGTATCCAACATTTGGTACTCCAGATACTTTATATGTATTTTCACCAAACTCTTCAAGAATAAATCCAGCATTTTCAAACATATCCACATTATCTCTTACTATATTCATCTCTTTTGTAGAAAGACCAATTAAAAGTGGAATTAATAACATCTGTGTTTGTCTATCCTTAGCATAATATGCTTCTTTAATTTGTTCAAATAAATATCTTTCATGAGCAGCATGTTGATCTACAAAATACATTTTATCTTTCATCTGAATAATTATGTATGTATCAAATAAATGTCCTACATACTTATACACATTATCCACTTTTTCTATTTTTGTTTCTTCATATGATTCAACTTCAAATTTTGCTTGTTCAAATGTATCTTCATTATTTTCTTCTACTTTATCTACTGAAATATCAGTATTTATATTACCTATTTTTTCATTTAATGATTCTATTAAACTATTAATTTCAATAGGCTCTGTTTTAGGTTGTTGATATAATTTTTGTGTTGCAGATTCAAAGTTATATTTCTTTTCTTCTTTAGTTGGTATTACTCCATTATTTATTAAATCTTTTGTAATTTGTTCAATTTTAGTATCTTGTAATTCATCCACTATTTCTTTAGATTTTATCTCTTCTCTTGCAATAGTAAATGGGCTTGTCTTTGCGTTATCATTTTCTATAGCACTTCTTACTGCATGATATACAACTTCAAATATTTTAGCTTCATCTGCAAATTTTACTTCAAGTTTTGCTGGGTGCACATTTACATCTATTAAAGCTGGATTCATATATATATTACATACAATAAATGCATGCTTACTTATTGCAAATTTTTCTTCACAAGCTCTATCGATAGCAGAGGATATAGTTTTATCTTTTATATATCTATTATTTAAGAAAGTATATTGATGCATTCTAGTAGAACGCGATATAGATGGTTTGCCAAGCATCCCAAACACTTTCATATCATTTATTTCATAATCTATAGGTATTACAGCATTATATATTTCTTTTCCAAATACATCATAGATAGTATCATGTAAATTTCCTGTTCCTGATGTTTGTAAAATAATCTTTCCATTATTAATATATTTAAAGCTAACACTTGGATAAGATAATGCAAGTCTAGTCATAACATCTTCAATATATCCAGCTTCAGTATAATCTTTCTTTAAGAACTTAAACCTTGCTGGTACATTATAAAAAACATCGAAAATCTCAATTGTTGTTCCAGTTACTGATGGTACTTCTTGTTTAGAAACAATATTTCCAGCTTCTACTCGTACTTTTGCTCCAATATCTTCATTTACATTTTTTGTTGTAAGTGTAACTTTAGAAATTGCGGCAACAGACGCTAAAGCTTCTCCCCTAAATCCCATAGAAGTTATCTTTTGCAAATCTTCTTCTTTTCTTATTTTACTTGTTGCATGTCTTTCAAAAGCAAGCTCAATATCGTCAGATTTAAAGCCAGTACCATTATCTGCTATTTTTATATAACTTATACCACCTTTTTTTATTTCAACTGTAACAGAAGTTGCTTTAGCGTCAATTGAATTTTCTACTAATTCTTTAACTATTGAGGCTGGTCTATCAACAACTTCACCAGCAGCTATTTTATTTATAGTTTGTTCATCTAATAATACTATATCTCCCATAATTTTCTCCTTTTTTCACAATTATTATACTATTATTTTGTAGAATTTACAAGATAGAAAAAAGCACATAAAATGTGCTTAATCTAGTTTTTCTTTTAATTTATATAGAACCTCTAAAGCGTCTTTTGGAGTAAGTTCATCTAAATCAATTTTTTCTAGTGTGCTAACTACTCCTGCCATTTTATAATTAAACATATCTACTTGAACTTCTTCTGTAGTTATTTTTTTCTTTTTCTGGTCAATTGTTTTTTTCGCTAAATCTACATTTTCAAGATATTTTAATATTTCCTTTGCTCTAGATATAACTGGCTTTTTAATTCCAGCAAGTTTAGCAACATAAATACCATATGATTCATCTGCTCCACCTGGTGTAATTTTTCTTAAAAAGATTACTTCATCACCTTTTTCTTTAACATCTACAGAATAATTTTTTACTCCATCAATTTTTTCTTCTAATTCAATTAATTCATGATAATGTGTAGCAAATAATGTCTTTGCCCCCATTTTTTCTAAATCTGCCATATATTCAACTGTGGCCCAAGCAATTGCAAGTCCATCATATGTTGAAGTCCCTCTACCTATCTCGTCTAATATTACTAAACTATTTTTAGTAGCGTTTTCTAATATATTAGATAATTCTTGCATCTCAACCATAAATGTAGATTGTCCCATTGCAAGATCATCTGAGGCACCTATTCTTGTAAATATTCTATCTACAATTGAGATTGTTGCACTATCTGCTGGTACAAAACATCCCAGTTGTGCCATATATGTAATTATTGCAACTTGTCTCATATATGTAGATTTACCAGCCATATTAGGTCCAGTAATAATTAAAAATCTATCTGTATTATTATTTAAAAATGAATCATTTGGAATAAATTGTTCATTTTTAAGAGCTTTTTCTACAACAGCATGTCTACCATTTTTTATATCTATTATTCCATCTTCAGTAATATTAGGTTTAACATAGCCATTATTAACTGCTACAGTTGCAAAAGAACATAAAACATCAAGTATTGATATAATTGATGCTGTTTTTTGTATTCTTATTACTTGTAATGATACTTCTTCTCTAATCTTACAAAAAATATTATATTCTAAGTCTACTAATTTTTCTTTTGCACCAAGTATTTTTTCTTCAATTTCTTTTAATTCTTCTGTAATATATCTTTCTGCTCCAGCAAGTGTTTGTTTACGAATATATCTATCTTCTGGGATTTGTGATTTATATGAGTTTGTTACTTCAATATAATATCCAAACACTCTATTATATCCAATTCTAAGCCATTTTCCCTTAATTCCAGTAAGTTCTTTTTCTTTTGCTTCTAGTTCCATAAGCCATTCTTGACCTTTAGTTGAAGCATTTCTATAATCATCTACTTGAGAACTAAATCCATCTTTTATAATTCCGCCTTCTTTTATTGTTACTCCAGCATCTTCAATTATAGCTTTATCTATTAAAGTATACACATCTTCTAAAGTATCAAGTGAATTATAAAATTCTGTAAAGTACTCATCATTTGTTTTATCAACAATTTGTTTTATAAGTTTTTTTAGCTCAGGAAGTTTTTGTAAAGAATTTTTAAGAGATGTAAGTTCTCTTGCATTTACACTACCTCCTACAACTTTTGAAATTAATCTTTCTACGTCATAAACAGTTTTTAATGTGTCTCTTAACTCATCTCTAAACATATTATTTTCAACTAGTACTCCAACTGCACTTTGTCTTTTTACTATTTCTTCTTTATTTAAAAGTGGTGATTCAAGCCAATGTCTTAAAGCTCTTCCTCCCATAGCAGTTACAGTCTCATCAAGCACCCACAAAAGACTTCCTTTTTTTGTATGTTCCCTATTTGCCTCTAATATTTCTAAATTTTTTCTAGTACTTGTATCAAGTTGCATGTATCTTTCAATTTCATATTTTATTACATTATTTATTTGTTCAATAGAGCTTTTTTGAGTTTCTTCAATATAATTTAAAAGTAGTGTTGAAGCTTCGTTTTCTAGTTTATTTAACTCTACATTATGTTTTGTTAAAATACTTTCTAATTGATTATTTTTTTCACTGTTATTATATGTACTAATATATATATTAAATACTCTATTAAACTCTTTAAAGAATATTGAATTTTCTTTTGTAGTATCAGATAAAATAATCTCTGATGGAGATATTCTAGATATCTCATTTAAGATTTTAGTATTTACATCTACTCCACTTATACTAGAAATAAAAAATTCTCCTGTAGAAATATCGCAAAAAGAAATCGCACATTCTTTTTTATTCATATAAATACAAGCAATATAATTATTTCTCTTTTCATCAAGCATTGTTAAATCTGTTATAGTTCCTGGTGTAACAATTTTTACTACATCTCTTTTTACAATACCTTTTGCATATTTAGGATCTTCTAATTGTTCACAAATTGCTACCTTATATCCTTTTTCAACAAGTTTTGGTATATATGTGTCTCTTGCATGATGTGGAATTCCACACATTGGAGCTCTTTCTTCTAAGCCACAATCTTTACCTGTTAAAGTAAGTTCTAATTCCTTACTAACAGTAATTGCATCATCAAAAAACATTTCATAAAAGTCACCTAATCTATAAAATAAAATACAATCTTTATATTTTTCTTTGGTATCTAAATAACATTGCATCATTGGCGTAACTTGTGCCATATTTCAGCCTCCTTAAAACAGGTTTATTATATCAAAAAATGTAGAAAAAATCAATAAAATAATATTGTGTGTACATTTTTGATAATATACATAAAATAAAAAAAACTGGATTTCTCCAGTTTAGTTTTACTATTGATTATTTCTAGCTTTTTTAGCATCTCTACAAGTTTTGCATCTAACAGGTTCAGAAAAACCTTTTTCTGCATAGAATTCTTGTTCACCAGCAGTAAAAACAAATTCGTTGTTGCAATCTTTGCATACGATTGTTTTATCTTCCATGATCTATTTTCCTCCTTCAAGAAATTTGTTATTATACTTTTTTAAATTTTCTTTAATATATAATTTTCTTAAAGGATATTTAAAACTTTCTAACTAACATACTTTAATTATATTACAAATATAGAAAAATATCAACAAAAATAGGAAATTATATAATTATTTTAGTAATAATTATTGCTATAACTATAGCTGTTATATCTCCAATAAGACCACAAACAATAGGAAGTTTCATATTTTTTATTTTTATCTTACTAGACATTATTGAAATAACATATAATGTAGTTTCAGTAGATGCCATTATTATTGAAGAAAATAATCCAATAAAGCTATCTGGACCATACTTATTAAAGTAGTCTACAACAAGCGCAGTAGATGCTCCTCCAGATAATGGTTTCATTATAATCAAAGGTAATATATCTGCTGAGATACCAAATATATTTATATTTTTTAAAATATTAGTATCATTAATAAGTCCTGAAATAATTGTAATTGCAAAAATATATGGAAATATATTATATACTGTTTTTACACCTTGTTTTACTCCATCAATAAACAAATTATATACATTCTTTTTTTCTATTAACGCAATTATAATTATTAAAATTATAAAACAAGGAACAACATAATTAATCATGAAATCTCCACAATATATTTACACTAATTAAAGAAATAATTAATGAAATAAATGAAACAAAGATAACAGGAATTATAATTTTTTCAGGACAATTTGAATTATATAATGTTCTAAGAGAAATCATAGATGTAGGTATAATCTGCATTGAAGCTGTATTTAAAGCAATAAACATTGCCATAGACTTATTTATTTTTTGGGGATTTGAATTATTTTTTTGAAGCTCTTCTATTCCATTTAGACTATTTATTGTCGCTGCATTTCCTACTCCAAGTAAATTAGATACTATATTTAAGCTTATATATTCTTCTGCTTTTTTAGATACTTCATTCTTATTAAATAAAAATGAAAATATATTATATATTTTTCTAGATATTTTAGTTAAAATTTTTGTATTAGATAATATATTAAATATTCCACTCCAAAATATTAACATACTAGCTATTATCCATATATTATTTATAGCATTTTTAGAACTATTAGTAATTGACTCAATGACACTGCTAGGATTTGATGAAATGCATGAAAATAATACACAAATAATTAATATTGATGACCAAATAATCGACATTTTACACCTCATTAAATTATATTAATAATCTATTCTATTATTCTAAAATGTATTGTTTTTTCTCAGTAACATATGATAAAATTTTATTGGTGATATATGATGAAAAAAAATCTTTTCTTTGATGTTGGAAGTACTTTACATTATCCAATAAGTGGTAATTGGTTCATAACTCCAAATTTTTTTAATATTTTAGGAAATATAGATTTAGATATAGTACTAGATGCAATAGAAAAAAATTATCATTTACTTGATGAAAGAGAAATAAATACTGAAGATGAAGAATATGATATGTTTTGTAAATTTTATTACAATATTCTTAAAAGTATGAATTATTCTAATCTATGTCAAGAATATGTGCAAGCTCTTGCATATGATTGCGTATATAATGATAATAAAATAAAATTTTATGATGAAGTAAAAGAAGAATTAGAAAAACTTGCAAAAGATTATGAATTATATATCATCTCTGATGCTTGGCCATCAACATATAGAATACTAAAAAACTATGGATTATATAATTTATTTAAAAAAGTATATATTTCTTCGGATTTAGGATATAAAAAATCTGACAAAACATTATTTGAAATAGCACTTCAAAATATAAACACTTCAGACGAAAATTATTTTATAGATGATAGAATTGATTTAATAGATATATCACAAGAATATGGATTTATTCCTATCCTTATAGATAGAGAAAATAATAAAAAAACTACAAGCATAAAAATACAAAATTTAACAGAACTAAATGAAATTCTAAAATTATATAAAAAGACATATAACTAAAAAGTTATATGTCTTTTGTAATATCAGATAAATCTACTAAATCATACGTATATGCCACTTCAATTTTACCATTATTTTCTCTTTTTTTACTTTCTATTCCTCCTGAAGATTGTAAGTACTTTTTCTTTTTTTCATTTTTCTCATCACACCAAATTATTAAATTTCTATATCCTAAATTAAATAATTCTCTTTTTGTGTCAAAAAGAATTTCTGCATTTATTATATCTTTATCTTTTACATTTCTTGTATATATTCCATACACTTCAGAATCATAATCATCATCTTCTACATCATCTGCACCGAAAAATGAAGCTCCTATAATTGAATTATTATCTTTCTCATATACATATAAATACTTATAACCTTTACTCAAATATTTTTCCAATTCATCTTTTGATTTATTAATATTTGGTATTTTAATTATTTCATCAATATCCGCTTTATTTGCTCTTCTGTACATATATCTCACTCCTTAAATCGTTTTACATTATATATTAATTTCTTATATCATATAATAAAGAAATATTCAATATTATACTTAAACTACTATTATATATTATTTTATCTTTTAATAAATTAATTTAAAAAATATTGAAAATAGTTAAAAAACCAGATATTATTATTTATATACGCTTTATTATAGGAAGAAGTGAAAATTATGGATAAAGAAAATACAAAAAAATTCAAATCAAAATATGTTCTTTTTATAGTTTTAGCAATAATTATATTATTTATTGCTATAGTTCTAATATCTGCATTTTTTTGCAAATATAATAAAGAACAAAAAAATGGATTATTAGACCAAGAAAATAATAAAATTAAAATTTATGAAAATGAATTTGCTGGTATACCTAAAATGAACTTTTATGGTGATGTATTAACACTTCAAACAAAAAAAGAGACTTCTAACATAATCATAGATTATTCTATTGGGGATGAAACAGTATTTAAATCAAATGCAACAATAAAACTTCAAGGTACATCAAGTTTAGCATATGATAAGAAAAACTATACAATAAACTTATACACTGATGATACATTTTCTAAAAAAAATAAAATAGAACTTTACAATGGCTGGGGAGCTCAAAGCAAATACTGTTTAAAGGCTAATTGGATTGATAGTACACATTCTAGAAATATTGTATCAGCTAGACTTATGGCAAAAGTTCAAGAAAAATACGACCTATTCAAAGATTGTCCTAATAATGGTTTAATTGATGGATACCCTATAGAAATATATATAAATGATGAATACCATGGACTATATACATGCAATATTCCAAAAGATGAGTGGATGTTTAATATGGATAGTAAAAATCCAAACCATATTGTTATGTGTGCTGAAAGTAATAATGAAGGTTCATCTTCTACTTTTAATTGTGAAGCTATTCCAATTGATGGTTATGATTGGAGTATTGAAGTTGGACCAAAAGAAACTGATGAAGAAGTACAAGAAACTTTTGAAAAATTAAATAGAGTAATTAGATTTGTTATGAATAGTTCAGATGAAGAATTTAAAAATTCTTTTAACGAATATTTAAATTTAGATGCATGCTTAAACTATCTTAGTTTTCTATACACAGCAAATTGTATAGATAATGTTGCAAAAAATATGTTACTTGTAACTTATGATGGACAAGTATGGTATCCAAGTATGTATGATTTAGATTCAACCTGGGGATTAGAAACAGATGGTCTAACTTTGTATAGTGTTACAAATGAGTTTCCAAACGAATATCTTGTTACAAGTTTATTATGGGAAAGAATTCTTACTTGTTTCCCTAAAGAATTTAAAAATCGATATACAGAACTAAAAAGAACCGTTCTTTCTAATAAAAATATAATTAGTGCTTTTAAAGAATTTGATAATTCTATTTCAAGTGAAATGTGGACTAGAGAACACGAAAAATGGACAAATATTCCAAGTATTTCTTATACTATAGATCAAATTTATAACTATGCTAAAGAACGTTCTACATACTTAAACTCTGTAATTAAAGAAATATAATAAAAAATAGAGATAAGCAATATGCTTATCTCCTTATTTTGGTGCAACAGAAGGGACTTGAACCCCCAACCGTTCGGTTCGTAGCCGAATACTCTATCCAGTTGAGCTACTGTTGCAATAACAATATATATTATACACTAAATATATGTAAATTTCAACTATTTTCTTCTTAGTTCTCTAAAGAACTTTTTTAATATTTCAGAGCATTCATCATTTTTCATATACTCACATATTTCATTATCTATACAATTATTCTTATCATCTTCTGCACCATAATATACTTTATCTATTCTTGATTGTTTAATTGCACCTATACACATTTCACAAGGATATAAAGTAACATACATTATACACTCTTCTAATCTCCAATTCTTAATTTTTTTACAAGCTTTATCTATACACAAAATCTCAGCATGAGCAAGAGAATTTTGTTTTTTTTCTCTTAAATTATGTGCTTTAGCAATTACTTTTCCATTTTTTACAATAACAGCTCCTACAGGTACTTCTTTTTTCCTATACGCTTTATTTGCTTCTTTTAAGGCTATATCCATAAACTTATCCACATTATCACCATTTATATTATACTACTCTTTTATATAAAAATAAAGTTATATGATATACTTGTAATTATATAAAAAAATGATATAATAAAGATATGCTTCTGTAGCTCAGTGGATAGAGCAGCGACCTCCTAAGTCGTTGGTCGGACGTTCGATTCGTCTCAGGAGCACCAAAAAAAGCAGGATTTATCCTGCTTTTTTATTTCTTAATATTCATTTTCTTTTTACTTACTGTATATTTTTTTACTACATCTTTTCTTTTTAAATTATCCTTTGCTACTGTTATCAATAATTTAATTCTATTAATTTGGTTAGTTTCACTAGCTCCTGGATCATAATCTATTGGTGAAATATTAGCTTCTGGATATTTTTTTCTAATTGTTTTTATAACTCCTTTACCTACAACATGATTTGGTAAACATGCAAAAGGTTGTACACATACAATATTTGAAATACCATATTCCATATATTCTATCATTTCTGCTGTTAAAAACCATCCTTCACCAGTTTGGTTTCCAAGAGATAATACATCTTGTACTTTTTCTTCTAAATGCCAAATATCACAAGGTGGCATATATCCTTTTTTAGATTTTGCAAGAGCTTTTTTGGCATCCTTTTCAAATTCGTCCATTAATTTTATAGCTAATTTACTAATATGAGCCATAGCTTTATCTTTCTTTAATAACTTATTAATTGTTACAGCATGAGTTCCCATATATTTAATAAATCCCATAAAATCTGGCATTACTACTTCTGCTCCTTCTTGCTCTAACACATCTATTACATAGTTATTTCCAAATGGATGATATTTTATTAAAATTTCTCCAACAACTCCAACTTTAGGCTTTTGTGTATTCTTATTAATTTGAATATTTTCAAAGTCATCTACCATTTTATATATACTTTCCTTAAAGTCTTTGTTAGTTCCATTTTTAATTATATCTCCACATCTAGATAACCATTTGTCATAAACCTTTTGTGATTCACCAGTTTTTACTTCATATGCCCTATTTTTAAGTAACATTTTTTGAAGTAAATCTCCATAAACAACAGCTTTAAGCATCTTAATTACAAGTGGTAATGTAATTTTAAATCCACTTGTCTTTTCCATTCCTTTTACATTAAAAGATACAATTGGAATATTAGGATATCCTGCATCTTTTAATGCTTTTCTAATAAATCCAATATAATTTGTTGCTCTACAACCTCCACCAGTTTGAGACATCATTAATGCTGTTCTATTTAAATCATACTCTCCACTTTCTAAAGCTTCAATCATTTGTCCTGTTGTAATAATTGATGGATAACATGCATCATTATTTACATATTTTAGTCCTGTTTCAATTGTATGTTCTGTGCATTCTCTTAATAACTTTACATTATATCCTTCTGCTTCTAATGCTGAAACTAGTAATTCAAAATGAATTGGTGCCATTTGTGGAACAAGAATTGTATATCCTTGTTCCTTCATTTCTTTAGTAAACTTAACTTTATCTATTTCATATTCACCAATATTTTGATTAATATTTAATTTATTCTCTTTTCCTTGATTTAACTGTATTCTTTTATTCATACTTGCAAGTAAAGATCTGATACGTATTCTTACTGCGCCCAAATTATTTATCTCGTCTATTTTAATTAAAGTGTACATATTATTATAACTTGTTAAAATCTCTTCAACTTCATCTGTAGTTACAGCATCAACACCACAACCAAAAGAATTTAACTGTATCATTTCAAGAAAATCATTTCTTCCTACAAATTCTGCTGCAGCGTATAATCTAGAATGATATACCCATTGGTCTACTACTCTTATTGGTCTTCTTACTTCTGCCTTATCTGATACACTATCTTCAGATAAAACACATAATCCCAAACTTGTAATTAAAGTATCTATACCATGATTAACCTCAGGATCGACATGATAAGGACGTCCTGCAAGGACAATTCCTCTTAAGTTATTCTCTTTAATATAGTCTACTACCTCTTGACCTTTAGTATGAACATCATTTCTATATTTTTGATACTCTTTTTCTGCTTCTTTTGCAGCTTTTAATACTTCGCTCTTTTTAAAGTTATATTCCTTAAATTCAGGTAACTCCATTACTACTTCAGTAAGTGATTTAACATCAAATGGTAAAAAAGGATTTATATATTTAATATCATTAAGTTCTTCAACATTATTTCTTATAACCTCAGAATATGATGCAACTATAGGGCAATTATATTTATTATCTGCCTCATCAAATTCTTTTCTAGAATATGATATACATGGATAAAATATAGTTTTAATTCCTTGATTTATTAAACTCATTATATGTCCATGTGCAAGTTTTGCAGGATAACATACTGACTCAGAAGGCATTGATTCCATACCTTTTTCATATGTTTTTCTATTACTTTTTTCTGAAATAATAACTCTAAATCCAAGATTTGTTAAGAAAGTAAACCAAAATGGATAATCTTCATACATATTTAATACTCTTGGTATGCCTATAGTTCCTCTTGGAGCTTTATCTTCATCTAAAGGTTCATATGAGAAAAGTCTTTCATATTTATATTTATATATATTTGGTAAATCTTTAGTCGTATCAGTATTTCCCTCACCTTTTTCACATCTATTTCCAGATACAAATCTTTTTCCATTTCCAAATTGATTAATAGTAAGTCTACAATTGTTTTCACATTTTCCACATCTTGCATGTGTTATTTTTATATCTAGTTTATCTATTTCTTCTGTTTTTAACATTGTAGATACATAATAATCATCTTCATTTGCTATAAATTGTTCTTTAGCTAAAAGTGCAGCTCCATATGCTCCCATAAGACCAGATATATCAGGTCTTATTACATTTCTTCCTGTTATCTTTTCAAAACTTCTAAGTACAGCATCATTATAAAAAGTACCACCTTGAACAACTATATTTTTTCCAAGTTTTCTTACATCTCTTATTTTCATAACTTTTTGAATAGCGTTTTTTACAACAGAATATGAAAGTCCAGCTAGATATATCTCCAACAGTTGCTCCTTCTTTTTGTGCTTGTTTTATTCTTGAATTCATAAATACTGTACATCTTGAACCTAAATCTACTGGAGCTTTAGATTTAATAGCTTCATCTACAAATTCTTGTACAGATATGTTTAAACTCTTTGCAAAAGTTTCAATAAATGAGCCACATCCAGAAGAACAAGCTTCATTTAGCATAATATTATCTATTGCATCATTTTTAAGTCTTATATATTTCATATCTTGTCCACCAATATCTATTATGCTATTAACTTTAGGCATAAATTCTTTAGCAGCTGTATAATGAGCTATTGTTTCTATTTCACTTAAATCTATATTAAGTGCTGCCTGAATTAATTTTTCTCCATAACCTGTAACGCCAGCAAATCTAAGTATTACTCCTTCTGGAATATTTTTATATAGTTCTTTAACCATAGAAATAACACTAGAAAGGGGATTACCATTATTGCTTCCATAAAGAGAATATAATAAAGTTCCTTCTTTATCTATGGCTACAATTTTAGTTGTTGTAGAACCAGCATCAATACCAACAAAAATATCTCCTTTAATTTTAGCCAAATCTCCTCTTTTTACTTTATCTTTATTGTGTCTATCTTTAAACTCATTATATTCTTCTTCATTCTTAAATAAAGGATCAAGTGGTTTAGTTTCAGTATATTTTGCATCTTTGAAACCATCTATTTTTTTTTCTAATTCTCTTGATGTAATTAATTCATTTTCTATAGAGGCTAAAGCTGCACCTTTTGCAACAAGTAAATGTGCTTCATCTGGAATTATTATCTCATCCTCTTTTAGTTTTAAAGTATCAATAAATCTATTTCTAAGTTCTGGTAAATAATTTAATGGTCCACCTAAAAATGCTACTTTACCTTTAATTGGTCTACCACATGCTAGTCCACTTATTGTTTGATTTACTACAGCTTGAAATATTGAAGCAGCAATATCTTCTTTTCTTGCTCCTTCATTAATTAAAGGTTGTATATCTGTTTTTGCAAAAACTCCACATCTTGAAGCAATAGGATAAATTATCTTGTGATTCCTAGAAAGTTCATTTAATCCATGAGTATCAGTATTTAAAAGTGATGCCATTTGATCTAAAAATGCACCTGTTCCACCAGCACAAGTTCCATTCATTCTTTGTTCAATAAATTTATCAAAATATATTATTTTAGCATCTTCTCCACCTAATTCTATTACTACATCTGTTTGTGGTATATATTTTTCTACAGCTCTTTTGCATGAAATAACTTCTTGAATAAAACTAATTCCTAAAATTTTAGAAATTTCTAATGCACCAGAACCTGTAAGTGCCATTGTATATGAAGTATTAGGAAAATCTTTTAATAATTTTTTTAATACCTCGTATATTGTATTTTTAGTATCTGAGTGATGTCTTGTATAGTTCGTATATAAGTTTTCTAATTTATCATTCATTACTACAATTTTAACAGTAGTTGAACCTACATCTAATCCAACATGTAATACTTTTTTCATTTTTCACCTCATATATTTCTGTTTTTTCGACATTATTATCATATCACAAAGTCGTTAAAAGTCAATAAACATAAGGTTGCCAATTGTCACTAAAAGTTGAATTTTAGTTGATATTATGGTATAATTTTTCTACATTTATAATAAATATCTTAAAATAATTTTAAAAGAGGTGATAGTATGAATAAAAATGATAATATACTAAAATTTTACTTACTTGCAACTTCACTAAAGAATAAAATTAGACAAGGTTCAATTTATTGGAATGTCACAGCACCAAGAAGAGAAAGTATTGCAGAACACGTTTATGATACATGTATACTTGCTATTGCAATACACTCTGAATATAATATGGATATTGATATCGCAAAAGTACTTGAAATGCTTGTAATCCATGAATTAGAAGAAATAATAATTGGAGATATTACTCCTTTTGACAAAGTTACATTAAAAGAAAAACAGGAGATTGGAAAAAAAGCTGTTGAAGATATTGTTTCATGTCTAGAAAAAAAATCTGACTATATTAGACTTACAGATGAATTTAATGCAAGAAAAACTAAGGAAGCTATGTTTGCTCATCTTTGCGATAAACTTGATTTTGACTTACAAATGAAACTATATACAGATCAAGGTTATATTAAACTAGATAAAAATAATAATTCTCCTGTATTTAAAAGTGAGTTGATTCAAACTTTTATTAAAGATGGCGCTACTAGTCCTAATGAAATTTTTTACAAATATGATTTACCAAAATACAAACAATCAAATGAATTTAGAGAAATTCTTGATTATGCTTATAAGTTAGACTTATCTGAATTATTAAACTTATATTTAAAAGATGAAAAAGCTTGATATACAAGCTTTTTTATTGCTTTTTAAGGAAATAAATGATACAATAAGGTTCCTAGATATTATATTGCTTCTATAAATTAATATAAAAGGAGGTAAATATTATGGTTAAAATTAAAATATGGGGATTAATTTCATTGGAAACTTCAAATATTGTTGAAGAAGCACTTTCATCTTTAAAAGATGAACTAGAGCCAGTATTAATTATATTAAATTCACAAGGAGGCTCATTATACGATACATTAGCTATAATTGCAATGTTAAAAGCTATTCCTAACCCAATTATAACTTTATGTATGGGTGTATGTTTAAGTCGGTGCATCTAAAATCTTCTTAAGTGGTGACAGTAGATATATAGCAAAAGGAACCAAATATATGTTTCACTCACCTAGTTATACATTTACTAGTGCAAACTTTAATAAAAAATTTTTAGAAGAACAAACCAAAGCAAATAAACAAGACATGCAATTATGCAGAAATATATTTGAGAAAAATACTGAAATTCCAAAAGAATTATTAGATTTAGCTTTTAAAGAAGAAAAAAATGTATATTTAACTGAAAAACAATGTATAAAATACAAAGTTGCTACAAACTACTTTAATACATGGTCAGAATTATATAAAAGAGAAAAAATTTTAGAAGATGAAGTGATAAATACATTTGATATTACAATTAATCGTGAATAAATAAATAAATAAACAAATAAAAGGATAATAGAATATTTCTATTATCCTTTTATTATTTAAAAAACTCTTGTATTCCTATATATATTCCCCATGCAAGGTTATCTTGATATGTATCTTCTTCTAATTTTTTAGACTCAACTTCATTTGATAAAAATCCACATTCTACTGTAACTGTTGGATTTACAACATGATCCATAATATATATTCCTTTTAGTGGTAAAGGAACTCTTGTATTAGGAGTAGAAATAGAATTATTTAGTCCTTCTTGTATGCAATTTGCAAGCCTTACACTCTCTTCATTTCCATCTTGATAAAATGTTTGCCATCCAGAATATATATTTTCTGGATATTTATTTAAATGAATAGAAACAAAAATATCTACATCTTCTTGATTTCCTATAGAAACTCTGTTTTTTATATCACTTACTTTTTTCTGACTTAATGGAGCACTATTATCAGAATAAATACCGTTTTCATCACTTCTAGTTAAATATACAATTCCACCACTTTGCTCTATTAAAGCTTGTAACTTAAAAGCAATCTTTAAGTTAATAGCTTCCTCAGTTGTTCCATAAACGCCAACTGCCCCTTCATCTGGTTTACCATGACCTGCATCTATTACAATAACCCTGGAAGTTACAGCAGTAGAATTAGTTGATATAACAGTTTCATTCTTTTTATGTGATAATATACTAACTATAGTAAATGAATAAGTAACAAATATTATACTTGCTATCAAATATTGTAAATTTCTTTTCAAATAATCACCTAGTACATTTTATGATTATACATATAAAAAATTCAATATTATATAGATATTTTTATTTATTATCATATCTATCTTTAATTTTCTCTTTTATTCTTAATATTTTCATTCTAATAGTTCCTTCTTTTATATTTAAAACATTACTAATATCATTAATATTAAAATCTTGAGAATATCTCATAATCATAATTGCTTTTTCTTCATTAGATAAAAAATCTATCATATCAAAAAAATCTTGATTTTCTTCCATCTTTGCGTATTCATCGCTATCATCTTCAACTCTTTCAATAGCTGTATCATCAAAATATAAAATTATTCCATTATTTTCACTAATAATATCATTACAATTGTTAATTAGTATTTTAACAATCCAAGTTTTAAAATAATTTTCATTTTTTAAACTCCAAATATCTTTATATACTGAAAATAATGTTTCTTGAACGGCATCTTCAACATCAGCCTCAATCTTTAACCTTGACTTCGCAATAGCATATAATTCTTTCTTATATGTTTCTACTAGCGTATCAAAGGCATTTCTATCTCCATATTGAGCTAACTTAACTATATTATTTTCCATGTATCTTTCCTCTTATTTAAAATTATAACATAAAAAGGGATTTAGTTTTAATACTAAATCCCATGCAACAACTTATTCTTTTTGACTATTATTAATATAAGTATTAATATAATTTTGTAATGATTCAAATTCACCTGTTTTATTGTTCATAACATTTAAAGTATCAATTTGTAAACTTTGTGTACTAATTCTACTTGAATAATTAACATCAACTTGTCTAAGACCTACATCTAATCCTATTATTTCATATTTATCATCGTTTTTCTTTAAATAGATTAAATATGTATATCCTTCTTCTATTTTTACATCATCAGATATTGTTATATCAATATATGTATTATCTAAGTCAATGTTTAATCCTGCTTTTTCACGTAAATATCTACGTTTTTCATTAGCACTTGCTGGTTGAGTTTCTTCCCATTCAGACATTTTCATAACTCCACCATTTTTCATGTATTCAATAACTTGTCCTTGTTGTAAATCTCCTCTTAATGTTTGATTAATTAAAAGTCTTCCTGTTGTTATACCAAATAATCCTTCTTTTGGAGTGGCGCCATCTAATGATATAACTGAAGCTAGTACAATATTGTCTGCTTCTTCTCCTAAATTTTCAGGAGTATATTCTTCATTTAAACATAAATCCACATTACAACTACTTGTATTTGCTAGTATTTCATCAGTAATGTATGAACTAACTGCATATGTTTTGTCCAAATCATATTCCTCACTTTTAAAATTTGAACTATAAAGTCCATAACCGATTCCTAGAAGTGTAAATACTCCTAATACTACAAACAAAAATACAAGCATAGTTTTCTTCTTTAACATAAAATTTTCCCCCTATATAATTGTACAACGTTTAAAGCTACATTTTTTTGAACATTTGAATTTGCATCTATTATATAGACTCCAATTTTTAACATTTTGTCACATAAAATCAAAAAAAACTTAAAAATTTTTAAAATTTCTAAGTTTTTTTACAAAATTATATATTTTTAAAGTAATTTATCATCTTTTATTATAATATGTTTTATATCTTTATTATTAAAATTTATTTCATTTTTTAAAAATTCTGGTTTAAAATTTTTAAGTTCATCTTTTTTTATCCATTTAAAATCCAATTTTACAGTTTCATCTTTATCTACTTCTATTAATTCAAAATTATCAGTATTAACTTTATTTGAAGGTTTTAATAAATAATAAAAACCTAATTCATGAAATTTCCCTAAATTTCCATTAAAGAAATTTTCAGTTATAAATAATAATCTTTCTATAACAACATCTATTTTAGTCTCTTCCTTAAATTCCCTAACAATAGCATCTTTAGTATTTTCCATAAGTTCAACATGTCCACCTGGTAAACAATAAAAACTATTATTATTTATTTTTACAGTAAGGATTTTATCATCAACTAATAATATTCCTGAAACTCTAAATTTAAACTTGTAATCATCGCCTAAAATTCTAATATCTTGATTCATAAAAAACTCCCTATTTACATTACTGAAGCATCAATATATCTTACTGGTTTAACATCAAAATTTACAGGTTGAGATAATGCTTTTAAAATATTATCTCTAATGTTTCCATTTCTAAAGTCTATATCATCTTCTTCAGATTGAATACATTGTTTTAAATTTCCACAACTTGTAACTCTTAAATGCATTTTTTTACAAACATCGCATTCTCTTATTCTACAGTGTGAATGAAAGAACGTTACAGCTGTAAAATCTTCTTTCATTCCATGCCACTCTTTAAAGTTATCATCAAATCTAGATTTTAAATTAAAGTCAGATAAAATTTTCTCTTTCATCCTTAAGTATTCTATTCCAGTACTATCTGCAACTTCGCTATTTACTTCTTCTAAAATTTTAATTCTGATATCATTATCATATGACCATTTAACTAATTTATATAAGTTATCATAGTCACCATTAAATACTGTTGAAATAGTTACATTTATACCTGAATTTTTAACACGTAAAACATTTTCTAAAGCTTGTTTTGAACTAATTCCAATTGGTGATTGTTTTGATACTGGAGCATCAAAGTAGTCTATACCAACTACAACTCTATAAATCCAACCTTTTTCAATCATATACATTAGTTTATCTATTTCTATAATATTAGTATTAATTCCAACTTTTAAATGATATTTTTCTGAAAGCATTTGACAAATGTCAAAAATTTCTTTATGTATTAAAGGTTCTCCACCAGTTATTCGAACTTGTTCTAAATTCAAATCATATGAATTTTTTATTAATTCTTCTATATCATCTTTATTCAATTGATTAATAACATGGTTTCCTTCATTATGACAATATATACATTTCATATTACAACCTGAAGTTATAGATATTCTATATTCATTCTTTGGTAATTGTAACATTTTTTACATCCTCACTTTCAACGTTTATTAGTACCTTTTTTTTCCTATATCTATTCTCAAATCATCATAATTAATATCATAATCTCTTACAGCATAATTAAAGAAATTATTTACTCTTTCAACTTTTTCTTCTTTTGAAATTCCTTCCTCAATTGTTTTAAAAAATAATTCAATAAATTCTTGTTCTGGCACTTTCTTATGTTGTGCTATTCGTAATGTTTCATTAGTATACATTTTATATACTTTCGCCTGAGAGAAATTAGAAAATCCCTTAAGCTTATGATAAAAGTCTCTTATTCTTTCTACTGTTAAAAAGTAAAAATTTTCAAAATATGGATCATTTTGTATTCTTAACTCATTTGTAGAAATTACGGCTTTTCTTATTGATGCAATTTGGTATATTGCTTCATGCTTAGTATATCCTGGTAATGGTCTTGAGTATTTTTCTTTTACATATTCAATTAGCTCTTTTATTTTTCCATTTCTATCAAAAATCACTTCTCCAAATCCTAAAATCGATAAAAGAGAATCTTCACATTTCATGTAATCCGAATTTGCTCTTTCATACACTTTAGATACTGTTCTTTCATAGTACTCTACTTGTATTCCATTTACAATTTTAAATCCTTTTATTTGATTTGCATCTGTATCATCATTAAATAATATCATTAGGTCAATATCTGAAAATTCATTATATGTACCTGTGTGAAAACTACCATAAAAGACAATACCTTCTACATCTTTATTTTTCAAATAATTCATTTCATCTATGAACTTATTTAATGCTTCTCTATAATTCATTTTTTCACTCCATTTAAATAAAAAAAATCCAATAGAAATTTTGTTAATTTCCACCGGATTTCATTATATCATATTATTGTTTCATTTTCAATAGCGTCATACCAATTATTTTACATAATCGTTTTTCATAATTTTATATTTCTATAATTATTATTTTTTGTTCCATCTTAACATTTTTAGTTTCTTTTTCTTTTATTTCACCTGGAACATCATTTACATTTCCAGAATATATTTCTTGTCCATTTTCATAAATCTTTACATCGTAATTTCTTATATCTTTTATCCACATTATAAACTCCTAGAATTTAACTAATTCCTCAATTGCTTCTCCCATTGATTTTTGTAAGTCAGCAAGAATAATATTTATTTTCATCTCGCATTCAAGGATTTTTCTACAATCCTCATTTTGAATAACAATTGAATACAAGTTTTCCATTTCTTTTTGTTTATCTTCAGTTACATCTTGTCCATTAAGATACGCTATTTGTAATTCATTTTGTTTATCCTTAAAATCTTTAAGCATGTTATATATTTCTGTATTAGATTTTAAATTTTCTTTTAATTTTTTATATTCCATATATTCTTCTGTTTTCTTAAAAGAAGATACTAAATTATTAATGTTATCGTAAAAATTCATTATAATCACCTTTCCTTATACCAGTAATTATACAACAATTTATTTAATTTTTAAACAATATTATTAAAGTTTTTCTAAATTTGAACAAATATCAAATTGAGTTTTAGTTAATTTTTTATTTTTCCTTGCCACCAACTCTGTAACATTTTGAATAATAGTGTTCTCACTCACACACCCATTATCAAAAGAAACATTTTTCTTCATCTTTTTAAGTTTTCCTGCTATATATTTTATATCATTTAAATTAAATTTATCATAAGCATCATACCATTCACTACACATATCTTTGAAGGAATCAACTTTATCCAAACATTTGGTTATCCCAGAATATACTTTATTTTTGAAATCTTTACTTGACACAAAGCCTTTTAAGTTTTCAAAATAATCTTCTATATAATTATAAAATAAATTTCCACTTTTTTTCAGATTTTCAGCTATATCTATTCCTATATTTATAGACTTTGCAAGACCTCCTTCAAATGCTATTTCTATCATTTTCTCTATATTATCAAGTTCATCTTCTTTAATTCCAATAATATTTAATCCTTCAGATATGCTACTACTTACTGCAACTTTGAGTATATCTTTAAATTCTCCTTCTTCTAAAACATCTTTTATATCTGATAATATGTCTTTTATATGTTCATTTACTGGCATTGCTCTAATAATATAATTAGATCCTTTATTAATAATTTTTGAAACAATACCAATTATTTCTTTTTTATTTTTTTCTATATTTGCATTATCTTTTAGCATTAATTTTCCTCCTTTATATTTAATATTTTTTTAATTATTTTTAATTTGATTTTCTCAAATCTTATTATTCCTATTTCTTTTAATACTTTGTTCATATTACTAATCATTCTTAAATTTATTTCATTTTTATATCTAAATAAATTAATATACCTTATACATCCATTTATACTAATATTGTATTCTTTATTACATTTTTTTAAATTATTTATAAAGTTACATTTATTGCATATAAAAATAGCTTTTGAAAGCATACTTTTTTCTATATATATTGTATCAATTTTATAGTTTTTTAATTGTTTTTTTCCAGGTTCAATAACATGTACTATATTGTAATTTTTATTTTTAGCAATATTATATATTTTATTTATCATAAGTGTTGATGTATCAACTACAATGTAGTCATAAAATTTCTCTAAATTATCTAGAATTTTTATAATTATTTCATTATTAGGTATACCTATATTTCTAGTATTAATCATATATTTTAAATTTTTATATTTTATATCACTAGTTTCATAATTTGATATGTTTTTTAACTTATTATTAATGATATCATTTATATAATCTGATAATGAATAATTCTTGTTTACATTTAAATATGTATCTAATGTTGGATTTAAAAAATCAAAATCTAAAACTAATACATTTTTATTAGTTTTAGCTATTAGTCTTCCTAAAACTAGCGAAATTATTGTTTTACCAACACATCTACTTCCTGTAACACAAATTATCTTATTTTTATTTGTTTTCCTTTCTTTATATATAATCATTTTAGGATTTTCAATTAAATCTACTAAATCACTAAATTGAATTTCATTTCCTTCTATTATATTAAATATCTCTTTTGATAAGAGTAACTCTTTTAAGTTTTGATTCAATTCTTTTACCAAAATAATAAATCTTAGTTTATTATTTTTATTTTTTATTTTAGTAATTAAATCTATAAATTCGATATCATTTGAAGTATTCTTTTTTATTATAATTATTTCTTCTTCGTCTTCACTAATATAATCTAACAAATAATTTTGTATATCTACAATAACAATTTCATATTTAGAATAATACATCCCCTTAATTTTCTCTTCAATATTTTTATTATTTATTGATAATATCATTCTCATTTATAATCTCTCTTTCAAACTCATTTGGTTTTATTTTAAGTTTAATACTATTTTTGTCTATATTTATAATTGCTTCACCCCTTTTTAAAAAAGTGATTTTTTCAAAATCTAAATTGCTAAATAAGTTTGTATTGCACATTTGATTAATCTTAAAAAATACCTTAAAGCAAGAATTATTTAAAATACTATTTGCATATAATCCATTTTTATATTCAAAAAAATCTTCTATATCTTGTGTTGCAGTAATAATTGATGCTTTCTTTTTCCTAATTGTTTTATATAAATTAAAAATACATTCTACTAAATTATCCTCTTTTAAATATTTCCAAACTTCGTCAATATATATTATAGTTTCATTTTCTCCTAAATAATTTTCTATAATATCCTGTATTACTACAGCAATAACTTTGGGCATATTAAAAATATTTTTAATATTGAGTACATAAAGTGAACTATTTAAATTTATATTTGTTATTTTTGAAAAGTACTTTAATTCATTATTGATTACATTTTCTAACATATCTTTTTGTTTAGTATCATCTAAAATATTTAATAAATCTAAAAGTGTAGGAAATGTTTCACTTTTTCTTATCTTATTATCTAATGATACTTTATTTGTATCGTCTATACTAAATACAGAATAGACATCATTGGTAATATTAAAACTTTCATATAATTTATATAACTGCATTTTTATATATTCTTGATTTATATTACAAAAACTAGAAATAAATGATGTAATTTTACTAATTTTATTATCTAAATAATTATCTTTTTTTATGTCTTTATTAGTTATTTCTAAAATATTTAAATATGTATCTTCAAAAAATAATTGCCCATCCAAATTATTACAAATTGAATTATATTCATCTTCAGTATCTAAAACAATTTGTTTTTTACCTAAGAAAAAATTCCTAATAATAAAAAGTTTCATAAAATATGATTTTCCACTACCACTACATCCAAATATACACATATTTGAATTTTCATATTTTGAACTAAAAATGTTTAACATACATAGTCTATTTCTTTCTGTATATCCTATAATTGCTCCTTTTTCATCTACTAAATTTGTTAAATAAAATGGAAATATATTTGATAAAGCATCTGTTGTAAGATATATTTTATTTAATAAACTATTATTTTTAATGTTAAATGGAAGATTATATAAATAAAATTCTAAATGTCTAAAATTAGTAATTTCTGAAATAATACCTTTGGAATAAAATTTTGATTTAATTGATGAAATTGTTTTTATTAATTGATTAAAATTATATGAATAAAATGTATATATAATTGATATATTATATATTTCTTGATTTTCAATTTGAAGTTTTCTTCTTAAAAGTGAAGCATCTTCTTTTGATTTATTGATTATATCAATATTTCTCTGATTACTATTTATAGTATATAACTCACTTTGAGCTGTTCCAATGCTAAATGTAATATCATTTAATGTTTTAATTGGATCTAATTTGTTGATAAAAACTGATGAATCGAATTCTAAATTATATGGTAAATCTTTAACAATATCTAAAAAATATATATTTTCTGGTAAACTTTTAACACATATAGATTGAATATATTTATTATTAACTTTTAAATAATTAAATTTAGAGTTATCTACTATATCAGGTAACATGTTTATACTTTCTATACTAAAATCTCCTTATTTAAATTCTCATACAAAATGTTTTGTATATCCTCTTTCGATTTTATCCTTTTAGTATTGCACCCAACATAGTTTAATTTTTTTATTATCTCATCTATTTGTGTAATATCATACTCATCTTCTCTATCTAATGAAATAACTATATAGTATTTTGTTGTATATATCATCTGATTTTCAAGCTCTTTACTTATACTTTCAATATAACTATTCATTAAATTTACATACGATTTCCTAGCATTTTGATTAATAATTTTTGTAAGATTTTTAATATAATTATCAACATTAATTTTTTTATTAGAAATAAAAATTTGAAATTCAAAATTGAGTTCTCTAAGTAACTCATTGTACAGATTTAAAATATTAGATTGAACATCCATTGAAAAATTTAAAAAAGTGACAGGTTCTATTTCATATATGTATATTTTTTTTGTTTTTTCTCTATCTTTTGCCAAAATATATGTATCTGTCACATCAATTAGATTAAATAAATTATTTACATTTTCATATTTTATATCTCATCCCTCCCTTTCACATATAATCTTATATCACTTTACAGACAATCCGTCAATATTTTTTTATTATTTTTTTGACGCAACTTTCGACACATATAATCACAAAGAAAAAATAATTGCATATAATTAAAATATATAGGAGATGATAAAATGAATGAAAATAATGAATTAAATCAAAAACTTATGGGTGTACTTGGTTCTTTAGATAAAGACAAAATAGAACAAGTAACAAAAATGGTTCAAAACATGTCTAGTGATGATTTAAATAATATAGCTAAATTATTTGGAATAAAACCCAATAAAAAATAATTATGAATGAAGAAAATAAAGATGCATTAAATAATCTAATTAATAGCATCCAAGAAAAAATGGGAAATAATGTTGAAAATAGTGATGAACAAACACCAAATATTTCATCACTATTAAATACATTAAATTCCAATAATCAATCATCACAACAAAAAGAATCTGAAAGTAGTTCAAATGGTAATCTCTTTGATTCAATTGATCCTAGTATTTTCTTAAAAATACAACAAATTATGGGAGCTATGAATAGTAATTCTCCACAAAAGGACTTACTAATATCTTTAAAACCTTTTTTAAGGAAATCAAGACAAGATAAAATGGGAGATTATTTAACAATACTTAGCGTAATATCTATCCTAGAATCGTTTAAAAATAAAGGCAGTGATTAATATGTTCTATCAAAATTATTATCCATACCATTATAACAACTATAATAGAAATAATTATTATAATCAAAATATAAATAATACAAATACTCAAAAAAAAGATATTGAATCACAAAAAAGTGAAACAATACCATTTAAAGATTTTCAAAATAACGAAAACGCAACTAATATAGATAACACATCTAATGTTAATAATTCTACTAATACTGAACAAACTAGAAAACAAAGTGGATTTAATATATTAGGTTTTTCATTTGAAATTGATGATCTAATTCTTATTGGACTAATAATACTACTATTCCTAGAATCAGATAAAAATTATGCACTAATAATTATTTTAGGATTAATTTTATTAAATGTTAATTTAAGTGATATTCTTAATATCTTTTAAATATAACTCTGCCAATAATTTGTCAATTTCTACACTTGTCTTTAAAATTTGTGAATAAGGACATCCTACTTCAATTTCTTTATTAAGTTTTTGTTTTAATTCTTCAATTTTCTCTAATATCATACATTTCTCCTCTTTTTTTGTATTTATACCACTTGTATACCAAATAGTCAATACATTTTGATATACAATCCATCGCAAGTTTCGACAAATGTCAAAAATAGCCTACATAATTAGTGTATGTAGGTACTATTTTATTATTATATCATCTATTTATTTCGATACAATTTTTGAAGATACTCTTTTATTTTCATCTAATTTATTTAAAAATTCTTTAACGTCATTTGCTGTAATATTATTTAATATATCCATATCTAAATATACATTAGTATTATTTAAAATTGAATCTATTATTCTTCTATAACTTATATTTAAACTATCTGAACTTAAAATTTCTTCACCAATTTTCTTTCTTTTTATTATTTCAAATAGTTCTTCATCAACTGGTTCATTTTTTATTTTATCTATATATTGTATTATATCATTTTCAACTTCATCTAAATTTGTACTAGTAGTAGAAATAATAACATGTGAAAATGATTCGCTTCCTTCATATTGCATATCTATTGTACTATTAATTTTTCCTGCGTTATATTCCTTTTCAAAAAAATCTGATTGTTTTGAAAAATACATATCTGATATAATACTTACTAAAGTTTCATTTTTAGTAATTTCTCTTCCATCAACTAAATCCAATTTATATCCTATACAAATTTGTGGCAAATATATGTCCATCTTTTGAGTAATTTCTTTTTTCGCAATTTCTTTTGGCTCCTCTTCAATATATTTTTTTATTTCTACTTTAGGTATTTTATTTGATTCATATTTTTTTACATTTTCATCAATAATCTTTATTGTCTCATCTACATCAACATCACCAACAACAATAAAAAACATATTTTGTGGACTGTAAAAAGTATTGTAACAAGTATATAATAAATCCTTTGTTATATGTGAAATAGATTCAATTGTTCCAGCAATATCAATTCTTACAGGATTAACTTGGTACATTGCTCTTAGTGTATTAAAATATACCATAAACGTTGGATCATCATCATACATACTAATTTCTTGACCTATGATACCTTGTTCTTTTTCAACATTTTCATCAGTAAAATATGGTTCTTTAATTAATTTCACAAGCATTGCAATTGATTCCTCAAATTTTTCTGATGTTTCAAAGAAATAGACTGTTTGATCAAAAGAAGTGTATGCATTAGATGATACTCCCATTTTTGAAAATAAATCTAGGGCATTAGCTCCTTCTTTTTCAAATAATTTATGTTCAAGAAAATGTGCTATTCCATCTGGAACTTTTATTCTATTTCCTGTTGTAATATCAATAAAGTCATTAACAACTGAACCATACTTTGTTCCAAATAATCCTATCTTTTTGCTAAAGCCTTTTTTCTTACAAATGTATACTTGTAATCCATTATCTAAAGTGGTACTAATTACATTTTCACCTAACTCTTCAGAAACCTCAACACATTGTTTATTCATTGTCTACACCTCCTAGCACAAATACTTTTCTTAAGTTTACTTTATTTGCTATATCAATAACATTTTGTAGAGAAACTTTATTTATATTTTCTCTCATTTCTTCTACGTCTATATCTGGATTCTTAAATGCAATAATATTTGCCAATTTCATTTTTGCCATAGCTACTTTTGAATCTTTCCATTCTAATAAATCTGCCATCAAGCTATCTTTTGCACTATTAAATTCTTCTTCTGTAATATTTCCGTTTTTCATATCATCAATTTGTACTTTTATTAAATCAACTGCCTTTTTATAATCATCCTTATTGATACCAGCATATATTACAATTATATCTTTAAATCTATAAAATCTTGATCTTACTGTATAAGCTAAAGATGCCTTTTCTCTAACATTTTGAAATAATTTGGATGATGGAGTTGTACCAAGTATAGCATTATATAAATTTAAAGCGTAAAAATCACTAGGAACACAATTATCAACTGACAATCCCATAGCTAAAACACTTTGAACAGTATCTTGATATTCAATTACTTCTTCATTTTTTTCTTCATATCCTTTTTTGATATTATAATTTAAATCTTGTAATGTTTTATCTATTATATTTTTATCACCAAAAATTTCTAATATTTTATTATCAATAGAATCATATCCTGATAAATTTCCAGATACAATGATAGTTATACTAGAATTAATTAATTGTTTATATGCATCATTTAAAATATCTTTATTAATCTCTTTTACTTGTTCTTCTTCACCATATAAGTATGTTCCAAATGGTTCATTTTTACATAGCAATTCTTCAGCTCTTTGCACACCATATCTTAGTTTTTCATCTTTTTTCTCATTTATTCTTTCCAAAATAAAATCTTTTTCCCTATTTATATTTTTTTCTGACCAATCAGCAGGATTATATATCATCTCATATAAAAATGATAACATATTATCTAGAAGTTCTTCTTTATTTGGTAAAAATTTTCTGTTAATAAATTCCATTCTAAACTCTAGATTATATAAATCACCATACTTTTCAATATTAACATCATAGTTTGAACCATATGATAAATTAAGAAATCTTTCTATTTGCTTTTGATTCTCATATTTTTTAGAACTTTTTGCCATAAGTGATGCTAAAACTGCATTACTAGAGAAAAGTTTTGTATCTTCTACTTCCATAGTAAAATTATATGAAATATAAATACTTTTAAATTTTTCATTATTAATTTTATATATATTCATTATATCCTCTCTTTCTATGCAAATGAGCCAAGTAAAATCTTGGCTCATTTTTATTACATATTAGCAAGTTTTTCTTTAACAATATCACTTACTAATTTTCCATCTGCTTTACCAGCTGTTTTTGGTCTAAGAATTGACATTACTTTACCCATATCTCTTGGTGAAGTTGCTCCTGACTCAAAAATAGCTTGAGATACTAAATTAGAAATTTCATCTTCTGTTAATTGCTCTGGTAAATATTTAGATAATATTTCCACTTCTTTTTTTAAGTTTTCTGCAATATCTTCTCTTCCAGCATCTTCATATTCTTTAACTGATTCTTTTCTTTTTTTAACTTCTTTTGCAACTATTGCGCAAATTTCATCATCAGTTAAAGTTTTTTGTGAATCTTTTTCTACTTGTAAAATTGCAGCTCTAAGCATAGTAATTGTATCTTTTTTTAATATATCCTTATTTCTCATAGCCTCTTTTAAATCTTGTAATAATTCATCTTTCATTATATATTATCTCCCTTCTTTAATATTATATGAAATAATTTAAGGATTATTTGCCTTAAAATTATTATTTACTGTTTCATCACCTTTTAAATCTCTTGTTCTAATCATACTAGCAATCCATAATGTAATAAATATTGTTGACATACAAACAAGTAAGCCAAGTTTCCAAACATCTTGTGTAATTAAGAATACTGCAAGTATGCATAATGTACTTGTAACTGTATAAAGAATAAGTACTGATTGTCTTTGTGTAAATCCTGCCTTAATTAATCTATGATGTACATGTCCTCCATCAGGTGCAAAAAGCGGTTTTCTTTTTATTGCTCTTCTTACCATAGCAAAAATTGTATCAAATATAGGAACACCAAGTATTAACACTGGAGATAAATACTCAACTGCTGTATATCCTTTCGAAAATCCTAGTATTGTTACAGTTGCCATAGTAAATCCTAAAAAATTAGAACTACAATCTCCCATGAATGTTTTTGCTGGATTAAAATTATATGGTAAAAATCCAATTCCAGCTCCAACAATAGCTGCTGTAATTATAATTGCTTCTAAACTTGCTGATGTTGATATAAACAACATTAGTAATGATAACGCTGATATTGATGTTATTCCTGCTGCTAGTCCATCAAGACCATCAATTAAATTCATTGCATTTTGTACTGTAATAATCCATAAAAAAGTAATAGGTAATGAAAAATATCCAAGTTGTAAACTTCCTATATTTTCAATTCTAATACCAAAGAAAAATACAATAAGTATTGATGCAAGTTCAAATATAAACTTATATTTAGCTCTTAGTGAAAATATATCATCTATTATTCCCATAGCAAAAATAAGTATTGCACCAAGTAAATATCCAAGAAATTGCATATTAAAGGCAATTGATGGAACATCTTTTGTAATTAAATAATATAATAAAAGAGCTATCATTGAAGAAACAAATATTGCTATTCCACCACATCTTGGCATTGGTTTAGAATGTACTCTTCTACTATCTTTTGGTACATCAACTAGTCCATGTTTTTTACACATTGAAATAACAAAAGGAGTTAATATTAGACAACATATAAAAGCTACAATGGTTACACTATAAACTATTGTCATATTCTACACCATCCTTTTGAGACTTTTCTATTTTAGTTATTTTGTCTACTCTTCTTTTATGTCTTTCTCCAGCAAATTCTGTTTCTATAAATTTATCTATAATATCTAATACATTTTCTATATCAAGTCTTGCGCCTAAGCATAAAACATTTGCATCATTATCTTTTCTTGTCATTTCTGCCATATACTTATCTGTACATACAGCTGCTCTTATTCCATTTACTTTATTGCAAGCAATAGATATTCCTATTCCTGTACCACAAATTGCAATACCCAAAACTTTTTCTTCTATAACATTTCTACATACTATGTATGCTATATCTGGATAATCATCACCTGATTGATCATCAAAATTTGTAACATCTTTTACTAGTATTTCTTTTGAATTTAAATGAGCTATTATTTTTTTCTTAAGCTCAATTCCTGTATGGTCTGATCCAATTACTATCATAAATTCACTTCCTTTATATTTTTTCTAGAAGTTTATCCACACATTCAACAATTTCTTTTGCACATGCATCATATATTTTTACATTATATCCCCATGGATCATCTATATCTACATTTTCTATATCATTTCCATAAATATATTCTTTTAGTGTGAAAACTTTATCTTTCATTTTTGGGAAAAATACTAAAAAATTAGATTTATGTTGTTCTGTCATACAAAGAATTAAATCGTAATTTTCAACATCGATATCAAACATACTTGTTGCTTTATGTGGAATTAAATTTACATCATATTTCTTCATAACAGAAATTGCATTTTTAGTAGACATATCTCCAGTAACTGCTGATGTTCCACAAGATGATACAACAATATCGTTTTGTCTATGTATATCATAAAGTCTTTTTTGACAATAATGATGTGCCATCGCACTTCTACAAATATTACCAGTGCACACAAACATAATATTTTTCATACTATTTTCCTCCAAATTCTAATCAAAATAATATTATCACATTTAGGTTTTAAAGTCAATCTAACTATACCTTTTACATAACTTTAATTATAACGCTTAATAATATTTTATATTGTTTTTAGAAAAATAAACAAATTAATTGAATTATATCTATATTAATTATGTTTTATGCACATATTACTAATATTTGTACATTGTTTTAATGTTGATTATTTTATTTTTATATGATAGTATAAAAACATATAATAGGAGGCGAAAATCATGATAGATAATATAAAAAAATATGAAAAAACTTCAATTGCCACATCGATTTTACTTATAATTTTTTCTATGTTTTTAATATTTAAACCTGAAGCGTCACTTAATTTCATAGTAATTGTTATTGGTGCTTTTATGGCTTTAGTAGGAATAATACATATGGTTTCATATTTTACATCAAATAAAGAATTTAGAGCTATGAGTACAGAATTAATTGAAGGTACAATGTATGCTGTAATTGGTATATTCTTAATATTTAAGCCAAATATACTTAATGAATTTTTAGGAGTAATTGTTGGTGCATGGCAAATAATACAATTTATTATTAAATTCCAATTTGCATTTAACTTAAAATCTGTATCATCTGCCACATGGTCACTAATGCTTATTAGTTCATTACTTCATTTAGTATTTGGACTTGTTATGATAATAAATCCATTCGGATCAATGGTAACAATAACTACAATTGCGGGAATAATATTACTTGTAACTGAAATTGGTAATGTTGCAGAATCAATTTATTTACTTGTAAAAGTAGATTAATATTAAAAGAGCAAAGTATTTTATTTACTTTGCTCTTTTTCTATAACATATTTAATATCTTCTACTGCCAAATCAATATTTCTCATACCATTTCCAATTGGATAGAAAACTGAATATACAGGATATATATTATTACCAATTTCTATTTGAAACTCTTCTTTTCTTACACTCTTTACACAAATCTTTTTATTTAGAAAAATACTACTTACTTGATTCCCAAATACAATTATCTTCTTTGGTTTTATGATTTCTATTTCTTTATATAATAATTCTAAATACTCTTTAAGTACTTTATCTGGAAGTGGTCTTGCATCAATCTGTGTACATTTTCCTAAATTTGTAATATATATTTTTTTATCTTCTATTCTTCTATATACTTCATCTGCAAATTCTACTGTCCAATCATTTGGTTTACTTAATTGAATTTCATTATATATCTCTTCATCTAATAAACCAACCCTATAAAATAGCTTCCATATATTTTTAGTACCAATCCAAGGTGAACGTCTTCCAGTCCAGTCCTTTGTTGTAGCAATATTTCTTCCTGTTGGATTCATAAAAACAAAACATATATCTGGTGATTCCTCACATCCTCCATTATATATAGACGAAAGTGATGGTTCTCCATACTCTAATTGTAGTTTATCATAAAATGTATTTAAATCTTTAACTTTCATTTAGTTCTCCCTTTTTATTAATATATATCATGTTTTTTGAAAAAAATAAAGAGTTCATTTCTGAACTCTAATCTTTTTGAAGAAAATAATCTTCAAACCATTGCTTTGTCATATTTTTGGGGACATTGATTGAATAGCACATATACATATATAAAACTTCTGGAATTTTATATATTAAATTTAGTGGTGATCCTTCAGATAATATTATTTCTCTTAATTTAAAATCTGATAAATTTCCAAACATTTTGTATACTTCAAAAATCATTTTCTTTCTATCATCACTAATTTCTCTTCCTAGTTTTAGTTGTACCTTGTCTAATATTATATTTTGATTTTTTTTAAATAAAGCATTAATTTCATTAATATATAATCCGAACCATATCTACTTTAAATTGTTCTTCATATAATCTTTCTTCATCGTTTATGCACATATAGTATGCTTCAATTAAATATAATAAGTTTGTTAATCTACTTCCTGTTATTTCTTTAAATCTTTCTTGATGTAATCCAATTAAATAATATGAATCTTTAATAATTTGGCTCATAATTATTACCTCCTTTACAATTTATAAATTATCTAAATTGTTATAAATAAATTAGGTTATGTTATTATATCACAGTTTAAATGTAAAAAAAAGAAGATTTTTATCAATCTTCTTTAATTATCCTTCTTTTCTCTTTTGAGACTTATATACAAATTTACTAAGTATACTATTAGGTATAATTTTAGCAAAAAATCTAACTAGTTTTATAGTAAAACCTGGCGTAATATCTATTCTACCTTTTAACATTTGTTCTACAGTATAATTTGCAACATAATCACTAGACAAAGAATTTAATTCAAATTTTACATTAGCAACATTATTAAAGTTTGTTCTAACAGGACCTGGATTTAAAGTTCCAACTTTTACTTTAAGCTTATCTTTTTTTAATTCTTCATTTATTGATACAGATAAATTATATATGTAATGCTTTGAAGCATAATATGCTGCCATAAGTGGACCTGGTAAATGTCCTGCTATTGATGCAACATTTAATATATAACCAGTATTTTTTTCTATCATATCTTTTAAAAATAACTTTGTTAATACATGAACTGCAATAACGTTTGTATTTATTAGTTGAATTTCTCGGTCTAAGTCTGTATTTGAAAATCTTCCAAAAACTCCAAATCCAGCATTATTTACTAATATATCTACAAATCCAACTATTTCATGAAGTTTTTCACAATTTTCTTTTATACTTATATCCATTGGAATAACTTCAACATTTGTTTTTAATTCTTGTTTTATAACATTTAGTTTTTCTTCATTTCTTGCAACGAGTATAATATCATATCCTCTATTTGAAAGTTCCTTTGCAATATCTCTTCCTATCCCAGATGATGCACCTGTTATTAAAGCTTTAGCCATAATATACCTCCAATATTATAGTTAATATAATATCAAGAAATATATAAAATAACAATAAATTATATACTATTTAATAATATACTATCTATTTTCTCATATATTTTTCTAACTTCTTCTATTCTAGTTTCCTCATATAATTTATCTAACTCTTTATTTAATTCTTTATTATCTACTAAATTAAAAGCTGCAATTCTAATTAAAAAGAGTTTTAAAAGTCCCATCATTGTATTTATATCTTTATTTGCACTGTCAACATACTCATCAATTTTATCTTCAACTATTTCTTCATATAGATAATATTTTAATTCATTTAATTTTGTATAATATTTGTTTTCTAAATCACTATACACTTTTTCCTTATATTTTAAATTATCTCTTTGTACAATAGCACCATCAATGATTATAATATCTTTTAAAACATCTCTAATCTCTTCCGAATTATTTTCTCTTATCTTTTTTAATATTTCTTCTGTTTGTTCCATAATACCTCCTATATACTGTTTCTAAGGCAAGACAATATATCCTCATCTATGTCCTCCAATCTACTATTTAATGTATTGAGGTCTGCCACATCATCACTTAATGTGTATTTTTTCATATACAAATCTATTCCCTCAACAACATTTTCCTCAGCAATCTTTTTTACACACATATATCCACTACATCTTATTATCCACCTTCTAAGCACACTTAAACTATTTCTAATTATTGATTCCTCAGATAAATTAGAAACAGATAAATTATTTGACGAAATTTCCATTGCTTTTCCAAAACCAATTCTATCAAGATCAAATACATATTTATCTATCATTTTGTTATATACATTTGTTTTATATATAACATCTGAACTAAGAATTGCAAAATCTATTATATTTATATCTTTCAGAACATCAGTCATATAATATTCTAGTTTTGTTTTTAAAATTAAATCATATATACTTTCTATATTTTCCATAGTATACCTCCACTTGAGACAAATTATACGCTTAATTATATGACTTTCAATATTATAGACAAAAGTTGTAAAAAGAAGACAATTTGTATTAAATGGCATTGTTTTTTACATAATTTTGTAGAAAAAAGTAAATTATCTTTTAAAATTATTGACTTTTAAAAGAAACTATAGTAAGATTGCACCGTTGTGCAAAAAAGGAAGGGATTAATAATGAGTCTTATATTAAGTATTTCAAAAATAATTACATTATGTATAATATATTATTTTTTTGTAGTTAAAATATATGAAATTTTTAACGAAGTAAAAATAGATAAAATAAAAAAATTCTTTATTCTATGTATCTTAGGATTATTATCTACTTTTTCTGAATTATTTATAAATATTCTAAATCAATATGTATATCTTTTGTACATATTACCATTATTATTTATATTCAAAATAATACTTAAAGAAAATTGGAAAAATTTAATACTTAATACAAGTATATCCTTTTTAATAATGTTATCTAGTGAATCAATAACTAATTTAATCACCAATTTATATAATTATTTACCAAATTACAAATATACTTTTTACTTTAAAGAATATTTTGTAGGATACGATATAATTCTTCTTACACTTGTTATTTCATTTACTAATATTTTAGTTAATTATATAAAGAAGAATAATGAAAAAATATGCATAGTAATTAAAAATTTAGATTCAAAAAGTATATTAATATTTGTTGGTGTATTATCATTAATAATTTCATCAATTAACATTAATTTTTATATAAATAAGATTAATTATAACTTTTGTATTTCATTAATGATTGCTACATTATTATTTATGCTAATTAAATATTGTTTAAAATATATAGAAACAGAATATGAAAAAACTCAATCTGAACATTATACAAACTCATTATTAAATACTATAGATAAACTAAAGGTAATAAAACACGATTATGATAATATTTTATTATCTATAAGTGGTTACCTAGTAACTAAGCAATATGATGGACTAGAAAAACATATAAATAATTTAATTAAAGAATCACATGAGATTTCCTCAGCAGAATCTTTAAATCCAACAGTTATCAATCAACCAGCTTTATTTGGTATAATTGAATCAAAATATTCAGATGCAATGCATAAAAATATTAAGTTTAATATAGATGTAGATACAAATATAAAAGAAATAAACTTTAATTTTACCGATTTATCTCGTGTAGTTGGTATTTTATTAGATAATGCAATAGAAGCTAGTGAACAAGCTGAATATAAGGAAATGTCTATTGCGTTTAATTATAATAAGAAAAAACAAGCTGATATGATAGAAATAAAAAATAGTATCAAAGATAATGCTAAAATAGACACTAAAAAAATCTTTGATAAAGGAGAATCTAGTAAAAAAGAAAAATCTGGAATTGGACTTTGGGAAGTTAAAAATATTATCTCATCTAAAAACAATTCACAAATATATGCAAATGTTGAAGATAATACATTCTCACAAACAATTATTATTGAAAAAGCATAAAAAAGAACACTTCAAATCGAAGTGTTCTTTTTTCTTTCTAATTAATATTCATTTTAGATACTAGTACATGATGTATTCTACAGTATTGAAAAAAGTAGTAATATGCTGAATTACAAATTTCTCTACCAATATTTTGTAAATCAACTATTATATTTTCAACATCTACTTTGAATAAAAAGTCTGTAGTTTTCTCAAAAGAATTAAAAATGATATCGGCTTTACTTGTTATATTTCTATTATTAATAACTTTAAATTTTCTATATGAATTTTTTTGAATTTTTTTCTCTTCAAATTCACTTTCAATTAAAGCTTTCTTTATAATAGATGTATCAATATCAATATATTTTTCTTTTGAAAAGGAAATATCAAGTGTAGTTTTTGCATTAGGTGCTTTAGCTTTTATAGTAGTAAAAAAAGCATTTATAATTTTAGTATTCTCATTTAGTTCTTTTATAACATCTTCTACTTGAACAAGTTTAAACTGTATTTCTATAGTTGATGCATCATAATTTGGTATAATTATAACTCGAATATTTTTCTTTAAAAGACACATTCTTTTATTTCCAATATCCCAACCATTATCTATTAAGTGTTTTCTTTTTTGTTTTACAAAGTTGTTATATTTCTTTTCAATTTTGTCATCTCTAACTAAAAGTGTAATATCAATTCTAGTATTTCCCTTTCCGAGTCATATATGATAACTCTCTTTCCTTTTTAATTACCGCTTCAAATGCCTCACTCGATTCCTTTAATTCTTTTTTTGTTACAGAATACCTTCCCATAACCAAACCTCCTTATTAAATTTAGTTTTGTATCATGATAATACAGTATTATTATAGCATATAATTTACATAAAATAAATATGTTATATAAAAAAAATAGGATTTCTCCTATTTTTTTAATTAATGTAATCAACAAGTTTAGCTGATACACCTATATATTTTTCTGGTGTTAATTCTAATAATCTATTTTTATCTTCCAAATTTATTTCTAATGATGATATAAATTCTTTTAAATTCTCTTTTGAAATATCTTTTCCCCTTGTAAATTCTTTTAACAATTCATATGCATTATTATATCCATTTTTTCTAAGTATTGTTTGTATTGCCTCAGCTAAAACTTCTGGATTTTCTTCTAATTCTTTATTTAATATTTCTTGATTTACTTCCATTTTTGAGAATGCTATTATGCTTTGTCTAATACTAATTAAAAAATGACCAAACATTACTCCTATATTTCTTAAGTTAGATGAATCACTTAAGTCTCTTTGCATTCTTGATATTTGTAAATTATTAGTAAAATTATCTATTATACTATTAGACATATGAATATTTGCCATTGAATTTTCATGATTTATAGGATTAACTTTATGTGGCATAACAGAAGAACCTGTTTCTGTGCTAATAGTCTTTTGTTTAAAATATCCTTTTGATATATACATCCACATGTCTGAATTAAAATCTAAAGTTATATTATTAAATAATTTAATATAATTAAAAAGTTCACAAATAACATCATGAGACTCAATTTGAGTAACTAATGGATTATATTCCATATCAAGACTCTCTACAAAGTTTTTAATATATTCTATCCAATCAATATTATATGCTACAGTATGTGCACTCAAATTTCCAACTGCTCCATTAAATTTACCTTTTAGTTTAATATTTCTAATTTTATCTAAAATATATTGCCATCTATATACATATACTGCAAGTTCTTTTCCAACAGTAGTTGGTGTTGCAGGCTGTCCATGTGTATGAGATAACATTGATACATTTTTAAGATTATTGGCACTATATTTTACATTTTCAATTAATTCATTAATAGATGGAATAATAACATTTTCCATACAATTACTAATCATTAAATTATATGCAAGATTATTTATATCTTCTGAAGTACATGCAAAATGTACAAAATTTGTATATTGTGATAAATTTGTTTTTTCTAATTTTTCTCTAATATAATATTCTATTGCTTTTACATCATGATTTGTTACTTTTTCTATTTCTTTTACTCTTTCACATTCTTTTAAATCAAAAGATTCAACAATTCTATCTAAGTCTACAAAACCACCTTCATATCCAACAATCTCTTTAGTTTTTAATAAATATTTAAACCAATTTATTTCAACTATAACTCTATGTTTTATATACGCAAATTCACTAAAATATAGTGATATTTTATCTGTTATATTTCTGTATCTTCCATCAATTGGAGATATATTAATAAGTGTATTATTTTCCATTTTTTCCTCCTACTTTGAAACAATTAAATTATTTCTATCTGCTCCTGTACCAATAAATTTTATTGGTACTTTTACTATTTCTTCTATTTTATTTAAATATATTTTTGCATTTTCTGGTAAATCTTCTCTCTTTGTAATTTTACTAATATCTCCAAAATTACCATCAAACTCCTCATAAATTGGTGTACAATCTTTTAAATAATCATTATTTGTTGAAAATCTCATTGTTTTTTCACCATTATGTTTATATCCAACACACAATTTAATTTTATCTAATTTTCCTATTGTATCCATGTGATTTATTGCAAGGCCAGTTAAACCATTTACTCTTGCTGCATATTTTAATGCTACTAAATCTAGCCATCCACATCTTCTTGGTCTTTTAGTTGTTGTCCCATATTCATGACCTAGTTCTCTAATTTTATCTCCAATTTCATTATCTTGTTCTGTCATAAATATTCCTTCTCCGACTTTAGATGAATACGCTTTAAGTACTCCATATACTTCTCCAATATATTTTGGTCCTATTCCACTACCTGTACAAATCCCACCAATTGTTGGATTTGATGAGGTTACGAATGGATAATTTCCAAAATCTATATCTAACAATGTTGCTTGTGCACCTTCACATACAATTTTCTTATCTTCTTCTAATAAATCATGTATCATATCCACAGTATCCACAACATATTTTCTTAAAACTTCTGCATATGATTTATACTCTTTAATTATCTCATCTGAATTTAATTCTTCTTTTCCATACATTTTAAAAATCTTATTATTTTTTAATATATTATTTCTTGCTAATTCTTCAAAATTTGATGATATAAAATCTTCAACTCTTATTCCAGCTCTTTCAAATTTATCTGTATATGCAGGTCCTATTCCTCTTGCAGTTGTTCCAATTTTTCTATCTTCTCTTAGTTCCTCTTGTAGCTTATCCATCATTATATGATATGGCATTATAATTTGAGCTTTATCACTAATATATAAGTTATCTACTGTATATCCATTATCTTTTAAATTTTTTATTTCCTCAATTAATACTTTAGGATCGATGACAACTCCATTTCCAATAATTGCTTTTGTATCCTTATTTAAAATACCAGATGGAATCAAATGAAATGCAAATTTCTTTCCATCAACATTAATAGTATGTCCTGCATTATTTCCACCAGTACATCTAACACTTGCATCTGCATCATCTGAAAGATAATCTATAATTTTCCCCTTTCCTTCATCTCCATAAAAAGTTCCTAATACTACATTAACTTTTGACATATAACATCTCTCCTTCTATAAAATAATACTGATAATAAATATGCATAAAAAAAGATAAGAAGGTAGTATAATCCTACCTTCTTATCTTAGATTTATGTTCGGCAAATAAACAAGTGTATTTCAACTTGTAAACATCATTTAATATATACTTATTAAACTTCAGTTTCATTTGCATATTATCACCTACTATTTTTTACATATAAAGTATATATTATTATTTTAAGTTTGTCAAATAGTTAAAATAATTTATTTAAAAAAATAAGCAGTAGAATATATCTACTGCTCCTCTAGTCTGACATTATAAGTGCAAATACAAAATATAATAGAATTCCTGTTCCATATACTAATACTAAAATAGCCCATCCAAGTCTTATCCATATAGGATCAATTCCAAAATATTCAGCAATTCCTCCACATACTCCAAAAATCTTTTTGTCTGTTTGTGATTTTCTTAATTTCTTTCCATTAGGCATAATAATTCTTCCTTTATATTTTTATTTAGAAAAAATTATTGATAATATTAATTAGTGCCTATACATGTTATAAAATTTTAAATACGTTAATTTATTTTTCTAACGCATTTAATTTCACCACAGTTATTATGTAAAGTCAAACTTTTGATAAATTATTATATTATTTTTTAGTATAAAAAGTTGTAATACTCATTTCAGGAGGATCAAAAACTCTAATTGGTACAGTAGAATTACCAACTCCTCTACTTACAATCATATTACTATTATATCTTTTCTTAAGACCTGCTCCAAGTCTGGAAATAATAATACCACACTTTAATTTTGCTAAACAAAATCCAAAAAATCGTATTGCACCGCCATGTAAGTGCCCCGCATAAATTAAATCATATCCGATTCTTGCATATACTTCAAAATATAATGGGTCATGAGTTAAAAGAATATTAAAATACTCTTTATTTGGAATTCCAAGACTTTCTTCATATCTTTTCTTATATTTTTCTATTATATTTTCATCTTTTATATTTTTGGTATCATAATCATTTGAATTATATCCTAAACCATAAAGAGCAATTTTATCATTATTTTTTTGTATATATATTTTCTCATCTAATAGAACAATTACCCCTATTTTTCTTAATCCATCAATAAAGTAATTTAATAAATCACTTCCTAATGCTAACTCATGATTACCTAAAATATAATAGATATTTTTACAATTAATCTTTTTAATGAATTCAAATACTGGTTTATATTCTTTTCTTTGTCTTACAACAAAGTCTCCAGACATAAATATTGCATCTACATCTTGACTATTTATTAAACTAATTAGTTTTCTATTGTTTTTTCCATAATATGTACAATGCCAATCAGATAAATGGAGTACTCTATATCCATTAAAACTTTCTGGTATTTTTTCACTATAAATTTTATATTTACTAAGAAATATAACTTTATAATTTATATATATAAATATTAACAACACAAAAAATATAATTAAAACTATCTGCATAAATATATCCTCTCAAATACAAATTATATTATCTCATATATACAAAATTATTTCAATTAAATAATTTGTATAATTAGTTCTATATTGATAATACTAATATTAGGTGATAAATATGAAAGAGATAGAAATATTAAAAGAGGTAAATAAAAGTTCAAAAGTAGGAATTGACGGTATTGATTTTATATTAGAAAAAGCTATAGATAATGAATTTAAAAATATGCTATATGATCAAAAAGATGAATATCAAAATGTGTATGAAAGAAGTAGAAATTTACTTCTACAGAATGGTGAAAAATCTGAAGATACTCTTCCTATTCAAAAAGCAATGTCATGGATGGGAATACAAATGTCTACATTAACTAATACTACTGATTCAAAACTTGCAGAAATACTAATTCAAGGAAATGATATGGGAATAATTAAAGGAACAAAATTATTAAATAGTATGAATTTTAAAGAACAAAGTATAAGAAATATTTTAACTGACTTTGTTAACTTGCAACAAGATAATATTGATGAACTCAAAAAATATTTATAAAAACAAACACAAGGTATACAATTCATGTATACCTTGTATTATTTTAAAATAGACTTTAAATAATTTTCATCTTCTAAAACATTATTTAATATTTCTGAATCTTCTACCGATGGTATATCTCCTGTCATATATTTATTAATTACATCATTATTCCACCCTAAAGCAGTAGATAATGTATTACTGTCTATATCATATTTATTAAATATTTCATTAATTTGCTCAGTAGTTATTATTCCCTCAGCTTTTCTGTATGCTTTATCTCTACTTTCTATGTCTTGATTAGGTAAAGTATCTACAATACCATTACATTCTGGACAATATCCTCTATATGCCCTATATTTATACACTTTATCCTCAACTTTAAACTGAGAATTAAAACTTTCTAGTACTGGTTCAACATGCTCTTTACACTTTAAACAAAACTTTTTCATAAATCTACCTCCTTGTTTTTAGTACATTATTATATCTCTAATTTAAATATGTTACAAGTAAATACTAAATTTGGAACACAAAAATAACTAGTATGTAATAATATACATACTAGTCATTATATTTACTTATATTAAATCTATATACAATCATCTGGGTTTATTAAACTTAAATTTACTTTTTTTCTCTCTAAATCTATTTTATCTACATAACATGTGACAATATCTCCAACATTTACAACTTCAAGCGGATGTTTAATATATTCCTTTGTAAGTTTTGAAATATGTGCAAGACCATCATCATGTAATCCAATATCTATAAATACTCCAAAATCCACAACATTTCTGACAGTTCCTTCAAGCTTCATACCAACTTGTAAATCCTCTAGTTTTAATATATTACTCTTTAGTAGTGGCTTTGTAAAATCATCTCTAAAGTCTCTATTTGGTTGTTTAAGACATTTTATTATATCTTCCAAAGTAAACGTATCTATATTATTTTCCACAGCATATTTTTCTAAATTAACACTTTCTAGTTTATTAATAAAAATATCACTACCAATATCTTCTACATTCATTCCTATATCTGAAATTAATTTTAAAGTTATATCATAACTTTCTGGATGAATTGGCGTTTTATCTAATATATTTTTTCCATCAATAATTCGCATAAATCCAATAGATTGTTCATATGCTTTTGCAGACAAAATTTTCTTTTTAATTAGTTCTTCACGAGACATTATTTTTCCATTTTCTTCTCTATATTTAACAATTTTATCTATATTTGTTTTTGTTAGACCTGATATATATTTAAGAATCGACGGACTAGCTGTATTAACATTTACACCAACAGAGTTAACTGATTTTTCAACAATAAAATCTAATGATTCACCAAGTCTTTTTTGATTTACATCATGTTGATATTGCCCAACACCAATACTTTTTGGATCAATTTTTACAAGTTCACTTAATGGATCTTGTAATCTTCTACCAATACTAATCGCACTTCTTTCTTCAACATGTAAATCTGGAAATTCTGAAATAGCAAGTTTAGATGCAGAATATACAGAAGCACCTGCCTCACTTACAATAATGTATTCTATTTTTCTTTCATTATATTCATTACATACCTCAGAGACTAATTTTTCACTCTCACGTGATGCAGTACCATTTCCAACTGCTATAATATCTACGTTAAACATCTTTACTAATTGTTTAATTGTTCTTTTAGATTCATCCCATTTATTTTGTGGATCATGTGGATAAATCTTACTTATATTTAATATTTTTGATGTTTCATCAATAACTGCAAGTTTACATCCTGTTCTAAAAGCAGGATCAAATCCTAAAACAACTTTATCTTTCATTGGTGGAGTAAGTAATAATTTTTCTAAATTTTTACTAAACACACCTATTGCCCCTTCTTCTGCATCATCTTTTAAGCTTGCTCTTATTTCACGTTCTATTGATGGAAATATTAATCTTTTATACGAATCAACAATTGCATCTCTAACAATATCTACCACAGGACTATCTTGTTTTTTTATAATTTTCTTTTCTAAAAAGTTCATTATATGTTCTGTATCTATATCTATGCTTACAGTAAGAATTGATTCTTTCTCACCACGATTTAGAGCAAGAACTCTATGAGGTTTTATATATTTTATTTTCTCAGAATAATCATAATACATTTTATATACTTGTTCTTCATCTACTGCTTTTTTCTTTATTTTTGATGAAATAGTACCAAAATTATATATATTATTTCTTATATATTTACGATAACTTGCATTATCTGATATCCATTCAGCTATAATATATTTTGCACCTTGAATTGCGTCTTCTGTAGTTAATACTTTATCTGTAATATACTCTGATGCAGACTTTTCAATATCCATATCAATTGGAAAAGACATTATAATTTTGGCTAAAGGTTCTAAACCAAGAGCAATAGCTTCTGTTGCCTTAGTTTTCTTCTTTTCTTTATATGGTCTATATAAATCTTCAACTTCAACTAATTTAACACATTTCATAATATCTGCTTTAAGTTCATCTGTAAGCATTCCTTTTTCATCTATTAAACGTATTACATCTTCTTTTCTTTTTAGCAAATTAACTTGATATTCATATACTTCATTTATACTTCTTATTTGCTCTTCATCAAGTCCACCTGTAGCTTCTTTTCTATAACGAGCAATAAATGGAACTGTATTACCATCTTCAAGTAATTTTAATACATTTTCAACTTGCATTTCTTTTATATTTAACTCTATAGCAATTTCTGCAATTATTTCTTTATTCATATACTTTTTCTCCTTTAAATACAAGTGTATTATATCACAAAAAGATTATAAAAACATTAATATAATGCAGAAAAATAGAAGATAAAAATTTATATTTCTATCTTCTAAACTATTCTATATAATTGATTTGCTTTTATTATTTTTTAATCCTTTTGTTTTATCTATTATTACTGATATTAGATATGAAATAATAAATACTAATATTGGTAAAATATACTTATTAATATTTATATTAAACTTATTTTCTAATAATTTTGTCAATATATTTATAATTAAGTAATGAATAATATATATATTTAAAGAATATTTTTCACCTATAGTTGCAAAGAATTTTATTTTTATTAAATCTGGTTCCTTTACTGCAAATATGAATATACTAATAGCAAATATTACTGATCCAATATAAATTTCTAGTTGTCCTATATTATTTAATTTAAAAATTGTTCTCTCTATTATAGATAGTACCAAACCTACTACTGCAACTGGTATTATAATTCTTTTTTTTATACTTGATATTCTTTTTATATTTTCTTTTATTAAATGCCCTATAATATAAAATGGAATACCTGTTAATAACCAGTTTCTAGATAAATATCTCATATTTAAATTATTTTTTACTAAATATATATTAATTACATATGCTACTATTAACAATAGTGGTATAAATTTATATATTTTTTCTATTTTCTTATCCTTACTTACCATTCTAAATATATAACAATACATTAGTGCTGGTAAAAACCATAAATGTGAATATATACAATGAGTATAATTAAAGAAAACTAAATTAAATATATTTTGTAAGTTAATCTTCTCTAAGTTATATTCAATAAAGTTATGATTATTATTTATATAGTAATTTTCAAAATTATTATATGCAATATATATAATAGATGAAACTATAAATATCTTTAATAATTTAAATAATCTTGTCTTTAATTTTTCTTTACTAGCAGAGTAATTAAAAAAACCTGATACTATAAAAAATATTGGAACAGCAAACCTAGCTATTGTATTTATTATATCTCCAATTGGCTCTGGAAAGCTACAATGAATAAATATAATAAACATACATGCTATTCCTTCTAATGTATATAACGAAATATTTTTCATATAATTAATCTCCCTGTTTAATTATATCATATATATTAGATAAAATCGAATATATATTTTCCAACTCTATAGACATATAATTATGTAAATAATTATTGATTACAAACTTGTATTATGTTATAATTATATTGTATATTTAAATCTTTATATTAAATATAACTATATTTAACGGAGGAGATGGATTTGGAAAGTTATGCGATACAGACATACAAGGATGTATTAATTGGTGCACGTAAACGATTTCCGACAAACTTTTGGAAAGACGATGAAAGCAAAAACTTTTCGGATGCAGCTGAGATAACAAGATACTTGATTGAACACATTTTACAATGGGATGATGACACAATAAAAGAACAACTTAACTGTAAAGTATTTTTTGATCATAATTTAAAAGGTATGTTATGGACTATATTTAACGACAGTGTATTTGCAGCATTAGAAAATGCATATCCTGGCAAATTCAAACAATGGGAACTCTCATGCACACCGAGAAATTTTTGGAATTTGGATACAGCAAGACAAGCTACCTACTGGCTTTTTAAAGAACATTTAAAATGGGACGATGAAACAATAAAGCAAAATGTAAGTAGAAAGATTTTTGTGGAAAACGGATTAGACACTATGATGCATGTAATATTTAATAACAATGCAACATTGGCAATATCTAATGCTTTTCCAGATTTATTATGATAGGATGACGTACTTTATCATTTTATTTAAATCCTTTAAATGGCGACTAGATTTATTCTAGCCGCCTTTATTTTGTTTAAAGGTCAATATTAATGAAATAGTAAATAAAAGCAAAAAATATTAATACCATTAATCTTGACAAACAAACTGAACCCATATAATATAATATTTGTTTAGCTTTTAACTAAACCACATATAATATACAATTAAAAAAATAATATTTCAAATAAATTTAGTTTATTTTTTATGACTAGTTTTGTCGTATGATTTTTTTTTTATAATTACTTAATTAATATATAATTATGTTTTACACATAATAAAAATATGATGTATAATTCAAGTTCAATATGGGATGATACTATATCTAAAACTCCCAAATATAATAAATTAAATGATAATATAAAAACAGAAGTATGTATAATTGGTGGTGGAATTACTGGTATTAGCACTGGTTACTATTTATTTAAAAACAATATAGATTTCGTATTACTAGAAAAAAATAAAATCTGTAATAATACAACTAAATTTTCTACTGCTAAAATTACTAGTCAACATGGTTTAATATATACAGATATAATTAAAAAATATGGTATAAATTATGCTAAACAATATCTTGATGCAAATAATGAAGCTATTAAAAATATTGAAGAAATAATACAAATTGAAAATATTGATTGTGATTTTAAAAAGCAAGATTCATATATTTTTACACAAGATATGTCATATAAAGAAAATATTAATGATGAATATAAAGCACTTACGAAATTAGATTTTAACGATGTTGAATTATTAAATAAAGTAAACATACCACTTAGTACTAGTTATGCCATTAAATTCAAAAATCAGGCGCAATTTAACCCTAAAAAATACACCTTAGGTCTAGCAAATATAATTAAAGATAAAATATATGAAAATTCTCATGTAATAAATATTACTAAAAATAATAATTCTTATATAGTTAAAACTAAAAATGGAAATGTAACTTGCAAAAAAGTAGTACTTGCTACACATTTCCCAATAAAAGATATTCCTGGTTTTTATTTTATCAAAATGTATCAAGAAACATCATATGTAATAGCATTAGATATAAAAGATAATTCATTTAATGGAATGTATATAAATGCAGAAAATCCAACAATATCTCTTAGATCTTTAATATATAAAGATCATAATATATTACTTGTTGGAGGAAACAATATAAAAACTGGAGATGTTATAGATGAAAACAGGTTCTCTTTTTTAGAAAAAGTAGCATTACAAATGTATCCTAATAGCAATGTACTAAAAAGATGGGATACACAAGACTGTATTACATTAGACAAAATACCATACATAGGTAATTTTTCTAGTATATATCCTAATGTATATGTTGCAACTGGATTTAATAAATGGGGTATGACTACATCTAACGTAGCTGCAAATATACTAAAAGATAAAATACTTGGTAATAAAAATATTTATGAAGATATATTTAATGCTACAAGATTACATTTAGTAAAAAACTCAAAAGAATTATATTACAACTTAAACCAAACAATACAATCTGAATTTATTAACAAGTTAAAAATTAAAACAGAAGAAATTGATGAAATTCCAATAAATACAGGTAAAATTATTAAAGTAAATGGTACAAATGTTGGAATATATAAAGATGAAAAAGGTAATATATATAAAGTAAACCCTTATTGTAGTCACCTAAAATGTTTACTCACATTTAATTCACAAGATATAACATGGGATTGTCCTTGCCATGGTTCTCGTTTTGATATTCATGGTAATTTATTTAATGGTCCTGCAAATGAAAATATAAATAAATGGTAATGACTTCAAAAATCATTACCATCTTTTTATTCTAAAAAACAATCTTAAAATTTAGTTTTAAAAGAACATATGAGACTTAACTATTAATAGAAAGGAAAATTAATAATTAAGTCATATATAATATAACACTCAAAATTAATGAAATCAAACTTTAAAGTTCTAATTTTAAGGTCTATTTTTGTCATTAATAAATTATGCTCCACCTGATACTTCATATGCATCTGTTACAACAAAGAAAGCATTTGGGTCTATTTCTTTTATTACTTCTTTTGCAAAATAATATTCTTTTGTTGGAATAATACACATAATCATTCTTTTTTGATTACCTGTATAACCACCTGTTACATCAAATACAGTAATTCCATGAGATAAATGACTTGAGAAAAATTCTTTTACTTCATCTTCATGTTCTGTAATAATATAAAATGCTTTAGATTGACTTATACCAATAATCACCTTATCTGATATTATACTAATAATATAAATAGTTAAAAATGAGTATATTACTCCAGTCCATCCAAATACAAATACACTAGATAAAATTATTATTCCATCTCCAAATAACATTGCATTTCCTATTGTCATTTTAAAGAATTTAGATATTATTTGATTCAATATATCTGTTCCACCAGTAGTAAATCCTGCTCTAAATATAAGTCCATATCCAAGTCCTGCAACTGCTGCTCCAATTCCAACTGCAACTATTTTTTCTATTCCATCTAAACTAACCAATGGAATAACAAAAGATGTCAGTTTTACAAATACTGGATATAGCACTGAACCTACAATTGAATTTGTTGTTTTCTCTTTTCCAAGTAAAATAAAGCTTAGTACTAGCAATATCATTGAACCAATGAATATAACAATTGATGGATCAATACTAAATAAATGATTTAGCATAACACCAATACCACTTACACCATAAACAATATCATAATTCATAAAAAATATGTTAAATGATAATGATACTATCACTAGTCCTAGTATAAATTCAATATATCGTATTATTCTATCTTTGTGTTTAACTTTGTTTATAATTATATCTTCTTTCATATTTCACCTCTCTGTAAATTAGTTATCTTAAATATACTTAATATTATTATTTCCATTATACACTAATAAATAATAAATAAACAAAATGAGTTCTAATAAAATAGAACTCACATTTAATTAAAACATATTAAAAAAATTACTATTTACACTAATAATATCATTTTTACAATAATTACCATATGCCTTAGTATACTCTTTTATCTTATCTAATGGCATCCAATTTATTACTGTACCTACAATATTTCCACCCATACTTTCAATTTTCTTTTTAGTTTCAAGTAGAGCTTCCCTTCTAGATTTTTCAATTGCACACACCATTATTACGCCATCTGCTTTATTGCATAAAATCATTGTATCTGTAACAACATTAATTGGTGGTGAATCAAATAATATAATATCAAATTTATCATATACATAATTAACTATTTCTGTAAACTGAGTATTTTCAAGTAATTCTGATGGATTATGTGGAAAGAATCCTGATGGTATAACATAAACATTATCAAATTCAGTTTTGTGTATTATTTTATCAATTTCTTCATTTAAATATACACTATCTTTACATATCTTCTTATTTTCTAAAGCATTAGTTAATCCAATACTATTATCTATAGAAAATATTTCATGTTGTCTTCCTCTTCTTAAATCACAATCTATAATAAGAACTTTTTGTTTAGATTGAGCAAATGCAATTGCTAAGTTAGAAATAATCCAACTTTTTCCATCTTCTGTTGCTGAACTAGTAAATAAAAATGATTTTTCATTAGTTTGATTTTTTTTGTACATAATACTAGTTCTTAAATTTCTAATAGCTTCAGATACAGGAGACTTTGGAGCCTCATGAACAATCATATCTTTCTTCATAAATTATCCTCCTAGTTTTTTATCTCTGGAATAACTGCAAGAATTTCAAGTCCAAGTAAATCTTCAACTTCTGATTTAGATTTTATTCTTGTATCAAAATAAAAAATTAAGAATAGTATGCCACATGAAAGCACTAATCCTATTGCACCAAAAAGACCTGCATTTTTAACATAATTTATATTATTAGGACTACTACTTGGAATAGCTTTATCTATTATAGTTACATTTTCTATATTATAAATTTCTTTTACCTTTCCTTTAAATACATCTGATAATGTGTTTGCAACATCTGCTGCAATTTGTGGATTTTCATTTAAAACTTGTATCTTTAACATTTCAGTATCATCTTTTGCAGATACTGAAATATTTGACATTAATGATTCTTCAGATATATCTAGTCCTAATGTATCTTTAACATCTTGTGCTACTGTTCTACTCTTTAAAATTTCGCTGTATGTTGAAACAAGCTTAGAATTTAAAGTTACATCATTTTGTGTAATTCCTTCTTCATTAGTACCATATAAATTTGTAGTTGTTGTTGGTTTAGACAATACTACTGTGGCAACAGATGAATACATTGGTGTAACTAAATATTTGGTATAAAGTATTCCTGCAGCAACACCTAATATTGTTAAAAGAATTACAAACATTTTCTTCTTAAAAACATAATAAAATATTTCCTTTATATCAATTTCTTCCATAAACATCACCGATACGTAAATTATATACTGATTTTATTAAAAATTGCAAGAGAAAATTTTAAACTTATTTCATTTATTCATTATTATGTTTCTTAACATTTCTCAAAATGCATATTTTACGCA
>JAAGKN010000873.1_pt1 | contig 63880 bp, 67 predicted proteins | sample 6206371 | NCBI WGS metagenome assembly JAAGKN01 (sample SAMN11533720, study PRJNA540317) | gut metagenome | isolation source: fecal pellets from male and female animal of same cohort | host: Peromyscus leucopus | place: USA:CA | collected 2017 | reverse complement strand
TCTCCTCATAAGAATAGCTGCGCGCGTTTCTCTCCGGTACCGCCAAGCCGCCTGTCAGGATGGCCATTTCATCCTGTATAGCCCGCAGTTTAAGATTGGTATAATTGTGAGTCAAATAGCTATTTACAATGTACAATGCGTTACTTATCATATCACTTGCCATTTTACAACCCTCCTGTCGGCATCTCTATCACCAATATTAATTTCATGATTCGTCTCCTTCCAGAAGTTCGGGGTTGTCGAAAATGTTGCCGACAACATAAACCCTTCTTTTCGTAAACCAAAAATGGATATCGTTTCTCAGATCTGGTCTTGATTTCCATTCAACCAGGAATTTCCCATTCCTGAACACAATATTTCCATAGCATCCGCCATCCTCGTAAAACACAATATCGTGTTCAAAAGCCTTATGTTCCCGTATATCTGCATAATTTGTGTACTGGCAGACGGTTTCGGGGTCTATTAAAAATTCCCCTTCTGTCTTCGTGGAATAGATATGATTTTCGTCACATAAATATCCTTCTACCCACGGAGTTCCAATGTATTCATTCTTAAGTGACGCATTCAGATGTTTTGCTCTAAATAATATTTCTCTGCTCATATTATCATCCCTCTCTTTCCGTCTTTACGGTATTAAATAACTTTATGATTCTGTCCGCATATTCCCTCATGAATCTGTGGAGCATTCCGACAAGATTGAGTTCATGTATTATATATACGTTTTGTATTCATTACTCAGCAAAATGCGTACAATCTCTTTTTTGTATCCGTCTTCGTAATAATCTCTCTCAAAAATCTTTTTCTTCCTTAAAATGTGAGATAGGGCACGGTCCATTGTGGAACTACAATTTTCACATTTATCATATCTTTTTTTAGTTTCGGCCCGATAACGCTCCTCGGAATTATTTAAGTTAAACCTGAGGCGCTCAATATCATATAAATTTATTTCATGCCCGCAATTTGAACATTTTACCCACCAATCCGTTTCTGATGCAGCAATAGTTACCATCGGTTTCCAGTAGATAACTTTATCCGCCAACAAATTAGCGGCATCTCTTTCTGTTTTAAGTTTTGATTCGGCCTCTTCCTTTGATAAAAATACTGTTCTCCCTATATCTTCAAATAAAATTTTTTCATAAGGACCAAGAAGTATTGTGCCACCCATAAACCCTCTTATAGTTTTTTCTTCTATATCATTACTAACGAAATACACTCTATACACTTTATCTCCTCTTGCACATGGGAGTTTCATCATTTCCTGCTCATTATTAACAGATTTCATTCCGCATACCTCCTATTAGCTCTCGGTAGTTATTTTAATTTTCCATCATCTACGAAATGCCAGCATCAGAGCGTCTTTTTCCCAGCAAATTGGGATTGTCAAATATGTCGCCGATAACCTCTGCATCGTGCATGCATGCTGTCATTTCTATCACCAATATTAATTTCATGATTCGCCTCCTTCCAGCAGTTCGGGGTTGTCGAAAATGTTGCCGACAACATGGCACTCTTGCAATACTTCCCATGATTCAGCAGAAAGTCTTTCTGTCACATAAAAACACAGTTCCTCTTCATCCCATGCTACCTTTCCAATACAATTTTCTTCTGCGTATCCACTATCTGTTGAATATAAATCAGTAAATGCAATAATATCCCCCTCAAAAATTTTCCTGCCATATTCATCGGTCAGGCCTGTGTACTGGCAGACGGTTTCGGGATCTATGTCAAACGCCACAAATTCCAAACACCCCTCCTCACCAATTTTCATGCTTTCGTTCAAACTGTTGCCTTTTATATGGATAAAATATTGCCCTGTTATGTAATCTATCAGCAGACATCCCTCTACCCACTCCCCATTGTCCAACCGCTTGCCGCGGAATAAAATCTCCCTGTTCATATTACCCCTCGCTTTCCAACTCCTCACCTATTTCAAACCGCAACTTCATTTGCGCCGGATATAGGTCAACTTCCGGCCTGCGCACTCCTGTCCAACGCTTGCCGCCAGCTTTGCCTACACACTTCCATCCACTCGCTTTTAAACTCGACCCATTTTCCAGGGCCAGAGCCGCTACTATGCATATGGCCCAGATGATTATGTAGGTGGGCATTAACAAGCTAATTTTTAGAGTGTTTTTAAGATGCCGCTTGTGGCTTTCCCATTCTGTCTTTTTCACGTTTTTCCCCTTTCTGCCCTGCTGCTTGGCAGCATTCTCCCAGCAGGTGTGGGTTTACAGTTTCATTTGCCACGCCATATTTCCCCATATAATGATCTCTGTTTGGTATTCCGATTTTGAGATTCCCATGCACATTCAACCATTCCAGGACAAACCAGTAACCCAATCCGTCTTTGTTTGGTTGCCATGTACCATTTTCTCCGAACTCTCCACCACGCATAACATAATCGCATACCTTTGGTTCCTGCTTGTCCAGTCTTAAGAATCTGTCTTGATCATTTGAAATCCCATAACAACAAAAAACACACCCGGTTCTCTTTTCTCCTGTTAATGTGAAATTGCATGAACTATAATCATTCAAAATGTCGCTCATATTCATTTGCCCGTCTTCTGAGCCTTCGACGATAATTTGTCCATATGCATCTGCAATTTTTATCTCGTATTTTTTGATGTAATGTAAAACATCTTGTTCAGTCCAGAACGCTATCGGCTGGCTCTGGGGGTTTTCCTTTTCAAATGCATTGCATCCCGTTTTCATCCATGCGTCTTTTCTTTTTCTTGATTCCTCTGCCATAAGCCCTAATATCGGATATCTTGTGGTTGTTCGCTGATACTTGATTGCTGGCAGTTTTTTCATGTAAGTGCAACACATGTCAGATATGCGAAACGGTGCATCAAGAAGAAAACTATATTTTTCACAGTTGTATTTAGACAATTTTCCTGTGTGTGGATCGGCAAATGTTCCCATTAACCTCTCGTACCTTGTGTTACCAGGCTTGGCGCCGGCAACAGTATTAGAAACTTCCTTGCTTATAATTGGATACCCGCATTCTGCAAGTATTTCTGAGAATGTTTTTTGTGGATATAAAACCACATCGCATTCCTCTTCGGCATGTCTTCTGACGCTTGAAAATTCCAGCCCTGTATTCGTGAAAACATGTGGAACATCTGGATACATCTGTTTTACCAGGTGTCCAACCACATCACTGTCCTTTCCCCCACTCCTTGCAACATACACATTTCCATCATAGTGTTCATACCACTCGCTAATTCGCCGTTGAGACATGGAAATTTTCTGTTCTAGCGGCAGCGATTGCATTTGTATTAAATCATAACTTTGATGTTTGTTCACACAGCCACACTACACATATCAGTGTTGTGGCAAATCTACAATCCGCTCCGTAGTCTTGGAAGTAATTACTGCTGACCATTGGCCTTTTATGAAACAATATCTAAATACCCGTATGAATAGGGTATTATTTCTCATGCAAACCAAGACATTCCAGTCTAGCGTTTATCAATCTTTACTCTGCAAATTCTGATTATGCAGAAACCTAGTTTCACTAGGATAAGTGTTATTCCTTTCTGCTTTTAATAATTTTCACAGTCATAATGCTCCTATTCTTCGTTTTTAAGTGAATATAGCGTTGCATAAGCCCCACTTTTCGACATCTCCATGGCCTTTCCTATTGCCTCATCCTCGCTGTCTGATTCACTGTCAAAAAACACTTCGCTATAAAAAACTGTAAATGTGCCATTATTTTTGCGCCCCCTTTCTATATATGTATATTATACAATATCTATATTGGGAATACAAATTTCCAGCCACTAATATGTAACTCGGACGTTTTCTTCTCCGTACATCACTTTTAACTTCTCAACACATTCATTTGACGCAGATATTGTACTGCGTCGAATACCAGATCTTCCGGTTTCCCTATCATATATGAGAAATAGATCATTGCCAGTATACTGCTGGCGAACAGATGCAAGGTCCGTAAGTTCTGCCAGATATTCTTTCTCCGTGGCAAATTGGACCCATACCTTTCGCCGCACCTTTTCCAAATCAATAATGGTGTTTACCAAGATAGAAGAATCCTTTTCCTCTTCCCTGCTTATATGGCCTGTAATCAGAAGTTTCTTATCTTCCAACAATGCCGCCTTATATTTATCATATGTATCCGGAAATACTACACAGGAGAAAGGACCCGTCATATCCTCCATATTAAGGAATGCCATTGCTCTGTTTGACTTCTTTGTATAAATTACTTTTACCTCTATAACAATGCCAGCAATGGTAACCTGCTGACCATTTTCAATGCTTTCCTCATATCCTTCATCTTCTAAGCCCTCTATACCATTCCGCTGCAGAGAAATAGATTCAACATTGGTATTTTTACTGATGAAATCACGATAATCGTCCAGAGGGTGTCCAGATATGTATATGCCTGTTGCCTCTTTTTCATATTGCAGGAGTTCTTTAGGCTCATATTCTGGTAGGGGCGTAAACGAATCAGTAAGAGTATCCCCCTCCTGACCAGAGAACATACTTATCTGCCCTTCCACCTGGCTCTTTGCCTCCTTACGAATACCTTTTACCACTCTAGCCATATTTGTTAAGAGAGTTTTCCTTGTCTGGCCACAGAAATCCAGCGCCCCAGCCTTAATAAGTGATTCTATCGTTCCCTTGTTAAGACCAGGAATACGGGATACGAGGTCTGTACATCCTGCAAATGCACCTTTTAAATCCCTTTCTTTCAGAATTGTTTCAATGACGGCTCCTGCTTTCTTTATTGCCTGTAAACCATATCTGATACTTCCATTCTGGATTGTGAACCCACGGCCAGAATAGTTAATATCTGGAGGTAAAATTTTAATACCCGTTTTTTTACAAACATTTACATATACCGGCAACTTTTTGGGGCTATCCATAGCCGATGATAAAAGACCAGCCATGAACTCAAGTGGATAATGACATTTAAGATATGCTGTCTGCATGGATATGGCTGCATAGCACGCTGCATGAGATTTGTTAAAGGCATACTCAGCAAACTTTTTCATGATACCCCATAAGTCAGAGGCAATCTCTTCAGATATCCCGTTTTCAACACAGCCAGAAATAAATAGCGGTTCTTCTGCATCCATAATATGCTGTTTCTTCTTACCCATCGCTTTCCGTACCACGTCAGCATGTCCCATAGTAAACCCAGCCAGTTTCTGCGTGATCTGCATTACCTGCTCCTGATACACAATCACTCCATAGGTCGGGGATAATATTTCCTCCAACTCAGGGGTTTCATAGGTTATGGTAGACGGATTCCGTTTCCCATTTATATACGCAGGAATAAAATCCATAGGACCAGGACGATACAGGGATATCCCTGCAATGACGTCTTCAAAACATCCTGGCCGAAGTTTTCTCATAAAATCTTTCATTCCATCCGATTCCAACTGAAATACACCGTCCGTCTCTCCACGGGAAATCATCTCCAGTGCCTGTTTATCATTCACGATATAATCCGTCCACAGTGGAATTTCAATATCATATCGTTCCTGTATCAACTTATGGGCCACATTTATAACAGTTAAGTTCCCTAGCATAAGAAGATCTTTCTTCAAATTGCCTAGGTGTTCCACCTCATCCTTATCATATTGGCAGATGAGATATCCCGATTCCTTATCCACAGATACCGGGAATAACTCCTCGCATGGAATAGGTGTTGAAATATGTCCACATGCATGAGTGCTTGCTGCTTTTTTCACACCTTCCAGTTTTTCACTTATTTTCCATAATTTCATATAGCCTGTATCTGATGATACAAACTCCCTTATTTCTGGATTTCTCTCCCATGCCTTTTTAAGTGTAATTTTCAACTCATTAGGAATCATCTTGGACAGAGATTCACCGACGGCAGCACTATATCCGGCCACTCTGGCACAGTCCCTAAGAACCCCTTTGGGCAGCATAGTTGTAAATGTCTGTATTTTGGCAAAACATTCTTTCCCATTTGAATCGGCCTCCGCAGCAACCACAGCATCCTTATATGCATTGTCATAGTCAACATCAATATCTGGCATAGTCACACGCTCCGGATTCAGAAAGCGCTCAAATAACAAACTATATTTAATGGGATCAATGTCTGTTATCTTTAGGCAATAACACATAACGCTGCCAGCAGCAGATCCACGCCCAGGGCCAACAAAAATACCGTTCTCCCTTGCCCACAGTATAGTTTTTCTTGTATCCAAAAAGTACTCAGCAAACCCCATTTGACTGACAATATCAAGCTCATACTTAAGCCGGCTCTCCGCCTCGTCACGTTCTGAATCTCCTTTGGGATATCTGTACTCAATTCCCTTCCATGCCTCATCTGATAGGTATTTAAAAAAATCATCTCTGTACATGGCCGGGATAGAGACCTTCGGCATACGGTAATTGCCATATTCAAACTCAAAATTACATTTCTGGGCCACTTCTACCGTATTATTAAACACTTCTGGTAGTCCAGGAAATAGCTCTCTCATCTCAGTTTCGGACTTGACTGAATAATCGCCGGGATAGACCATGCGGTCCTCATCCTTCAGAGTTTTCTTAGTCTGCAAGCAGAGCAGCCATTCATGAGCCTCTGCATCATCACTATCTACATAATGGCAGTCGTTCGTACAAACCATTTTGATTGATAATTCCCTGGACATTGATATAAACTCCTTAGTAATCAGAGCCTCATCATTTAACCCATGATTCTGAATCTCTAGGTAGTAGTCCTCCCCAAAAAGATCTTTATACCTCCGGGCCGTCTCCACCGCCCTTTTGTGTTCACCTTTGAGAATATATTGCTGTACTTCCCCGGCCACACAAGCACTCAAACAGATCAATCCTTCATGGTGTCTGGATAACAGCTCAAAATCAATCCGGGGTTTGATATAAAATCCCTCTGTATTACCCCTGGAAATAAGATAGCAGAGATTTTTATATCCCTGCTTATCCTTTACCAGAAGAATCAGATGGTGATAAGCCCTCTCTCCCGGTTTCTGAGATTTATCAAATCGACTCCCTGGAGCAACATACATCTCGCATCCAAGAATAGGCTTTATTCCTTCTTCCTTACAGGCAGCATAAAAATTTGGAAGACCAGCCCCTGTTCCATGATCTGTGATGGCACATGCCGTCATTCCACACAATTTTACCTTTTTTACAATATCCTTAACTTTTCCCATACCATCCAATAGGGAATAGTCGCTATGAACATGCAAATGAACAAATCCTGTTGAAGAATTATGTAATGTCACTTTCCAAATCCCCCTTGTTATTATTTTGCGCTGCTGCACGGTTACGTTTCATGCATTCGAGCATTGCTACACATGACGCAATCGTCTGGATAGCCTCTGTGTAAATATCCTGCTCTCTCCTCGGCGTTGGATCAAAACCAAACTCATTAATCGCTTTACACATCTCTCCATATTCTTCACCGATGATACTCGCCCACACATAGGCGCTATGATTCTGTTCACCCCATTTTGCGTCCTGCCGCTTTCTCTCTTCCAAGACTTTATTTATGATTTTTTCTTGCTCTGAAACATCAGATGTAAGATGTTCCTTTGTTACTTCCCCTTTCATACTGTTTAAGTTTTGATTCATGGCACTTTCAGCCATTTCTTGAGAAAGAAAAACTGTCTTGCCATATACTCCAATCAATCCACCTAAGTGATCTATAAACCACAAGTCATCTCCATCAATGCTAAAATACGAAACAATATAAGGCTGAATTTCTCCGCACTCTATCGAATATACCCACTTTCCAGCCGCACAAGGTAACTCCATAAGCCTACCCTGCTCCTTTAAATCCTCCAGATATCCTAGTTTATCGACCGCTGATCCTTCAGCAAATATTCCATGTTGCTGACTCATAATCTGCGAGTAATGATCTGTTTTCAAGATTAATCTTCCATCCGGTAGTTTTACAGTCATTCTATCCATGCACTGCCTCCTTAAAATAAACCTATTTATATTACAAATTCCTTTCGTTCATCCCACTTTTCGTAAGCTTTACACAGCAAACATTGAACGGCATATGTGAGTTTTTCTTTTTCATTTTTTATCCATGGACAATGCTTACTCACATGCTCAATAATCGCATCCAGTAATTTTTCATCACCATTTCTTTTAATGACCTCCAAAGCAATCTGAGTCCACTTTGTAATCTCTATTTCTCCCAATGTTGGCGTTTCAATCATATTATACCCTCTACATTCCCGGTGAAACCTTCCGTTTCCGACCTCCACTTTACTAATCTCTTCAGTTCTAAAAGAGCGGACTCCCGGCTTTATATCCTCATAGGTTAAATCTTTATTGTCCTGTTCCATTTTCGACTCTCCTCTACGCAAACCACATATGGGTAGTAATTACAAGGTCACAATCTCTTTCTTATTTATGAGACTGTATGCAACACACCTTGTCATATACGTCATAACTTCTGCCTGGGTATGATTTCCCGCTGCATATGCCTTCACAGATTCCTTGTCATACGCAAATCCTGCATCCTCAAGATATTGACAAATAAACTGCTCATTTTCCTGTGCATTGAGGCGGCGCATCTCATGCTTTTCGGTAAACCGCCTTTTTACTGCACTGTCCACATCTTCTACTAAATTTGTGGCAGCTAAAATCACATGATCATTACTTAAAGAATCCAACAACTGTAGCAGACATGTTGTACTTCTGGATATTTCAGAACTAGCACCGTCTCCTCCATATTTACGATTTGTAGCCAGCGCATCAATTTCATCCAGCATTACCACACAGCTCTGTTTGTTAATGAAATCAAACAAAGCAACTAGATTCTTAGCCGTATTTCCCATATAGCTGTCAATCATTTTGGAAAAATTAACATAAAGATACGGCATCTTCAATTTGTATGCTACATATTTGGAAAACGCTGTTTTACCCACACCGCTCTCTCCATATAAAAGAGTAGCATTGAGATATGGTATCTGCTTTTCCATGAGCTGAATACTCACATCATTCATATCCTTAATAAGACAGAACAGTTTCTTTTCATCATCAGTGAGAAAATATCTGTTTTCCAAATATGCAGAAGAGAAATCCTCCATTGTGGCAAATTGTGAAATATTGACGGGTAATTCCATCATATTCATACCACCAGACCGCAGCAGAGCCTTATACCTCTCAACTGAATAACGATTCTTCTGTGTATTATCCTCCACACAACAGCAGAGGGCAGCCTTTTTTGCCTCCTGAAACCTATTTTCTGCCACATATCGTACTAAACTTAGTTGGTTTGCAGTCATTCCCATATCTCAATTCCTCCACATATATGATTAACATTCGCAGTCGTCAATGTTTTCTATTACATTCCAGCATTCCATTAATGATCCAATTTTCCTATATTGTTCCAGTTCATCAAACACTTTGGTAAGTGTATCTGCGACATCTGATATGTTATACAAATTAACTCGACCCTTATCCTTTACATCTCGTAACCACTTATAAGCTTTGCTTTCCTGCTCTGTCATACACTACCTCCGATCCAAATTAACGGCCCCTAAAACCTGCTCTTCATTCCAATACGGCTTTCCAGGAGCATATGACTGTACATTGATAACACGCCCCGGAAATGTTTTTCCCAATATCTCTTTAATATCCTTTGGCCCTGTTGTGTAAAACCAGATTCGCCGCTGCTCTTTATCTTTAGCAACCGCATATTTTATATTGATCCTTGAAAAGAAATCATCTCGGCTCATATCTCCTTTTAAATCATAGTCCATAAAAAAGACTGTATCGGATCTGACATACAATTCATCCATCATGTGTATAAACTCCATCATGTCATCTGCACGAATTACATCCATACTGGTAACCCGCTTATATTCTTCTATCCGTATATCATTTGAACACATATGGTTGTATGGATAATAGATAGTTTTTAAGAAAAACAAACCTTGGTTTTGCAACTCTCTTATACTCTCTTGCATTTTCCATGGCCTATCGTCTACGACCACAATTTTTTTCATCTCAACCCTCCCATTTTTACCAATTCGCTTAGTACTATATAACCTTTATGAAGATTAATATAAAAGTTAAAGGGAAATGAACAAAATTATAAAAATTTTTTGGCAATTTACCTTCTCTAGTTCTTGTGGAGTACAATGAAACAAGCCATATATCAGAATAAATATGTATTTTTCTAAAATACTTCAAACTATTATCAAGTTGCCACTCATATACTTTTCTCATACGTCTTCACCTTCCGATCAGTTCTTTGTCATATGATCCTCAAGCAAATAATTGTTTTTACTAAGCTTTTCATAAAGAGTCTGTCCTTCATTGGTTTCAATGTACGGCATAAAGATTTCCTCAAATCTAACCATTTCAATGTCCAAGAGCGCCATTTGTGCCTCCACCCAGTCTTTTAAAATGCGCCACGCCACCCGCTCAGCCTGCTCTCTTGTATCCTTTATCTGTTTTCGGGGATTCTCTTTTTTTTCCTTTTTTAAAACCTTTAAGCAGTCATCAATTTTTACCGGCAGACGAATAGGTATCTGTTGTACTCCCGTATCTATTAAGAATGAAAGACCTGTTATCGAATTCCCTTCAAAGCATTTCATGATGCTCTTTGCATTATGCTTTACCAGAATATATTCTATCTCCGATACCGTTTTAAAGGCGTCAATAGTTGTTGTATAATTTAAAATTGCCATATTTATTTAATCCTCCTTCTGAGCGCTCTTCAATCCCATTTTTAGTATACTATACATATTTAATAATTGCAAATTTCTAAATAAAAAACGCCAGTCCACTAACAAAGGACTGACGCAGATTAATATTCACATAAGCAGTAGTTTTCCCACAAAGTTATCCATTTTCTTCCAGAAAATATAAACCCTTAATCCCATAATCACCTTTTTCAGCACTTAATGATGTATTATGTTCAACCCAAGTATTTAACTCATCTGTATTGTCAAAGGATTTTGCAACACTTAAGTCATGGCAAACTGGTAAACCATCCGTGGTTTCAGCCTCCTCTACATATTCTCCATAACAATTTTTTAAGAACAATTCTATAAAATATTTCCACATATTATATTCCCCCTATTATACAAAAGATCAGAATAGCCGCAAGACTCAGCCGGAATAACCACTCCATGTAACCGCCAGTCTTGATTTCGGCAATCACTGACCGCTCGGTTGAAAAGGGCATGAATAAGGGAACTCCTCCAGATAACATATCCAAAGCCAGGTGACTTAAACACCCGACAAATATACCCAAACCCGCCAATAATATATATCCCGTGTTCAGTTTGAATAACAGTCCAATCAAAATTACTATTGCCGGTAATATCATGCTGCCAACAAGTGAATGCGTGATTCCCCGGTGTCCGGCCAGAGACCTAATATATCGTTTTTGCTTTTTAGGAAGAAATGATGTCATTATGCGGGTTATATACTGACCAATGGATACTACCAATGCAGTGATCGGCATTTTGCGACTGATCCGGCTGTGTCGGTTATCTATATCCGGAAAAATACAACCTACTAACGCTCCTACAAATATAATCACAGTTCCTCCCACATCTGTATGTAACAGTGCTGCAGTTGTAGCTCCCACAGCAATTCCTCCCAATCTATGCGTTGTCGCCATCATATAGTTATTTCTCCTTCATCTCAATGCTTTATTTTATTTAAGTATACTACATATCATCTCAAAAAACAAATTTTCAGAAAAGCAATAAAAAAGAGGTAGCCATATCGACTACCTCTTTTATCACATTTCTGAGCAATCTCGGAAACTTAACTTTCATACATTGCCAAATGACACATGATAGAGCAATCTGGCATTATCTCGTCCTCGATTCTCCCTCTGTCTGGTGCTAATTCATCAAGGAAAACACCATTGATGCAGGAGTGCCCGACTTCCCTTTCAAGTTTCGCCATACGGTCAAAAACCTCGGGGAAGTCAACTCTGATTTTGTTCCAATATCCCATGCCGCCTTTTACGCAGCCAATGCAGTTGTTGTTCTTGTATCCCATGTCATACATCTTTGGCCTTGGGAAATCAAAAATCCTCTCAAACAATCCGTGAACATCAGTTTTTGTCAATCCCCTATCAATCAGCGGAAACTCGTGCTGAAAATCCGGCATATTTTCAAAAAGCCTGTCCGCTCTTTGCTTTTCCTCAATGTCAAATCCCCAAACATAGGTAATATCATAACCTTTGTGTGCATCTTCCCATTCTTTCCTTGGTCTTTTCTTCAGTACCTCCGTACATTTGGCTCCCGCTGTCCCGTTTATGTACCTGAATGTTTTGATCACATTCTCTTTGCTTTTGTATGAAGATTGCAAAATCTGAATAGATTTTCCCAAAGCCCTTTCGCAATCCTTAATGAACCTTATACTGTCGGGGTGCTGATCCTGGATGTCAATATAAATAAACTCATCAACATCTTTTGCAAGGTATCCAGCCATAAATGAAGATACTCCAGCAGAAATCCAACACACCTTTAGTTTTTTCTTTGTCATAACACCACGCTACAAATCGCTTTGTAATCGTGGATATATATTCGTTTGCTCTCATGTGGCGATAAAAGTTTCCGTTTACCGCCTTTTCAGCCACGGTGTTATATTTTCTTGTACTGCACCTCTTTTCACTCAGCACAAACCAGGTTTACCTGGATTCGTTATTCCTTTCTTGAAAATCTCCCAGCCAATATCTTTCCGTATACCCCACATTCCTCCAGAGACACTTCCCGGATCACTGTCACCTCGGCACATCTAACATTCCCAGGGCATCCATCCGGCAGGATAATTCCGTCAAGATCTGCCTCTACCTCAAGGATTGCCAAATCATTCCAACCTATTCCGTAACACAATGCAAAAGACCTACATGCGGCGACATGTATGCCGTGGATACAGTCTTCAGTGGGATCTTTGTCCGCTTTGTCCAGATAATCAGCAGTAGCCTTTTCGCCGATCTTATACTCAAATTCTGAGTCTATGTCGGAGAAAAAACCATCATCTCTCTTGTGAACACATTTGAAAAATTTCCCCCTTTTCTTGTCATGCTTGATCTCATAGAAAGAGCAGTATTCTTCAATGTTTTTAGGTTTATATACAATTCGGGCATTGCCTGTTATTTCTATCTTGCCACCAGAAAGTCGATCAACTATCTGACTATTTCCCCGAGCATCGCCCCTGCTGTTTCCCAAGAGTTCGCCCCTGCTGTTCTCCCAGAACACGCCGCTGCTGTCTCCCCAGAGTTTGCCACTGCTGTCTCCCCAGAACACGCCGCTGCTGTTATCCCAAAGTCCGCCTCTGCTGTTATTCAAGAATTCACCTCTACTATTATCCCAGAGTTCACCGCTGCTATTCTCAAAGAACACGCCGCTACTGTTCTCTCTGAACACGCCATTGCTGTTCTCCCTGAGTTCGCCGCCGCTGTTCTCCCAGAACATGCCGCTGCTGTTCTCAAAGAGTTTGCCTCTGCTGTTACCCCAGAGTTCACCGCTGCTGTTCTCCCGAAACACGCCGCTGCTATTATCCCGGAGTTCGCCGCTACTGTTCTCCCGAAACACGCCGCTGCTATTATCCCAGAACATGCCGCTGCTGTCCCCTTGGAGTTCACCGCTGCTGTCCCCAAAGAATTCGCCTCTACTGTTCCCAAAGAGTTCACCGCTACTGTTCTCCCGGAACGTGCCGCTGCTGTTACCATGTAGTTCGCCGTCGCTGCTCTCCCAGAACATGCCACTACTGTTACCCCAGAGTTCACTGTGGCTCTTCTCCTGGAACACGCCACTACTGTTACCCCAGAGTTCACTGTGGCTCTTCTCCTGGAACACGCCGCTGCTGTTATCCCGGAGTTCGCCATGGCTGTTCTCCCGAAACACGCCGCTGCTATTATCCCGGAGTTCGCCGCTACTGTTACCCCAAAACACGCCGCTGCTGTTATCCCGGAGTTCGCCGTGGCTGTTCTCCTGGAACACGCCGCTGCTGTTACCCCAGAGTTCGCCCCTGCTATCCCCCCGAAACACAACAGGTCTATTGTATTTCTTTCTTACCACAGCCTTACTCCTACTATAGACTGTCCCAAACTCAATATAAATCCGCCCTGCAAAATCATCCGGAATATCATCAAGTTCGCTCTGGCTCTTAACCGTAATCTCCTCTAATTTACTATAATCAATATTATTCATCGTTCACTTTCCTCCTTTTTTCTATTCCTTTCCTATGTCTTTACCAAATGTTACCTTTTCGCCCTCCACACGCTCTGTAATATCCTTAAAACCGATACCCTTTAGCATTTCGGAGAATTCTGAAATAGTTGGATTTAATTTCTCAGTCTGAATCCTGACCATAAGGGCAATCAGTTCCGGCATCTGAGCTAACACTTCCCATGAATCATCATATGCCTGCAGCTGAATACCGATACCATCCCAAACAAGAAGGAATTCTCCGTCAGTGCCACCATACTCATAGTAAATTCCAATTTTTATAAGTGGATTTCCACGGAGGTCATCAATAATTGAGTTATTATACCAAGTTTCATGCGGAATAGAAAACGCTTTTATTTTTTTCTCCATATTTTTTCTCCATATTTACATATCAATTTTTTTTCTATGCAAAGACTATCTACATTTCAGTAAATCTCACACTGTTACCTCCTCTCCAGTAATCACATTTACAACTACCGTCCCTGGCCCGAATGTTGCCCTGGCCTCCGCCATTTCTTCTGCGGTGAATCCACGGTAATTTCTGCGGTATTCCGCAAGGCTTTCCTCATTCTGTTTATCCCGCTTTACCGCCGTTGCTGCCCTATCAAAAGGGTAGCCTGCGTATTCCAGCTTCTCACAGAAGTCATCCATAAGGTAGCGCCCGTTGCTGTTCCACTTAATGGCCCCATCTGACTCAACCGTTGCCTCTTCGTCCGCCTTCGTTACCGCTGCCCTTACTTCCCTCTGCGCGTTATTTTTCCAAAAATCTCCAAGATTGCCACTAATCTCCATTTGAAACCTCGTCATCCTCTGCCTCCTTTTCCAGCCAGTCTCTGAAACAATTTATGCAACCCATATTGTGTGTTGGATAATCTTCCCATTTACAACTGATTTCTCCTGTCATGCAATCCGCATGTTCTGTTGCGACATTAAGAAGAAACTCTGCCATTTCCTCCATTTCCATATTCCTTATTTTTTCATAGTTTGTTCTACTCATTGTTGCCTTCTCCTCCTTAATTCATCTGGAAATTCTTGAATCAGTGGTTCTCCCCATATATCTGCAAGACTGGATTTCATAAAAATTGGAATATCCGCTTTTCTACACATATCCAATAATTTTTCAACCCACTCTCTTTTAGGAATTACCTTATCTTTTCGATTTCCTGTTTCTGCCCCAACAATAACCCATTCAAAGAAATGTTCATATCCATATTTCAAAAGAAAATGTTCTAAAAGTTTTCCCCCCTCTCTTTCGTCCTCAACCTCGCATATATCACACTGTAACGGTTCAATGCTTATGAATTTATGTGCTTTTGTTGGAAGTATACTTCCACTCATTCTCCACAGATACCAAAAATTAGACCATGTTGTAAGGCCATTCCCAACTTCCCATTTCTCATAATGACCTTCAAGCCGCTCCTTCCCGGTATAAGTAACGCCGAGCCACATGTTTTCTGTATATGCTTCGTAATCACGAAAATCCTTGTATTCCTTTGTTGGCCATATGCAATATCCCACAGGGTCTTTTGTAAGAAACAGGTAATTATGCTGTGGAGCCTTTGCGCAAGCCTCCAATACTTCAATTTTCCAGTTATCCGGCACCCAAAAACCGAAAAGATCAGCCATAGAGCAAACAAAAATATTCCTTCCTTGCTTTCCTATGTAGTCACTCAGGCGGTAACGGTGGAATGTAGGGATAAATCCATACGGATACGGAATTGCTCTTTCCTCTTCTTCTCCATATACTTTTTCATCAAGTATGATGGTTTTGTCATCAATCCAGTTTTCACCACCGCCAGAAAATCTATGTGCTATACTCCTTGCATAGCAGTATTCACATCCATGCAAGCAACCTGTGACCGGATTCCATGTACTGTCGCACCAATCTATCTTTGACTTATTCATATTATGTTTCTCCTTTCTCACGCAAAAAAAGAGACCAGGATTTTCTGATCTCTTTTCAACACATTATTTTATTTATGAAATTAGTATACCATACATAAGATATTTCCGCAACCTTTATTTCGCATCCACCTCCTTTTCCATCTCACTTTTTACACTATTATCAAATTCCTTTCTTTTATCCCAATACAACATTATCAGTGTATAAAATGTAACGACATTAATTATGTCTCCTTGGATGTCGTCCACAAAAGTATCAAAAAAAGCTGTATTAAAGAATATGAATATTATAAAAGCTAACTGAAATTTCCAACAAGCTTTCTTAATTGAATTTATCATGTATTTTAGATTTTGCATTTTCTCAATATCATTGTTTCTGCCCGACTTAATTTTATTACTAGATATTTTTTTCCTAATAATCATTTTTCCACATTTCTCTACTATCCATAAAACAAAATTATTAATAATATCCAGCTCTAATTTTGATAATGTTAAAAAAATAAAGATTGCTGACGCATTAAGATGCATATTTGTTTCCGTCATTTCCTGAATCTTATAGACAATAAGCAAGGAAATATCTGTAGATTTATCAAAGGATAATGCAAGTATTATTAAATCAAGCATAAAAATAAGCGCCCAATATGATAGAACTTCAATACTTTTTTCGTCAATTTTTAATTTAGTCTCTACTAATTTCATTATTAGGTAAAAAGGAACAACCTCAAATAAACAAATAAAATACAAAATTGTATAAACAAGCCTTATAACTAACTTCAGTAATTTTATTTTCTTTATCTTTATGCTTAAATATAATATATTAAAAAATGATGTAAGTAAAAGTGCGGCAGATAATGTAATCAGATAGTAAAACAGCACATTCATAAATGCGCTATACTGCTTATTCAGTGCAAATACTGATACGATAATAGGGATTACCCATAAAATAAAAATGAATTTTGGATACGGATAATTATATATATCTTTTAACGTTTTAGCTAAACTGTCTATTTTTTCTTTCATACCAATGGTCTCCTTCTATAATTCAGTTTGTAATATTGTTTTATGCCCTAATGGGATTTTGTATTTATCATTTTGTCATGTATTGTCGAAAAAGTCAATATTACATCACAAAAAAATAACCTAAATCAATTAGTGTGATTTAGGTTATTCCCCTTTTCATTCTTTTTTCTTTTTAAAAACAAATTTCACCTTGTTATCTGGTCCAAGCTTTAGAGCAGCATCAAATGTATCACCGTTTTTTTTCTTCATTCCCTTAATTACAGATGTTTCTTTCCCTTGAACCAATTTCACCACGTTTTCCCAGGATATTGTTTTTCCACATATTTCCTTCCAAATTGTAAAGTCGCAGCCTTCTTTATAACGAGAACACCCAAAGGACTTTTTGCCCTCAAATATGTGCCCCTTACCACATTTAGGACAGACTACCGTTTCTTTCGAGGGCGCTCCAACTGCCTTATTTGCATATGAGATTTTAGGTACAGCCTTTATCTTGTTTATCCCATTAGCCACATATCTCTCCAGTTTCTGTCTGTATTCCGCAGGAGAAACGATTCCTTTTTCAATCTGCACTAGGCCCTTTTCCCAGCTCGCCGTCATATCTGGCTTAAGTAACTCTGGAATTGATCCGGAAATAATATCATACACGGTCTCTCCTGCAAGAGTAGGAGTCAGTATCTGTGTTTTCTTATCAATCCCTATATATTCGTAATGTATATTTAACTTCTTGAGTATTTCAGCTCTGGTGGCGGATGTTCCAATACCGCTGCCTTTGATCTGTTCCCTCAGTTCCTCATCCTCTATCAGTTTCCCCGCATTTTCCATTGCCAGAATCATTGAACCAGAATTATATCTCTTAGGCGGCGTTGTCTTACCCTCTCTGATGGCGTATGTGGCGGGCAGGACAGATCCCTTCGTTATGTTCGCAAACACATTCTCCTGCAACGAAGGTTTTTCATCAAATACAACCAGATATCCATATTCCTTTAAAGTTTTCATACTGCCAAAGAAATGCTCACCCATGTTGTGGACAAGAACAACTTCGGCCTTTGTATAAACTGCTGGAGGGAAAAATATACTCAAGAATCGGTCCAGAATATCCTCAAATACTTTCAATTCCATCTCGCTTAAGGAGGAAATATCAGCAGATAATCCCGTTGGAATAATCGCGTAGTGATCTGTAATCTTACTGTCATCCACATAGGGCTTGGACAGGGACTTATGCCACTTATTAGTTGCGATCTCCATAACTATATCGTTGCGGTATCCCATCTTCAATATGCCATTGAGAGTCCGCCCAATCTCTGCAGCCACAGCACTGGACAACACCCTTGCGTCAGTTCTTGGATATGTGGTCAGTTTCTTTTCATACAGAGACTGCGCTATGGCCAGCGTTTCATCTGGGCTGATTTTATATTTTTTTGAACATTCCGCCTGTAACTCTGCCAGGTTAAACAGAAGAGGCGCCTTTTTCTTTTCCTCAGACACCTTACATGACTCCACTGTGAGTCGTTTATCCTTATCGAGCGTGTCAAGCAGCACCTGGGCCTTGTCACGTTCTTTGAACCCCGATTCATTATAAAGGAACGGGCTTTCAAAAAAAATGGAGTTCTCATCTGCTTTCCATCCAGTTACAAATCCTGTGTTTGCCTCTATTTTGTAAAATACGGTCTCGGTAAATCCCCGGATATCCCGTTCTCTCTCTACGACCAATCCAAGAACACAGGACATGACTCGTCCCACTGAAATAACACTTTTCTCCTGGCCAGACTGCGCTACAAACTCTGGTCCATATACCTTTGTCAGTGCCCTTGTGAAGTTCATTCCAATAGAGTAATCCTCTATCGCCCGCATATATGCGGCCGCAACTTTTTTCTCATATTCCTGGAAGTCCTTTGCATCACGAATTCCCCGGAGGATTTCCTGCTGCGTGTATGAATCAATCCAGACGACCTTTTCCTGTATGCCTCCCTTGTGACCAGCCATCTGCCGAACCAGAGCCTGAATATAGATTCCTTCTCGCCCTGCGTCACCGGCATAATAGATCGCATCAAGGTCATTATCATGATACAGTTTTTTAACGATTCCAAACTGCTTTCTCATATTCGGGATCACTTCATACCGATATTCACTGGGCAGGAAAGGCAGCATTGCCAAATCCCACTTCTTGAGAGACTCATCATATGTATCTGGAGTACTCATAGTGCAAAGGTGGCCTACACACCACGTAATAACTATATTCTTGTTCAATACTGGAGAAAAGCCCTCTATGTATCCATCCTTTTTCCCCTCTGCCGCAAGCTGGAGAGTTTCCCGGTATTCTTGCGCCACGGATGGTTTTTCTGTAATAATGATAGTCTTTCCCATTTACTTATTCTCCTTTTCTTATCTTCTTTCCTACTTTGACAATCCACATGACCAAGGATATGGCTGCATATATGCCGACTGCTATGATACAATATAAAAACTTAACCATCCCAGACAAAGCCATAAAGATAATCACCGTAATTATGATATCCACTAACTGGATAACAATAAATCTCTTTGTAAAATGTTTATTCAGAAATTCTTTCACTCTAATATGCATATATTTTCACCACCATCCTATTCTTTGGAACTAATATAAAAATATGATGTATGCTGATCTTCTTTTTCTATTCCCGGACCGCAGGATAATGCATATTCAACACACCCGTTCGGAATCGCAAAGAAACATATATATCCGCTCCCCCACCCATCAATCAACTCCACCTTGTTATTAATATCATGAGTGGCATGTGAATATATAACGCCCCTATACCGCAAATCCTCTCCATCCAACCCACATAACTTTATATCCACATAGGATGGGTCTGGATCAAGGTATTTTATGGAATATGATACCGCCTCAAAATGTGTGCCGTTCGGAGCTGATATTTCCGAATAATAACTTGCCCCGGATGAAATATATTCTTGGATTAGTTCTTTTGTCTCTTCCTTGGAATAGAGTTGATCTATTCTTATGTATGCATCTGTATATCCGCCGCCATTTTCATTCATAATGGATACAATACCTGCATTTCCCACACCAAGCATAGCGTAAGGACTCGACTCATATACCTTTCCCCGCTCTAAGTCTTGGCGAACCTGGTTCTCCCGAAATATACCGTCATCCTGTTCAGTTCCGCCATTTTCCTCCACCGTTACATCTGGTTCCATAGACGACGGTGGTTCATCCACTGCGACCATAGGCACATCTGTATCCGTAAAGTTATTTTCATTCCCACTATCATTATTAATGCTATCCACCACGGCATATCCTATATTTTCAACTGTACCTATTTCAACTGGTACAATCGTACTTGCCGTATACTCAATAGCATCAACATAGACATCCGCCGCTTTGCTTACGGTTCCAGCAAAAAGAGTCCACTCTTCTCCAGCATTTGTTATGGTAGTCAGCGTTCCTGTAAAGTCATTATAGACCAAAGGCGTAATGACCACCTGGGCCGTAACAGATATTATGTACTTGTTCGCAGATGATTCTATAACAGGATTCTTGCCCCTTGGAGAAAACCATATTCCGTCAAGAGAATTTACTGATAGACTCTCCTCTACCTCCGTATTCAGGAAATCAAATTCTGTTCCTTTCTTTGCAATGATGATATAACTATTCATATTAAAAAGCAGATAGGTGTCTGTCCCATTTTTATAGGAATAAGTCTGGTAGTCAGAAAAATCTATGTTTTTAGAAATTTCTAATACTGCTGTGGAATAATCACTGAATTCTTTTTTTACCTGAAACTCTATCCCCTGCACGTCCTTGATTACCTTATATCCATCCCGTTCTGTAACTTTTCCGTTGGACACGGCTTTCGCTATCGTTGTGACTATCATGAACAGGACAAGGATAGCGGCGGCAGCAATTATTATTTTTTTTATATCAATATTCTTGTCAGTTCGCATTTGCATATTCCTCATATTTATTTTATATATTTCTTATCACTGCTCAAGTGTTCATAAAATTAGAGATCAGATATCCACAAAATTTACCATCAAAACCACTATTCAAATAAACCAAATATTCATAAATCACTACCAGAACAATAGAGCAAATTATAAATATTATGGCACTTGTTAATAAGTACCTAAATCTTTTCTTATTAATATAAACTGCCCAAAAGTTGTAACAATATAAACATATAATACCCAGAGATAATATCCCTACACTTAAAAAACCTATCATAGATAACATATTACATTCCTCCTCGTTGATTACTCGATAATTATAATTTCTGTACTGCTGTCGTTGTAAGACGTCATCTGTATATTACTGATAATGCTGTCCGAAAGATAGTGATATATCTTTACTTTGTACTGTCCAGCATAAGCATACGGCAGATCATATACCAGATATCTTCGATTATTCCCTGACTTATCCTTTACAGACTGCAAGGAGAGACTGTATGTAATTCCGTCTGGCCCAATAACAGACCCATATACCTTACCATCCCCAACCACATCCGCATAAAACCGCTGGTATGGAGTATCTTCTTCAAGATTAAATTCAACCTCCTCACACACCGTCTCTTCAACCACGGATTCGTTCGATATAGAAACCTGCTCTATTGCCAACGTCTGCGGATAGATATAGATATTCCAATCCCCTGCTGCAGCATAAGCAAGGGATAAAGTCATTTCTCTGCTTTCCAGATTCACGTCCATTTCGTAACTCGTACCATCCGGCGCAAAAACAGTTGCAGAAAAATCACCTGCATTAAGACCCGTTTCCCCATATGCTACTGTTATTTTCATATCTTTTGTCGTTTTAGGGACATGCACCTTATACTGCTTGGAATATGTGGCAACCATTTCCTCATTTGATGAATAAAATCCCTCGTTTAAGTCCTCCGCTGCTACAGCATTACCCCTTACATAGTCATGATACAAAAATAGTCCGGACCCGTTCACCACATACCATCCACTTTTCAGGTTATCCGGCGTGTTAAAGCACATATAGCCATGTGTCGTATCACTTATGTAAGACGATCCATAGCTATAAACCTCGTATGCCCTCAGAAAATGAATATCGGCCTTGAAATTTTCCTTATAGTAGTAAGTTCCAGCATAAAACTCCATGGTATAATATTTATCCTTCTCAAGATTTGTTATTATACCGCTCCCTGAATCAATCAGTCCTGCAATCGGTTCTCCGCCAATCGAAACAATCCGTACTTCGCTGGATATCACCTGGGAAAATAAACTGTCTGCCTGGCTCCCGGGGACAATATTATTACTGGATATATTAATGTGGTAATAACCGTCATCCCCTATGTACCCCCCATATATTCCTATGGAGTATTCCATATCCCTAAAGCGTTCCAGCGTCACGCTGCTGAAATCAGCCTTTTTGGATGAATACGCAATCAATTCGCTTTTGTAATGAACTGGAACCATTTGTTCGTCGTCTGTAAAATACAGCACCCGACCTGTACTTACTTTACTTGCAATCCCGTTGGCATTTCCTTCAGGCATATACACCTTTACAAATCTGGTGCCATTTTTTATATAATAAGTATCCTGCTCCAAATCCGTATCTTTTACTTCCTTTATTTCTTTTTTTTCAGAAACTGCCATGATCTGTATATTTCCGCACCCAGTCAATAAGCACAATGCCAGCAGTGTTCCAATGATAAAAATTCTCTTACACATAATGCCCTCTCCTATTAATTTTTACATATCAGAAAATGACACCGTGTCCATTTTCTTTATTTGAAAGTCTGTGTCAGTATATGATACTGTCATGAATTTCTTGCAACTTTTCTTTCAGATTTTCCAGATTTTTCAGTCTTTTTATCTTTATCTTAATCTCAACAAGACCAGAAACAACAAAAAATACTATTAAAATCAGGACCAGAAAGAAAAGCATATCCGGGTTATTATCCTGCAAAACCATCACCTGCATATCATTTACTCCCCCTCTTTTTGGACTTTTTTATCGGACGAAACTTCTTTTTGCAGTCCGCCGCAGTAAGGCATCCAGACCGACATACATTCTCCCCATCCACCACCATGTTTTTGTTGCACTCATTACAATGAAATAAATCTGATTGCAGTTCATCCCCTGGACCTAATAAAATTTTGATTGCCTCCATATACATCCTCTTTTCTTTATCATCCGTTTCGCCTGTCGATAATTCATGTAGAACATCTATTGTTGCTTTTCTCCGTTCATTCATTTCCCTTATGCCCCCTACATTTCCATGAACTCTCCAAACCTCATTTTAAGCAGGGGCTTAAGTAAGGTATTCCTTTGAGACTTATCCTCCGTTAAGATAGCTTTCTCCATTGCCGCCTTTTGTCCGAACGTGATCACTTCATCTCTTGCCCGGGTGATAGCGGTATAATAGATATTACGTTTAAGCATTACAGAGTGCATTGTATGGATACAGGTAATGACACATTTCGCCTCACTCCCCTGTGCCTTATGCACTGTATAAGCGTATGCCAACGTTATTTCATCTATATTATCCTTTGTATATTCCTTCTCAGATTCCAGGAATTGTACACCCACGGTAAAATCATTATCATCAATTTTAATCGTACTTATCGTCCCAATTTCACCATTTACAACATCACTCTCCTTGTCGTTCCTAAGGCACATAACCTCATCGCCAATACGGAAGACCTCACCGGCCCCATGAACCTCCTTTCGATTTGCTGCAGATGGATTGATAATGTCGTGTATGTGGTGGTTTAGGTTTTCAACTCCTGCGTCATGTTTTCTGAATGGGGAAATCAACATCACGTTTTTAATTCCATATTCCCTGACCTTTTCTAGATATATCTGGATCATTTCCTCTTCCATTTTCCTCGGATTATCCACCTCAATAAATCGAAAGGTGTCATCATAATACAAGTTTGTTTTTCCGTCTCTAATGAGGAAGGAGTTTATATAGTTGCTTTTATCGTTGCTCTGTCGATATACACGGTTAAGGTACGTCATGGGCAGTACCCCTGATTCAATCATATCCCTTAACACAGCTCCAGCGGCTACACTTTGCAGTTGTTCATCATCACCGGATATAACAACTCTACAGTCTTTCCGAATAGATGAAAATAGCCTATATGCGGTCCGTGCATCCATCATACTCATTTCATCTACAATAAGAAGACAGTCTTCAATGAGATACTCTTCAACATCAACCTTATCCATTAATGTTTCCGTCCCTATCCCAAGCGTGCTATGGGCTGTTGCAGCATTCTCACCCGTGGTTTCTTTTATGCGGCTGGCTGCCTTTCCAGACGGAGCAACAAACTGTGTTTTTTTATGAAACATTTTTTTATATATATAAGAGATAACCTTTATCGTAATCGTCTTTCCTGTACCAGGCGGTCCAATCACCAAGGACAGATTATGTCCAAAAGCTTTTCTAATTGCCTCCTTCTGCTCACTACTTAAATCAATTTTAAAATGTTCCTCCGCCTCGGTTATGCATGTTTCCAGGTTCGGAATCTTTGAAACCTTTTCAGACGCAAGACGGTAAATATGGTTCGCCATATCTACTTCTATCCGATATATCCCTGGCAGATAAAAAAGGGACTTACCTTCTGACTTTCGGTAAACCATAGCCCCGCTCTTTATCAAGCGAATGCTATTATCCAGAATATGCTGCGTATCAATCGTCTTGCAGCGCAGCAAATGATACATGACTTTACCAAAATCATCCTTATCCATACCAAGACTGCCGCTTGGTCTCTCTCCTATGATATTCCGAAAAGAATTGCTTTCATTAGCAAGCAAGACATATTGTGCGCATACTTGAAATCTGATTGGGTCCTTTTCATATTCTTCCGTTTTCTCAGCTATTGCGTCTGCCACGGCGAAAGATATACCAGATACAAAACACAGTTTATAGGGATGATGTTCGATGACATCCATGGACTTCTCCTTGAATGTTTGAAACACTCCCATTGCCAGCCTTGGCGATATTCCGTGCTTTCCAAGTTTTAAAATTATGTCCCTCGCCTGCCGGCTCTGTCTGTAAGACTCCTTGATTACCTCCAGTTTCTTAGCTGATATGCCAGACACTTCCTTAAGCTTATCTATGTCGTTGTCCATTACCTCCATTGTTCTCTTTCCAAAACGACTGACAATCCTGGCCGCCGTCACTTTACCTATTCCTCGAATAACCCCAGACGACAGGTAAACAATCATACTGTCTTTATCATCCCCAATCACTTCATCATACGATGTTACCTTATACTGTTTTCCGTACTTGGAATGAGTCACCCATTCCCCAAAGAAACGGTATAATATTTTCTTTGTTGTGGGCAGCATTGTCCCTGTAACAGTAAATTCGTCACCCGAATTATCCTTATACCGAGCTATTGTTGTTCCATATCTGTCATTTTTATATATTTCACGGCAAAACATTCCTTCTATGGATTCTCCTGCCATTTCCATAATATCCACCTTTCCATGTCCTTTTTGTGTTTTAGTATACTATACATAGATGAAAATTGCAAATATATCTCTATTTTTGCTCCTTCCCAATTTATGTCATCTTAGATAAACAAATTTTTTTCTTTCACTTCATGCATTTTTGTAGTATAATGTGTCAAAACGGAATGGAATAGGGGGACATAAGTAATGGTGCTTAATTCAGAGCAGGTGCTTTCATCCAAGCAGTTAATCACAACACTGTGTGAACATCTGCCAAAAAATATAACCGACTTTTTTTCGCTTGAGCAAAAAAAGTACTTTGGTGAATACAACAGCATAAATGATTTGGTATCTGAGACATTCCGTGAGCTGTATACAGATAGTGAAATTAGAAAAACAGATATCAACGCAAAAAAGAAAGCGGAAATAAAAAAACGTACACAGAGAAAAAAAAGGTGGCTTGACCTTTTTTTTCAGAATGCAACTTCCTACCCTCTTTCCGATGAAAATAACCCTTTTTATGATATAAATAATGCATTTCTTACATTATCAGGTCAGCAATTTATTAAACTATACGGAACCAATGACATAGATAAGGTTATAACCTCCATAAAAGAGGATGTAAATATATGGAACGAAAATAACGACAGTCTCCTTATTGAATTTCCACTAATATCATCCAAAACGTTAAACCAGATTGTTTCTTCCTATAAAACGGACCTTTTGATTAGCCTTATGAAAATCATTGTCAGTTTATGGAATGGAAATATCCAGTCTTTTTTTAATCAAAAACCATTCTTCTTGATGGAGCATCCATTGTTTACTCCGCAGAAGACATCCGTCCCATTGATTAAAACAGTTGATTCTTATGTAGTCAACTTGTTCGCCTATGACCAGGATGACTTAGTACTTCAGGCATACCTTAATAATGGGGAAGAGCCAAGAAATTCTTTGGACCTGTTTGATGAAAGAGATCACCAGATTCTGCTATATACAATGAATGATATAAGCCTTTCGTTTTATCAAAACCGGGAATTTGTTGTAGATCCGGGAGCTGTGGCAAAATCCATTAATCCTCACCCGAATGCTGCATTGTACGAGGATATCGTTGCCAGGTTCCATCGAATGCAGGGAGTTGGATTCCGATTATTTAAAAAAACAGATATGACAAAGCCCATCCTCTCTTTCTCATTCTTCGATACCGTCATGAATGACGAAAGTTCAGGAAAACTCTATTTACGGGTCATTGCGGGCAATGCAGTGTATGATGCAATAACAAAGCAGCAAGTGATACGAGTTAAGTCCGCTGATTATAACTCGCTTGAACAGAAGATGAGTCGGTTGTTATTCCACCATCTTCAAAAAGAGAGAATTAATTTATCCAATACGAATCTTCCTGATGAAGATGGATTATTGCATAAGATTTATGATTATTCCTTCTTTCAGAGAGCTATGATACTAAAAAAAGGAACGAAAAAAGCATACATAAAGCTGATCTCTGAGAGTCTTCAGGAATTTATTGATAAAAAAATCGTCCTTGCTAAATTCGACTGTGAACAATCAACGGGGACTTTCACATTATATTATTATCCGCTTAGTGAAGACGAAAAGGCAGACTTTACAATTACTATGCATACTTCACCCTCTCTTCCTGATAATACTGAAACTGAATATGACGAATAAAAAAGCAAAATGGCAATCTCTGATCTAAAGATACTGGAGATTGCCATTCTTTTACAAATCCACATTTTCTTAAAATGTGCCCGTTTTCTTCGCCATAAAACACCTTGGAAATTCCGTAAAAATATGTCCTTTTTTTTCGCCTTTCATATATTTTTCCAATGCCATATGAAAATGTGTCCCCTTTTTTCGATTTTTCTTAGTTTTCAGTGCCAAAATTGTGTCCACTATTTCTTCTGGTATCAAATATTCTTAGATACCAGGAAATAAATATGCCCCTTTTCTTCGCCATAAATTATGATTCTATAACATTTTTGCAAAATATGCCCTATTTTTTCGCCTTTTAAGATCAAGACTCTATGGTATTTATAAAATATGCCCTGTTTTTCCGCCTTTTTCATAGACTAATAATAATAGTTATGAAAAAATATGCCCTGTTTTTTCGCTTTTTTTCAAAATATGTCCTGTTTTTTCGCCAAAATATAAAATATCCCCTCTCTGCTCATAAATATGTCCCCTTTTCTCGCTTTTTTTCTTTGAAATTGCGAACATAAAAAATATTTTATTTACAAAATAAGGGAATACTATATAAAATGTGTCCCTATTTTTCGATTTATTACCATTTTTTTCATTTAAGAAAGAGAAAATGCCCCTATTTTTCGCCTAAAAAAGAGGCACAAATTTTTCAAAATATTTTTATGCTCCTTCCGACCCCATATTTTGAACATTTTTTTAAATGTACCCCATTTTCTCGCCAATTTATTTTACTACCTTATCCCTCTGTTTTAAGGGTTTCGTGTAAATAATTCCCCTTTTTCTCGCCATTCTTGGGGCATTTACAAAACAAAATATAGTGTCTATAATGCAAATATATACCACAAGATAATGTATATTTCATATGTACATATACAAAATATATAGAGCGGAAGGAGGTGTATCATGGAACTTAACAGTTTTGCACGAATCGGCAAGGGTGTAATATCAAAAGCAATCGGGTTACAAAGGAATTATACGGAAATCATTGTAAATGGACCTGATATTCTTGACAGAGCAGCGTCCAAGTGCCAAAGTTGCCCTTTTCAGGAACAGGCATTTGCACAAGGCGGCACAATATCCGATACTCTCCCCTGTGGTAGATGTATGAACGCCATCTATAAGCCTTCCCATAAGGTAAAATCTGTATATATTAATGAACGCAACCGTTATGGATATCAGCCTACCCTGAAAAGTACATCCATAAAGTTACTCATATTATACCACTTCCTCCAGCCAGACGGAAATGGTTTCATCAAAAATATTTTAATCAAAGATTTAGCAATTAAGATCGACTGCATGCCCTCTACTATCCGTGCATGTAATAAGGTACTCCAGAGGTATGGATATTGTTATATCAGCGACTCCGGATCATATGATAACTGTATTAATGTTCTTCTGCCGGAATACAAAAATTATCACAAGACTGCAGCCGAAGGAGGCCGGGGTTATATTACAATGTCTTCCGATATGCTTTGCGAGCTGTTATCCATCAAATATCTAAATCCGCTACGACTTAATCTAAAGGGAATTCTAGAGGTGGACAATGCCCGGGTTAATGGTTCTGGAACAACTGTAGTCTCGACATATAAAAAACTTAGAGGTTTTCTGCCTAAGTACTGCAAAAACAATGTGATAAAAACAGCTCTGGAAAGTACCACTGCAATTTTGGACACCTCCTTCTCTGAAAAAGGTGTGATTTTTAAAATTAAAGATGCTTTCTCTCAAAGGAATATGCGCAAGGAGCTGCTTTCGCTTACACAAAATGATATTGAGGATTATGTATCTGAGATAAATGACAATCTAGAAAAATATAGGGATGCATCTTTAAGGCCAGACATGGAGGCGCTTGACCAGATAAAGTCCTGTCTTGCTGCCCAGGGAATTGCCGCATCCACGGATATACCTTTCATATCTCTGCGACTCACAGATTATGCGGACTTAGCCTCATTATCAATACAATATAACAAGCACATGGTATTTGACGCCATACGGCAGATATATAACTGTTACATTGCAGAGCATAAACCTATTGATAATTTTGGAGCATTAGCCAGAACATTTATAAGAAATAATTTATCATTTCAGTTTGCATCATAGATATAGGTTTTTTTAGTGTGCCTTTCTTTACAAAATCTGTTATAGTTCTCTTATTTTACCTATATTTTCTCATTCTCCCGACCTTACAAAAAGAAATATACGCTTTCGTCCTTCATTATTTATCCACATTCTGAAAGTTTTCATCCAACTTAATAATATTTCCATCCTCAAACTACATATTTCGTCCATAATAAGTGGGTTTTCATCCCTACTTTGTTTAAATCCATCCACGACTTATTTTAAGTTGTCCAGGGAAAAAACGTGAAACTATTGATTTTCCAGGATTTTTTAAAAATAGGTTTACCAATTACTGACATAATTAATGAATGAATATATGATATAGTTATTGATAATATATGCATGAATGAACCAAAACATTCCCGTACATACACATATAGCCACCGCAGATCATTTCACTGCTGTGGCTATATACTAACATATAAATTGACTTCTCACAATGAGAAATTACATTTCATCAACTAATTGAATTGCGATTTGCCTTGCCTTTTCATATAGATCCGGCTTTGATATTATTAGATCCATATATCTATGAGAACCACTCTGCTTTATTCCAATAATATCACCAGCTCCCCGTAATTTCATATCCTCTTCTGCAATAGAAAATCCATCCCGGCAGTTTACCATGATATTTAAACGGGGATTTTCTCTTTCGGCAGATTTTAAGATGCAATACCCTTTATCTTTTCCTCTTCCCACCCTCCCGCGGAGCTGGTGCATAGTGGCAAGGCCAAAGCGCTCCGCATTGGATATCACTATTACGCTGGCATTGGGAACGTTCACTCCAACCTCAATCACAGTGGTTGATATAAGAATATGTACAGTTCCCTCTTTAAATGCCGATATTATGCTATTTTTTTCTTTTTCCGACATATCGCCACTCAGCATTGATACGGTGTAACCAACAAATCGTTTCCGGTAATTCTCATATGCTTGCTCTACACTCTGTACTCCTTCCATAACTTTAGCATCCGCATTATCTTCAATTAAAGGGCAGACGACATATGCCTGGCGTCCCATGTGAAGTTGTTTTTCAATCCAGTCATATATCCTCTGATCTGAGTTATTTATGGCTGTCTGAACCGGGATCCGACAGGCGGGCATAGTACGAATATCAAAAACGTCAATGCCGCCATGGATAGTAGAGGCAAGCGTTCTGGGCATAGGCGTTGCAGACATGGAGATGGTATTTACTCCGTTTTCTGCCTCCTTAAGAAGTATATCCCGCTGCTTTACTCCAAAACGGTGTTCCTCATCAATAATAACTGCTCCCAACCGATTATAATTTATCTTTCCAGAAACAATAGCGTGAGTTCCAACAAGTATCTGGATTCTTCCTACTGCTATGTCAGAAAGGACTTTCTTTTTCTCCGCCGCTGGCACTGACCCATCCAGGTATGCGACATGTATTCCATACATTTGCGCAATATTGTTGATTTCATTAAAATGCTGGCTGGCAAGGATAGCTGTAGGAGCCATCAATACTCCCTGGTATCCATTTTCTGCCATTAGAAACAAAACAAGTTCGGCCAATAGAGTCTTTCCGCATCCGACATCTCCCTGGATGAGACAGGATATTCTTTTCCCACTTCGGATATCTTCCAGTATTTTCTCATAACACTGCATTTGATCTGCCGTCAGTTCATATGGAAGATTCCTAATAATGTCACGGACAATTTTGGTGCTTTTTATAGCTACGTGAGTTCCCTTAGACGCTGATCGGCTCTTCTTTTCGATTTCCATGGCATATGTGAGCATGTCATTAAAATCAATGCGATCTTGGGCCATCTGGATATTTGTATTAACTGGATGATGAATAGAATGGTATGCCTCTTTTAGGCTTGGCATGTCTCCAAGGCAATACTTAACCATCAGCTCCCTGCTCACAACTGGCTCATCTGAACACTCCATGATGGCCTGGTCCATGAGATCGGCAAAAGTCTCTTCTGAAATGCCCTTGATATGTGTGTATACCGGCTCTATTTTTGCGACAGACTGGATTTTTGAGATAGGTTCTATATGAACGGGTCCTGATATCACATATCCATATGGCTCAGAATATTGTAGCGTACCGCACACGACCACCTGTTTTCCCTCCAGTGGATGGAGTCTGTTTTCCATGAAACACTGTCCGAAGATTGTAACGCTTACCCGTACTCCGTCATCCATCAGCAGTTTAAACTTAACACAGCTACATTTACTGGCGGTCTGGCTTTTTGAAACGCTTTTTTTTGCTATTATTCCAACAAAACAACCAGTCTGTCCATTAAGGGCAGGATTAAGCCTTTTATATATGGCTGAAAAGTTATCATACTTACGGGGGAAATAATGTAAAAGATCATCTACTGTATAAATACCTTTTTTCTCTAATATGTTTTTTGTTCTTGTTGCTGCTGTAATTTCTCTATTTAACATGAGTTTTTCCTATCCTTTCTCATATTAAGTATACTATACAAAAATAAGATATGCAAATTTGGAGCATAAAGAAAAGCCCTTAAGCATAGTATACGGGCCTTATTTCTATCTATTAATTTTCTGTAATACAGCGCTGCTTTCTGTTATCTCTCGCCGCAGACCGGAACATCATTAAAAGCATCTCCGATACAGGTTTTTCCCTGTTTTTTCGCTTTGGCTTTATTACGCATGTAAGTGTTGCCCGTGTGTCTAATATTGGATGTATTGAAGAAAGATCTGTTGGAATTAATACGCCAACTCCATAAGGAATTTCATTCTTGATTTTTTCAAATACATCTGCTGGCATAACATAGTAATTGAAGTCCCCGATAAAATTGTGACCGTTTTTACTATGGAAGTCTTCGACTGATGACTTCACTTCATAGCAGTAGAAATCCCCCTTCTCAATTCCGGAAACATAATTATTCACTGGTTTAAAACTCATAAAGTCCACCCGAACCGCATGGCTTGTAGCATAGTCAAACGTAACTTCCCTGGCCCAATATATCCGAGTGTCATTGTATGGATCTATGTACTTTTTTGTGAGTTCTGACAAAGCCTTTGTAATTTCCCCACGTTTCAAATTTCTGCCTCCTTCTACTTTTCCCGTATTCGCTGACACTAAACCATCATGGATTATATAACGTAATCATATTCTCCTCTGAATCTGTAATGGCGTAACCGTTAGAATCAAGAAGAACATAATCCTCCGCACTTCTTATATCCAAATCTTTTACATAATCATTAGCCATTTATCTTAACTACCTCCATACTCTTAATATCCACAAATCTCTCCGTCCAGAATACCGATTGATGTTGTGGCGCACCCAATGTCCATTATTATCAAACTATTTTTATACGGTTCAGGTTTTGTCATCCAAGCAACGACATTTTCATCGAAATTCATTCCCCCATGCATCCAATGTCCGTTATGATCAAACTTTATTAATCTAACAGATTTTCTATCTCCGATTCTTAATGTGCAAAGATATTCCACATAATCATTTGTTATAGGGTCTGTCAATCCCTTTTCTGGGAGTTTCTCCAATACAGGAATCCACCGCATACTATCAATAATATCATCTAAAAGCCACACAGCACGAAGTAATTCATCATGCGTCATTGCCGCTCGTTCTTCTCTTGTTGGTTTTGGCGAGGTAATTGTCATAGCTATTCTCCTATCAATTCGGGATTGTCATGTATATTTCCAATAATATCAGGAACTATTATATGTACCCAATATCCAAGGTCTTTACGAATGAAACTCTGTTTCCAGTCAACGTAAAATCCATAATGCTCTATTTTTATCTTGTTAGGATCGAAACAATTCTGATAAGAGCCAAACTTTATGGCAGCGGTGCCCTTACCAAAATGATCCTTTATAATATCTCCTTCAAAGACCATTCGACCAGTCCAGTCTTCTTTTGTATTCCAATTTTCCTTTTCATAATTCCATTCTGATAAGAACTTTTCCTGTTCAATATCAGAAAACTGCTCCCATTTCGTAGGGGTGGTCAAACCTGTGTAGTGGCAAACCGTATTTGGATCTACAGCGGATTTTACTCTCTTGTTACAGCCGGTTTTTTCATCTTTTATATAATACTGAATTACGATTTCCCAAGGTTCATGTATTAAATCGCCATACACCCATTCTTCATTATCAACTCTCTTTGCTCTGTATATTATACGATCTTAGCCGTTCATTTGCCAATTCATAAATATAGTTGTCTTTCTCAAAACCGATATAATCAATTCCAAATTCTTCATAAGCTATCAGACTGCTGGCCGAGCCAACGTGTGTGTCAAGTACTTTCCATCCCTGCTGAATGTACTGCTGCACAATCCAGCGATATAAATTGATAGGCTTTTGAGTTGGATGAATCCGTTTTTCATTCAGTTTTTTATTTCCTTGTTGGACAGTTCCTTCAGCAATAGATTTTCCCTGGAACATGCCACGCCACATATAACGGAATATATCAACTCGGTTATTCAGACTACAGTATGCGATTTCTGCGTCCGATTGCTTGGAACCATCGTTACACTTATCCCAAATAATACGCCCACCAACAAGTGGATAATCAAAGTAGTTTACTCCCCAAATAATCTGGTGTTTGGAAACTCTCAAAAGTTCGTCAAAATATTCTTTACCTGCAGGTTTATTATCCCAATCACGCTTTACATAATTTCCACCTGACACATATAGCATTGTGCCATTTTTCTGTTTGACATATTTACTGCGGTCTTTTCCTCCATGCTCTTTTCGGCCATATTCGGGATCGACTACGGCAATATCAAAGTACTTATCAGGGAATAAAGGTAAATAGTCCATGCAGTCTCCACATATGAAACTGTTAAATTTTATTATATCGTTCATTTTTTACTTTCCTCACATGGCGTTTAAATATTTTGCCATACCACTATAGTTGGTTCTGTTGATATTCTATTTTTAAAGACAGTAATATCATTTCCGATCTTAGAGTTTTCCCTTTTTCAGGACCTACATTGAATCAACATTATATATACAATATTTTCCTTGTGGCAGTTCGCAGGGTAACTCAATATGATACCAAACCCATTCGTCATCCATATGAATTGTAGAATTGAAAGGGTTATCCTTACTGCCTATTTCGTTTTTTGAGACAGGATCATAATAATAAAGGTATCCATCTTCTGAGAGTTTCCAAAAAGTGTCATTAATACCATTTGGGGTCGAGATAAACTTAATCCTGAATAAAGGAGTTTCCTCTAATGCAGAATTTCCTTGTTTATCACATTCTAAGACTCGAATACTGCTATCTGTTACCAGAACCATTGTAATCCCTTTATTTCCCAAACTGTAAGTTCCGCCAGTAATCTCAGAAGAACCTTCGATAACAATTTTATGGATATCTTCTGTATGATCTTTAGGAAGATCATTTAATTGAAACAATATTAATAGTGGCATTCCAATCACTATCAATATCTTCTTGATGCCAAACGCTAATAAACTCTTCATGATAAATTCTCCTTTTTATTGTTAAACTTTTAGTAATATGATTTATTCTGTTATTGTTATATCATCAAAGATGATGGGCAATTTTTCTTTCAGCTCTTTAAGCAAAGGAATTGTTACCTCTCTCATCGACGGGTGTGCCGCCGGCGCTGTCCTTAACTTAAAGAAGTTACGCCATTCTCTGTAATTTGCAGTGATGACGATTTCTGTCTTTGTGCTGTTCGGCAGTACGGAACGGGCCTCTTGCGGCGTTGCTCCACTTTTCAATAACTGAAGGTAACAATTTTCCGAAACTTCCATGGCAATTTTCCAAAGTTCATAATGATTGTTCTTTTCATCAAAGAAAAATGGCTTGATGAATGTTACACCATTGTCAAATTTATCCTTTGAGTAGTTGCAATATCTTGTAGATTCCTGTGCAAAAGAGGCAATTCTATGCCGGACCAACTCATGAGAAACCCCTCTATCAACTATAAATCTAACAGATAGAGAGGAATGCTCAACCATGGCCTCATGGCCTCTATCAATGAGCATTTTCACAAACTTCTTGGCGGACTCCCCATCTTCAGTGATTTTGTCCTCGGATTTATAGCATACCCTTCCGATCTTCTCAATGCGTTGCAGCTCCTCAATTCCATTATAGGATATATTCGTTAAGATTTCATATCCTGCGTTTATAATCTTCATAAATTATTCCTCCTGTTTGCATTTTATGAGATTAGTATACTATACAAATAGATAATATACAAATTTTCAGCTCCTGCTAATGCAAAAATATCTGCTCTGCTGGAACAGCTCCTGTAGAAGCGCAATCTTTCATACTGGTGTAGAACTGATCTATCTGTACACCATTATAAAAATATCTGTATATTCCATTTTCCAATACTTTTTGAATATTCAGAGATCCATCAACACGATAATATAAACCATCCTGAATAAAAAATATGTCTCCTACACTCATTTCACCTGCAGCATAAGCATATGTGCTGAGAAGTCGCCCCTCCAGATAATCCTGCTCTCCTTGAAGGAATGCAATTATGGTGGGATTCTCAATCGACCTTGCCCAGGTTTCCTTGGGATTTCTTGGAATGCTGATCTGATAGCCAGTATTGTATGCATCCACATTGATAAACTGAGTATTGAGGTAATAATTTAGAACCTCTTCTATCCTCAAAGAAATAGTTTCAACCCGGTTTTCATCAAATAGCGATTCTGAGGACATAAAGGAAAGGGTAATTTTTGCATCATCAGGCAAATCACTATATACCTCCTGGCGGGTTCCTGATATATAGGTCCCATCAGATAATATCACTTCAACATAATCAGACATAAAAAAACGCACTGCTATGTTGCCGTATGATTCAGCATATGTATTAAGTCCAGATGTTACAGAGCGCCCGTCTGCCATATTTGATGTTTTTATATTTTCAATCGGGTCAAAACATGCGCTGTAACTTATATAAAAGCCCCCATTGTCTGCAAGTACTACGATAGGGGTCATTTCAGCTATTTCACTCCGGCCGGCATTCTCTCTATTCAGATTAAAGGCCAGAGAACGGTAAAAGATATCCAGAGTAAGTTCCCTTGATGAAAATGAATCCCATACTCCTCTGCCGTCATGGAGACTGGATATATTTATTGTCTTTGTGGCATCATAACAGGCAGATTGTAATTTTTCTGCATAACCCGTGTTGGCGTTTTCATACTGAGCTGCTTTTCTGCTCTGTAGTAGACACAAAGAGAGAAACAGAACAATCAGAGCTGTGGATATCATAGCGACATAATGTATTTTCATAAAAACCTCGTTAAAATTATTGGGGGCAGTTCGCAATGCCCCCAGAATATGTTACATAGAGAGACGTACTGCCCCTCCTTTGGTTTTGGGAGAACAGATGCATAAGTCTCGTAGCCAAAGTAGGTTCTGTATTATAAACAGTAACTTTAAGATAGTCTCCATTATGCATGATATACTCCCCTGATCCGTTATAGATAACAGGCAGAATCTCATCCTTAACAAAGGAATAATAATATATGTTGACATTTCCAGTATCATCAACTGCTGCATATGCTGCCTGATGTATGATTTCCAAGTTTGCAAACGGAATGACAGAATCAATTTTGTAGCATAGCTCCTCATACGACTCTGCAGTGATTTTTCCACTGCTCTTGGCGTTATCCACAAATTCCACCACTGTAGAGTTTAGGTATGTTTGAAAAGTGTTCTCCTGCTCCATAGCCCTGGCTGTAATCAAAAAGTAGCAGATAGCAAGCACAACAAATACCGTTGATACAATTCTTCCAAAGGCATCACTCATTCTGTGCCTCCTTTCCAAAATTCCAATGTTTTGAGCTGCCCATCATTTCCAACAACTGCGGTTTCTCTCCATAAACCGAAACTGAAAGTACTTTTCAGAAAAACCAGACAATTTTCATCAAGCATTTTTGCTCCCTCGGTCCATTCTGTGGAAATAGGTATTCCATTAACTATGATATCTACCCCGGGAGGGCTGCTTATCGAATCATACAGCGCCTCCTCGGCAGATATATAAAGGTAATCCTGTCCGTATGGCAACGAAGAGGATGAGCTGGATTTTGCAGAAATGGAGCCAGCCACGGTACGGTAATCTTCTCTGCTGGAACAAACAACGGAGGCCATGAGCAGCATAATAGTTATAAAAGCAAACAGGCCAAATATGTTATCCACTATTTCTTCAAATGAATTATGCATCTTTCATTCCTCCGTCGGCTTTACTCCTGTGTAAATGTGATCCCAATGATGGTCCCATTAGAATCACGGTCAACCTGGCCTGTAAAGGTGGCGCTGGGAGTGATATAGTTGCCATTGCCTTTTTTCTGCGCATTTCGGACAAGTCCGCTCTCTGTGGAACTGTCCAGTTTTGTACCGCCAGAGTCGCAGACATAATATACCCCAGCAGTGTTGGATGCAGTCTTGACCTGGATATAAATAGGGTCTTCATTTGCGCCAGAGTAAGTTGTCTTAATCAGGTTTAATACGAGTGATCCAGATGTGGCTGCTCCGTCATACTTGGTATACTTTGACTCTATGATCTGTGTCATGTTATTGTCAAATTCTGTGGTATACCCATCAACTTTGTTGCTACTGAACGTAACGATCCCATAAGTGATGCCAATGACCAATAATGTTATGGCTACCCCAGCGATAATGTGTAGTATTTTTTCAATGTTCATTTTTCATTCTCCTTTTCAATTTTTATATTATCAAGCCACCATGGCTAGATAATCCCATCAAAACCCTTAAATAGACTGTAGGCATAATAGGCAAAAGGTACGAGTATATAAAAACCTATAATCAGATATATGGGAACAAGCATTATAAAACCTGCTTTGCTCCGACATTTATCAAGGATATGTCCATTGTCAATCTCCCGCTTTTTCTGATAGTAACCTCGCTCTGTCTCCAGATAGTCAAATGCTTTAGCAATCCCTACCTGGTCAGCACTTAGCATCGACTCACACAACCTACGAAACGGAGCAAAACTAAACTCTGAATCACGTAAGCGCTCCAATGCCTTCTGCTGAGAGTATTCCAGGTTGATAATACAGTCGGATAGGTTTGACTTAAACGCATGAGCAAATCGCTCCATCCATTCAAGGATTGTGTCAATCGTCATTCCGTCCTCATGCATTAATATCAGAATCAGGGTTCTAAACTGTGCGACTTCATCTTCACGGTTCATGCCCATGACTTTCTTTTTGTAATAGAGCAGTAAATATGGGATAAAAAATCCTGTAATCCCGGAAAATAATGCTATAGGCAGCACATACCAGTGGTAATACACTCCTTGTATTTGCTCGTGCCGGGAAATAAGCTCTCTTGTGATAATGGACGCAAGGCTTGCGTCTCCAATATCAGAAAAGACGATAGCGCGTAATTCCTCCTCTGGCAGATTCATATTTTGCACATATTTTCCATATGAGGATGATAATTGTATCATCTGTTGCCTTGCCGTTGCACTTGGAACAACGGTTGTGGAATAACTGGATGTATAATCCGTTAAAATCATTTCCCTTGTTCTGTGAATTCCGACAAATGCAACTATATTTACAGTTGAAAATATCAAAAACATAGTCAGCAAGCATTTGACCAGAAATACGTTTGATCCATACCTATATCCTGTGGCCTTTAACGCGTCTGTTGTTTTAACAGTCCTTGAGTAATTATGGTCTGCATACCTGTTGAGGTATTTTTGGATTATGGGAATTTCCGCAATTTTTCGATACAGTCTTTCATCCCCAAAAGATCCATCCCTCTCATCCTTAAGGATATTGATTGCCTCATAACAGATGAATGTGGTTATCAAGATTGTTGCCAAAGCAATGATTCCACCCACTCCTGAGTAAAATAGTCTCGTTTCTTCAAACCGTGAAACCATGAACATTTCAATAGGTTTCAGAAAAAATACAGGGAGCAAAACGGATATTCCCATACCTGAAAATGCCACCACCCTCTTTTCCAGCCGTATTCTCTCCATATCCAAATCAGATTTGAGGTAATCAAGGTTCATGGCAAACAAACTCTTTCCACCCTCCAGAACTTTGTCGCCATATTTCTTTACTGAGGCACATATTGCAGCTAAGAGCAGTAAGTGTCGGTTTGGAGCCGAATCAACATAACCCGACACGGCAGCGTCAATGTCTACAGATGTGACTATCTCATATAGATGCTCGGCATGTAGGCTAATCTCATAAGGCTGGATATCCATGGCAGATGATATTGCCTCATCCACCATCTTTGTATCATGGTAATAAATATGAATATCCGTAATGAAGTTATCTAGCTGCTCCAGAAGTTTCATCTGCATCTTTTCTTCTGAGTTATTGACCATTATAGTAAGGATAATGTAACAAGTGAGTAACCCTGCCACGGAATACCAAAAGTCAAACTTGCATAGGATACTGGTTACGGTGAACAAACCTATGGATACCGCCAAACAGAAAGACATTCTCGATGTGGCCAGTTTGTTGAGTGTGATTTCATCTGCCGGATAAAGTGCCCTATATTTTGCTTTTATTTTTCCGTAGTACCGACGAATAACAGGTATCTGCATATATAGAATGGTAAGTACATAGAGGTAATTTCTTACATCCTTTTTCTTTTTCCATGCAAGCTCTCTGTCAGGATTCTTTTTTGAGGAATGGTTTTTCCTATACAACAAATAAACGTATATAACCACCAGGACCAATAAGGAGGATATGTAAATAATGACTATTTTTTGATTCACTTTCATGTCCTCCTTACATAACATTCCGCATAATTTCCATGTCGTTTGAATATAACCGTTCCTCTTCCGCGCTTAATTTCCCTTTAATTAAGTTCATCATCTGCGGGGATATATCATGCACCCAGATATATTTACCTTGTTTTGGGTCATATTTTACGATATCCTGAACGGTGAAGGTCCGTCGGTCTGTCATCCGGCGGTAAAACTCTACAGTATCCGCATCCGTCATATTCCCGTTTGCGTCATAAGGGTATGACCTGTCATGGATGGGTATAATCTCCGTAATCCGTTCAATGAAACGATGTCCTTTCTCCCGTTTCATGTGAATATTGAAATGGATACTGCTTGCGACAACCTCTTCCGCAACTTTTTCCGATCTGTAGCCGCCGACATTCAGTTCGTTATCCCGCAGCGACAGGATCATATTCTCAGCAGTATTTGCGTGGTGAGTGAACAGGGCTTGCTCCGATCCTACAGTGGCAGACTCAATCGTAAGAACCCCCATCCTTGCGTCAGAGCATTCACTAATGATACTGACCAGGGCATTTGTCTTTTTTCCAAAGTCATATAGATCCTGCATAGATGCAGATTCTGTAACTCGGAAATTCATTACATTTCTTTTCGGATATGCACGTTGCAAAGCAAGTTCAGGGGTTATTTCATATACACGTATGTTTTTGTCAGAGTGAATGAATCCAACAATACCTCGTAAGTATGTGGTCTTTCCGCCGTTCATTTCGCCTGTAATACCTATACTCCTGCCTCCCCGCACCATCCACTTAGTAAGTGTGATAGGCAAAAGAGCATTTTCATCTGTTATAAGAATCCTGGGATCGGCGGAAGGGACGGAATCAAACTTGCGCAGCCAGAAACACCATCCACCAGCTATATCCGGTCTTGCCACAGCGATACGTGATCCATCCTTCATGGTGGAAATTACCTTACCTTTGTTGCTGGATAACGCATAGGGAGCTGAATATTTGTAGATATTCTGGCACACCCTTACCAGCTCAGCTTGTGATCCGAAGGACATACAAGACATTTTGTAGTTTATTCCCTTGAATGTTACAAAAATGGAATTAAAGGAATACTCGAAATGCGTATCTAGCATTCCTAATTTCTTTATATCAAAGGTTCCTTCTGGTATCCCGGACACGCCGCCGTCAATCTCATCAAGTGCAAAGTCGATAAGCGGAGTTATAACGCTGAATCCCTTGAAGTCCGCAAAAATACGCTGGCAGAGAATTTCCATTTTATCATCCGGGGAAAGCACCGATTTGCCATATAAGGAGTTAAATACCCTGTTTATATCCTCAGTAGTTACTTCATATTCCATATCCAGGCTACTTGACACATCCTTCGGCTCATAGAGGCCGTTTTCTACCATGAATCTTTCAAATCCATCGCTGCCATATTTTTTCTTGTAAAGAAAGAAAACAATTTCTGTCTTAGTTCGAGTGTCAAGTGCGTTAGGGTTAGAAAATGAGATCACATAATCTATGGTTTCCGCATTTATGTTGTATTTTCTGCTGGATAAAATGTTGCGAATAAATGATATAACAAATCTTTTCGCCGCATCATCACCATAAGCAGCCGTTTTCAGGGATTTCCGCATTTCCAACTTTTTACGTTGAGCCGCCTCATATTCTTCTTTTGAATAATTCTGCTCCTTTAGATTTTCCCTAAGTTGTGCAGCAAACTCTTTTGCTACGCAATCGGTTAAATAGCTTATGGAGTATATGGCATCATAGTCCATAAGCCGGACATCCCTGTTAAGCAACATTACCCCATATATTGCTGTGGCTATTACCAAAGCAATTATGGTTACTATCAAAATGGCATTTATCATGTTCCTGCCCTCCCTTTTCGCCGCAGGAACTTCAATCCGCCTACCTCCGGACGGGGATGCAAATAGGAGTATTCTTTTTTCTCCTCCTTCTGCTCATTCATACCCAGCAACATGCCGGTTACTTTAGTACAGCTTTTAGCAAATGGGAATATATCTTCCCATTCCTCTGGATCAATACTTGACGCCAAAAAAGTGATGGCATCATCACTTAGGCAAGCGTCACGAAAAGCGGTATCCTGGGGTATGACGAACAGATTTCTGGATTTATACATATATCTCATTCGCTGCACGGTATAACAGGAATCTGAGTTATAGTCAGATATGATTACCGAGTGACCGGATACATCTTCCATTGGACGATATCCCTGTAGTGAGCATATGATATTCAGTGGACATCCGGCAGCATCATTGTTTATTTCAGCGCATATTTCTTCCACCTGTTCCACCAATTTTTCTGCCAGAGAATTTATGTAGACAAAAACTATGTCATACACGTTGCATCCTGACCGCAGAAGTTCCCGGAATGCTCTCATATTTTCAGAAAGGTAAACATCAAAATCTTGTACCTTGGATATGCCGGCCACATCAAAAGTGTTATCCGCCTTCAACATGGAATAGCAGCAATCAGAGAATTGTTTTGCGGATAGTTGTCCCATCTCAACTCTGCGCAGCAGAGCGTCCATGCCAGAATCCTCAAAGGCTGTCTCATCAGACAAAATGTGGCTGTCACGAATTCTACGGCCAGCAAGTATATCTTCAATCGGTTCATGCCTACCTGTTTGCAGGATCAAAACTCTCTTGTTATAGCGATAAACCACGGATGCTGCAAGAGCAGCCAGAATACGGGATGAATGGGAATCAACACCATTCATGTTTCTAATTGTGATTACCATTTCGTTTCTCCTTTCTGGCTGCTTTGCTCTCCTGTTTCTCCTGCTTTTTCTTTTGTTTTAACCGTTTTGTTAAAATACCCCAAGAACGGGTAAGCATAAGCTGTGAAGTCTTACGGTCTGTATCCTCCAAAACGGTAAGGATATACACCAGTGCCTCCCTCATATCTGACGAAAGGCACTTTGGGTTTTGCCTACCAGTGTGGGTAAGCGACAAGTACGCTCCAAAATCCTCCAGCGTATGTGGAATAAATCCTTCAATCTCCTCTGGCCGTAAATTCAAGAGAGTACCAATAGTTTTGGCTGTCATACCTTTTGAATACTGATCCCGCATAATTACGACATGTTTCACATTATCCAGGGGTATACACATGTCCTTGATGGATTGCAAACCTTGGTGGGAACACTGCGGCATGATAAGGAAAATAGCATCCTCATATGAGATATACTCCTCTTCCATCCGGTCCCCAGCATAAATCAAAATGTAATCATAGTCATCTACATTTTGACTAGCAGATATATTTCTGGCAAAGTCTATATCAAGCCAGGAAATGATATTGTCATCATTTTCGCTTTGGTCAAAGGGGATAGAAGAATACATATCCCCTTTGAAAGAATTGTCGCAAACCAGAACATGATGTATAGATCCAAGAGACATCGCCAGATGAAAGATGAAATCACACCTTTCAAGTCCAATATAAATCACTTTTTTCGCCATCAGTATCCTCCCCCGTTCTCTTCCGCTATCCGATCTCTTACGGCAGTATCACTTTGAGAATCTTTTTCACTCTGTCCATCCTTTACCATATCAAGATAGTCTTGAGACAAGGACTCCAATTTCTGCTCCATAGCCTGACGTGCATTGCTGTTAAGAGTCTGCTTTGCAGTATCCAGAACATTTGGATCTGACGACATAAGGGTTATAGTTTCTGTTCGCACAGGATAGTTCGGAACTGCTTTTTCCTGTAGGCTGTCCGCAAGATACCGGGTGACATACATCTGCGTGCCAGGGATGGTATAGGCATCCACCGTGGCGGAGGAAAGAGTTAAGATTTCGGATTCACTTAAATCCGTATAGAAGATAGAGTTTTCCAAAAGCAAACCCTTTACTCTTACCTTGGATACAACGATATAATCCTCACCTGTAGGAAACATAATCCGGATATCCACATAATCATTTTCCTGCTGATTGACCATGAGACTTGCAACACCAATCTCGTATTCGCGGGTGTCATTCTCAATTTTTTCTTTGGTTGCCATGCTTGCCATGATGGGTGTATATGCATCAACATCAATAAGCAATACACTGCCAAGGTCATCTGCCTGTAAATACATTCCCTCCGGCAATCCGGTTAGGTTCTCCTGCAACATCACATTTACATCCTCAGTAAGAATTGTGCCTTTCGGCAAATCGTCCATGGCAACATATATGTGCTGTGTATTCATCTCAATGCTGCTCTCCAGATCCATAACTTGTTCTTTTAAAGTCTCAGATACCTGCAGAGACAAAACAAATAACACAATAGCGACAACAGCGACAGCCGATAAAGCAGCCAGCAGGGCGGACATTATCTTTATATTGCTTTTTCTCATTCTCATCAATATCCATCCCTCTTAACTAAACATTCTTAAAGACACAGAATATACGGTATTCCTTGTTGCCATCCGATTTCGGGACGATTGCTTTTTCGGTGATTTGCACCAACTGCTCTTCACCCACTTCCGGATCGCGGCCAAACTTGGGATAGGCGGCCAGAGCAGGAATCTTATCATCCAACATAACAAATACGCCGCTGCCATTGGGATCTACTGCTGTAACCCTGGCCATACATATACTGGTTTCATTGTAATCATTCCAGTATTTTTCCCGGGGATCAATGGTTGTTTGCCGGATGGATAACTGCAATCCGACCAGATGGTAGATTTCGCCGGATGCCTTACGCACTTCTGTTTGGCTGATTTCAAGGACCTTGGCGAGTACTACCTGGTTATTTTTATAATTTTCTCTCAAATCCAGATAGTGTTCCCAGCCACATTCTTCAATGGGAATCCGAGCCTCTACACCCAATGCGCTGACCATAATGTACCGAGGGCGAACAGCAATTATGGTGGCCTCAACGATCATCTCCCTGAATACTCTATCAGGGTTCTTTTCATTGATATAGTAATTCCACCCCAGTTTTTCCATGGCCTTCAGCCGGTCACCATATGCAATTTTTTGTTTAGGGTCCCAGTGCTTGACAACGAAATCAATCTCCGATCCAATCATAGAGCGCATCCGGTTATTAACCTTCTTTTGGATTTCAGGGTCCAACCGACTTTCGTAGTTGTAGTTGAAAAGGACAAAATCAGGAATAAGCACCTGACAGGTCTGGTTACCAAAGGCAATCAGTGCCATGTACTGCTTAACATCAGAATTGGTATCAATATCCCTGATTCCTTTGATCCTTCCAGTCAAAACGCGTTGGTTGCGGGCGGATGCTGAAAGGGCTATCATATCCTGTTTCAGCTTTTTGGTTTCTGTTTCAACAGTCACAGTGCCAGATCTCGTATGGATACGATTTTTTTCTGTCATCATCTCTCGCATTTCCCGCTTTGATGCCTTTGCCACAGAGGGGCTGCGGAAATTGATTTTGGATATCAGTTGTCCCCATGTTTTTTTTTCTTCTTCTGACAACATGGATGTATCCACGTTCTGCTGTAAGATCGTAGCCGCAGAATTATCCTCGCGATCGGGTTCTTGATCTTCTGTGTCAAAGGTTGATTCATCCGGTTCCATATCTTCTGCGTCAATAAATGTCTCGTCCGGAGCCTGCTCTTGCGGTTCCATGTCCTCCGGATCAAACTGGAGGTCTGCGGTCGTCTCTTGTTCATGCTGCATTTCCTGTGTTTCTTCCATAGTGGGTTCACCCTCTGCGGGTATCTGAATTTCAGATTTCTTTTTGGTCGTTGCCATTTTAATTCTCCTTCCATGAAAAATGTGTAGTATACAAATATATAAATGACAGGGTATAGTATACATTACTTAATATTTTATGTCAAACTGAAATTTTATGGTTTCTTGCAATTTTGCCACATAATACCTACACAAAAATTTTAAGTATTCAAAACAGACATGAATAAAAGTGCTTATATACAGTAAAATATTTGATTTTAATAAATAAAAAAGCATCTGCCTCACATAGACAAATGCTTTTTAAGAATAATATAGTTTCCTGATTTTTCTAGTTTCAGGAGGCGAAAGCCTCCGTCTCCTCGTTTACCTGAAATCCTTCAAAGAAATCACCGTATTCATACCCGAAGAATCCCTTCATTCTTTCAATGGCAATTTCTGTGTCAGTTTTTTCATCTTCCTGCTCATAGGGAGGAACAGTTTCTGTATACTGCGACATGGATACAGAGTATTCGTTTCTGAGGTTAGCAGAAATTTTTTGCAGATAATATTGAGTGAGAACTTCACGCTGCTGCTCCTCAGAAAGAGCGGCAAACTTCGCCTTTTCTGCCTCATCCTTTTTTCTCCGCAGATCCTCTCTGGTGAATGCATTTACCTGTTGCTGAATCCGGACCTGTTGGGCGTTGCTAGTTGATACACGGTCAATCCATATAACACCACCTATCAGTAACGATACCAGTGCGAGAAAAACAAACATTGCTATAAGCGCTATTGTAAATTGTATGATTGTCATTTTATATGCCTCCTTGATCTATGAATCAAATTGTTTATTCTGTGTTTCTGTATATTAATATTTTAACATATCCGAGGTATAAATACAAATTTTGAGGTTTGTTTTTAATACTTATAAAAATTCTTATACTATTTATTATTCCGTTTATATCATTGATATATTTTGAGGATTTTAAAAATATGAAAATGACACCGTGTCTTTTTGCATATCTGAAAACTACGAATTTTTGACTTTGTAAGTAAATCAAAGTATAATATGATTAATAAATAAACACATAGATGGAGGTAATAAGATGGGAAATATCGTGAATATAGATACTTACCGGGGCCTGTCAAATGAGGATGTCCAGAGAATGGTAAGTATGGGGAATGATAAATATTATAGTGTTTTTGGTCCTGAACAGAAAGAGGGTGAACCGGAAACAGTAACGTTAAGGAGGCAAATGGACAATCTCAATATAAGTCTGGTTGCAAAGGGTTTTACCCAGGAGAAATATGAAAGTAGAGATCCTGAGGATTCAGCATTTGTAACTCGCAGAGCCAGTGAGGAGTATATGAGATACGTCGAACTGCAACAGCAATATTTGGATGCAGAAAAGAGAGAGGATGAGCAATATGAAAAATTAATCGGCATGTCACCGTCAGATCACAATGACCTGCTCCTGAGAAACTGGGAAATGCAGAATAAAGAAGGAGATAACTAATCCACAGTATACCTTGCTTAATTCTTTGCAATAGGCTATAATAAAAGGCACAACAATAACTTATTTAGGAGGATTATTATGAAACTAAATACCCGAGATATGGAAATCATTTTAATTCTGGGTAATGCTGAACGCCCGCTGACATCTTCGCAAATCGTCAGGGCAGGGGACGGGCTTACACAGAGTACTGTTCAAGCAGTAATGCGCAAATTACTTTCTAACGAGCTTGTGGAAATAAATGGTGTGACACATAGCGGGAATGTGTTAAGCAGAACATTTGGCGTAACGGATAAGGGACGGAAAACTATTGAGCAAAAAATGATTAACGATTTTGCAACTTATGGTAGTCTTGTAAACAAAAAGGCTGTTATCGCGGGTTTACTTGCTACAGAGAGTGATGCGTCCAAGAAAAAGAAGGATATTGCCGATATTGAGAAATTGCTGAATGAATTAAAGAAATCATTATAAATGAGGACTAAAAAGAGACGTCGCAGCGCGGCGTCTCTTTTATTTGATTTTTCTTTAATCGTGTTGTTTTGAGGACTACCAGGGAAATCCTTCACCTATTTTGATAACTTTTCCCTCGGTTTTGGAATATATCATGTGTCTCACATTTCCGTTCCATTTACATATGATCCCATATAAACGTTCGGTCTCTATTACCTCTGCAACCGTCCAACCCAAGCCGTGTTTTTTGACAATTTCTTGTGCTTCCTTTGTTGTCATAGTTCCCTCCTTTTCCTCTAATTGAATTTTGATTTTTATATGACCTTTTTTACCGTCATATGTACTGGGGATTTCTTCAAAGTATGTGACTTTATATCCCCCCCAAAAAAGCACTAACGCTCCATTATTTGAGTTAAACCATTCTGTGAACGAATTTCCGCATTTTGTTTCTTTTACCAATTCAACGTTTATTTGATCGTCGTTGATTGTGCTTATTAAATCTCTTAATATCATATTATCCTCCAGTTCTTTTAAAAACCGCTCAGCGACTTATTGACCGTGGCCTTCAGATATACTTCCACGCAAACCTGAGTTGCGTATACCATAAAGTCGTCAATCATCTCCTCGCAGTCATGCATTTTAGAGAGATCATAGCGTCTTGTCAGGAAACACAAGCCGGTATTTCTTTTTACATATGAATTGTGCCGGGCGATTGCATCTGCCGCGAATACATAGGACGATTTGCATGTCATTGCTCGGCGGTAATGCTCTGCATTCGCAAATTTACCCGTCATGAAATTGTCTTTTGTAGCCTCTTTAATGGCTATCACATATTCATCACGCAACTTCTTGTCATTCTTGGCAAGCCCGCAGAGAAACATGAGATGTTCAACTTCCTGTGCCTCTTTCCTGCCATAGCGTTCCATCATGTACTGAGCAGCATCGTTAGAACAAATAACCTTACCCATTTCTTTTCTTGTTGTCTCCATCATATCCATACCTCTTTCCCCCTCCTATATTGGAGGGCTATAATATTGACGGCCACCCTTATGGGCAGCCTGCAGTACTGCCCCATATGGGCGATCCATCCATGCTATATGAATGGCGACATTATATGTCTTCCTTCCCTGTCTATCGAAACAGGGCTGGAGTTGCCGTAGCAATTCCTACGGATATTTTTCTTAAAATAAAGCATTGAGCTGTAACGTCCCCTATCAGGGAAAATAAAAAAGAATAGCACTTTGGCTATTCTTCTTTTCAACACAACATTTTATTTTATGAACTAAGTATAGAATACAGATTAAGAATTGTCAAGAACTTTTTACTAATTTAACTAATTTACATTTTGAACTGCGGGCTGGTAATAATCAGACATTGACTTGGACATATCAACGATCATAACGGTCCCCTGCGGATAATTTAGATTATATCCCTCTCTCTCCCACATGTTTAGTCCACCATCTGCAGCGAAATGAAGATATGGCTTACCATCTTTATAGGCTGATATCTGGAACTGAATCAATAAAAATCCTTTATCTGTGTAAACATCTGGATCAGATTCCCACCACCATCTTTCCTGGCCGCTAACATATTCTTGAATTTCAAAGTCAGTTCCACCCTTTCCACGTACATCAACCACCTTAATGTAGTTTGGGACAGAATACTTAAAATGCCACTGTTGCATTGAATCTATAACCTTTTCACTCGTAGTCACATTATAGTTATTCCATTCTTGATAGTTTTTCAGGGTTGATGTGTTGGTTTCTCGGTCATACATATTATTCGCATTCATCGCAAGCTGCTCGTATTCACCGGAATAAAGCCGCAGCGAGGACGAGACAGAAATATGGCTCATGGTGTAGGAGGGGGTATTTCGCTCCAGTAACTGTCGCATTGTCAGAAGATCAAGCCCCTGTGTTTCTCTGTATAGGTTTTCTCTTTGTAGTGTCTCCTGCGGCCAGTTTCCAAACTGTCCATCATTTACATCATTGGAGTCATAGTAGCAATCATTAAACAGGGTATCACCCAGAGCTATTGCAGTACCATCTGATATATCCCAATCTGCTGGATCATATTCTTTACCCATCCAATTTCCAACAGCATCTGTGATATATATTTTAATTTCTCCATCCCTGTATGAGAGAGTTTCACCGTCCGGAGTCTGAAATAATATGTCAGGGACAATCTCTATAGAGTCATTATTCCCTGATAGATTTGCCATGGTCTTTATGATGAAAGCTACCTCCTGTCCCTTCCATACAGCTCCCATGGAAGGGAAACTCAATGAAGAACCATTTCTAAGAGGCAGTGTTAATTCTTCTGGGCTGCTACCAGCCATGCTCCCATCCAGAAGGAATCTTTGTGTGTTTGTTCCCAGGCGGTTATTTGTTCCACTTCTTATCTCAAGTTTGACTGTAGCCATGGAATATGTATCTTTTCCAAGTTTTCTTTTGTTGAGCAAGCCTGAACCGTTATATACCATGCTGTTATCAGTTCCAGTGATAGTAAGGCCATACATCCATCCAGACAGTTGAATCTGAATACGCGCCGTCTTCTCAGTTATTTCAGTTTCTGAATCTGGCGAATCTATTTCGGGTTCTTTATCCTGATCCTCTGACAGATTATTTTCTTCAGAAAACTTATCTCCAGAGGCAAAATTTTCTTCCCCAGGAGCAGTAGAAGATTCAACAACTTTTGCCTCCACATACATATTTTTCCCGGGGCAGCCACCCTCCTGCGAAAAACAAGGAATATAGAATGGAGTCATCTGCCAATGGTTAGCCGAATTATATTCGTCAGGGTTTATATCCGTATCCCATTGAATCAAGTTATCTTCTGGTTTAGTTACCAGAATCCAGTCGGTATAGCCAGTAACTTCATCTGCATAATAAATTGTGTTGTCGTATACCACATCAAAGGGAAAGCGTAAGTACTTGTCATTAATTTTAATATCTACAGACTCATCTTCTGTGATAATTTGATTTCCACTGACCGACTCAGATTCTGAATCGGTGGACATGGAATCATTCCACCGAACATAGTAGCTGCAATCAAGGAGTAATTGATTGTTAGCGTCTACATTATATTCGTCTGCTGATAGTTGCGTTTCTTCGACCGCTCTATTTCCCTGGTTGTCTACGATCTCTATTTCAAAGGTCTCTTCACCTTCGACTTCAAAACCTGCCTCCTCTAAAGCATCAAGTTCTGTTGCTGACAAACCTGTTCTGGATACGACTGCACCCAAAAGAGTTAAAACCAGTGTCATAATAATTTTATTTTTAACCGACCTCATATTTTTGCTCCTCAAATTCACTTTCTAAATCATCCACAGGATGCCCAGAAAGGCTATTCCACTTCTTTCCCATGTGTGGGGTATAAAAAGAGTCAACCCATTGTTTACCAAAACATTCAATCATTTCATCTCTCGTCTTTCTGCGGCAGTTCCATGTAACCCCTTTTATGTATGTGCCGCCGCGACCTTGATCCAGAACTGTGGTATAGCTGATTATAATATCTGACTTCTCATTTACTTCTTTAACTGCTACATCCAGAATCCGACTTTGAATCATACTATTGTTATATGATTTCGGAATCATGAGTTTACGTTTTAAATTATCTATGTTATCAATTCGTATATGGGTGGTGTTTATCCATTCAAGACACATATAATAAATTCGCTTGCTATACTGACATTCCATGGGGAGTGCGAATCGTAAGGAATAAAAAATACTTGAGTCGCCATTTTTTTTAGTCTCCACCATCATTCTTTTGAAGTCCTCGGCCAGTTTAATAATCACCATTCCCTGATTTTCCACATATGTCGCGGCCTGTATCCAGGAATAGTCCGTCCATCTTTCAGCATTGCCAGAATAGATTGAAAAGTATTTTTTATGCAAAGAATTGCAGGCTGCTTTTATTTTGGGGTATACATTTTTCCCGTGATCTAATCCAAATAACTGTATATAGTCCTTGACATTGATAACATAATCAAGGTTTTCATCTCTATCTTCCGCTATGCCAATCATAGACATAACAATATCTATGATATCGTTTTCGCTTTTAGTTAGGGCAAAAGATGCCTCCACAAACGTCCGTGGTCTGAATAACTCATACTTTTCCCTCAATTTTTTCATTTTTTTTCTTTCAAGTTGCAATTCTGTTGCCATATTGCTATACCTCCATGCGGGATATTTTTATATAAAATGAGTGATAAAGCAGTTTGGATCAATTTCTGCGATTTGTTAGTGCTTTTTCTGCGATTTGTTAGTGCTTTTTCTGCGATTTGTTAGTGCTTTTTCTGCGATTTGTTAGTGCTTTTTCTGCAATTTGTTAGTACTTTTTCTGCAATTTGTTAGTACTTAATCCCGCAAGCCCAGTATTCATGCGGTTTCCCAGACTCCTAACACTATATATAACACTATATATAACACTGTTTTTAACACTGGAGCTAACGCTCCTCCTTCTGAGGAGAAAATATACAACGTATAATACAATATATTATAATATAAAAATTTTAAAATTTTCAAAAACTTTAACCGGCATCTCGTTTTCTGAAAAAAAGTAACCAATAAGTACTAACAAATCGCAGAAAAAGTACTAACAAATTGCAGAATTTTTCGTTGTATAGCGCTCCGCATTAATATTAAACCTTCCATGTCTTAGAAAATGGTGGCCAAATAAGCGTTTTTGAAATCCTTAGAATCATTTGCTTACATTCCATACAGTAAATTTCTGCGATTTGTTAGTACTTTCTCCGCAATGTATTAAAACTTGATTTTGCAAACCCTGTGTTTATGCGGTTTTCAGATATATACCACTGTGGCTATGTGTCTGCAATATCGTATGCCCTCTAAGTTGAAAATACATTTTATTGGGATGTGGATAAGTATACTATACCATACATAAAATTGCAAGTTGATTTCAGCTCGTTTTCATATATTTTTCTGCAATTTGTTAGTACTTTCCTCGGTGTACACCAGCTTAATACTAAGTTTCGCCATAAAAGATGGAAAATAATTTCTTTTGTTATTTAAGGATATTAACTGATAAGTACTAACAAATCGCAGAAATAGTTAGGCTAGATTGCAGAAACCGTTCATCATATAGCCATAAAATTTGTATTTCAACCTGTTCTGACTTATAAAATAAGCATTTTTGAAACACGGAGGATCGTTTATTAATATTTCATCTGGTAGACTTCTGCAATTTGTTAGTACTTAATCCTGCAAGCCTAACCAAGCCATGCACTCTGAACGTCATAAAAATAAGGCAGAGTAGGAATCTACCCTGCCTTATTGTGTAGCATTTTCTCCAGACTTATTTGTCGATTATCAGACTTTTGTTTTTTCAATAGTTCGGGATTATCAAAAATATTACCAATACATTCTACTTTCTAATTCCAGAAAGCCAACTCCTGGCGATAAGAAGTTAGGCGGGATATATCCGGTCATAGATTTATTCTTCACTCATCAACTCATCTATACAGGAGTTCCAGCCCTGTACCTTGCCCTGCAAATATGTTTCATCGGATTCACCGTTATAGCAGTCTTCCACTATGGATACTTGGCGCTCTCTGTCAATATCCATTTTTGTGGGGATATTCTTAAGTGGACACCAGCTAGGCTTATTTTCCTTGTTTTCCAAGAAAATGGCTCGATCTGCTGCTATACAGCTCTTAGTTCCATATACACAGGAACATAGTCTACAGTCTATACAATTTTCTGGTGTGTCAATCACTAAAATAGATTTGTTCATAACGAACTCCTTTTCTTTTGAAGATCGGACCTCTCCATCACCATTCTTTAGTTTTCATTTTCCAGATAAACCAATGATTTGTGCGGGCAATAATAGTGCATGGTTTTTCCATCTCTACCAACGGGTACAGCAACTAAGACCCTATCTGCTGCAACTACATCCTTGAATTTAATTTGGTTTCTCTTTGTTGTGCTGGGAACATATACTTTTGCACTGCGTAATGGTCGAATTTCTGCAATAACCATTCCACTTAATTTTTTACCCTCAACTTTAAATGTTACCTTATCTCCTGCGCTCATATTTTTATCCTTTGATTTATTTATTTTTTATGGCTTGCCTTACTCTTTCAGCAGAATCCCATGGATTAACCAACGATTCAACTCCTCCCTGAAAATCGCAACTATCCACTTCAATTCCGTTTTTGATAAGCCATTTAGACAATCTATGATCTGCGTCACAGAATTGAGATGCTAAATTGGCTCTCGTATTTATAAGTTTATCAATGTATTTAGGTATCTTCATTTTCATATCCTTTCCGTGGTGTTAAGGTTTCTCTCCACATTGTTTTTTATTCTGTTCGACAATAACCTTTTCGGTCGAGCTAAGTTGTAATTATGAATCGGCTTTATCCAGCACTTCGATAATTTTCAAAGCTTTCTCATAGGATAGATTTTTTTGATTCATATTTTCTATAAGCGATAAAGCTTTTGAAATTGTATTTTTTTCTTCCATTTTTCTATAGTCTTCTCCGGTCGGATTGTTTTCTTCCGACAATAAACTTTTATATGGGCAGTAGTAGTGTGTGATTTGCCCATTCTTTCCGACAGGAACCGCAACCAGTACCCGATCTGTACGGCTTATATCGTTAAATTTAAGGTGTCCTTTCTTGGTATCCGCAGGAACATACTGCATAGCACTATGGCCGGCTGAAATCTCCGCAATGACAGTTCCGTTCTTTTGCTTGATACTTCCCTGCGATTGGCTTATCCATGTTACCTTATCTCCTGCTTTCATACTCTTTTTCTCCTTCTCTTAAATTTTTATATTAATGTTATTTAAAATGCTGACCACAATATATATGTACCATCATTTAATTCACTGATGTATGTTGTAAACTCAATATGTGCTGTACGCAAGTAATTTGCTTTGCCGAACTCTTTTCTCAAAGAATCCTCCTCGTGTAATTCAAATTCGATTTGATCGCGAGACACACCATAATTCTTGCAGCAATATTCCAAAGCAACCTCTTCGTTTTTAAAAAGTAATGAATAATCATATACATCTTCGTTAGATATTTCTGGCGGTACGTCACAAAATTGAGAGATATCAGCAATAAGTTCAGCACTATTTAAAAATTCTATTCTGAATTCTTCTAACAACTTAGGCATAATAATTTTTCCTTTTTTTGAAACAAGATATTCAAAGAAATGCTATTCTTTATATCAATTATATAATTATAACTATCAGTGTGTCAAATATATAGCTTTTTATATAATTCAACACATAAATAAATCCACCCTTCAGGAAGGTGGATTTATGAATACAACCGTAATGCGTGAATATATAGAATATCTGGTAAACCTGTTTTGAACAGATGTGGAGCAAGCGGTTTGTATATTGTGACAGAAGGAATAAGGCCAAACAAATATAATGTTATATTTTCCCCTTCTGTGGAATTATTCTTGTTTTCGCCAACACTTAATCATCACCAAAAGGATCAAAAGGATCAAATTTGTTATCATTCGGTTTTGACTTGGAATTCCACTTGCTGCTTGTATGTTGATTATTTGTCGCCTGTTGTTCTGTTTTTTTTCGCGCGCTGCTCTTTTTTTCTGTGGTCTCGCCGTGGTAAGATTTTTCTCGCAGAGGGACACTCATAGATTCCCTGTAGCTTGGAGTTTGTATCTGTTCTGTGTTTATTTCCGGGAGTATTTTTCCCTCTGGCTGATACTTGTCAGAGGATACTAATAATTCCTGCTCATTTTCTTCCATTTCCTTTCTCCACCTTGGTCTGTGGCGATTACATTTTCTTTCTCCCAGCTCCCCCCCTTCCTTTTCCATGGGATGTATAGCCTCACCACCTTTTTCAGAAAAGTATTTCTTTAAGCGTACTGGCGGTTGAGCGCTTATGCAGTATATAATCTCATCGGATGGGAACTTATCATTCATAAGCTCCTGTGGCATCATTAATGGCCTGTTTCCCTCGCCAGTAGTCTTTTGTATCGTCATACGCGCATGTATAATATCGTCAGAGTTTTCATAAAATCTGTTATTCTCGACCAGTACGGTGGTATCTCCCATAATTCCGGAAAAATATTCTGCGGTATCAGTGTCATTTGTAGACAGTAATCCTTTTATTGGGCAAGCGTTTAATATAGTCCGGGACTCTGATTCCGTGTACATGGTTTCGAGCTGTCCTTTGTCCTGTAAAATCAGTGTTATTCCAATTTTTCGTGACCGCACAGAGTTTATCTTATTGGCAAGCCCATATATACCGCCAGTGTTTGCATATTCATCACACAAAAATTCCACGTTCAGTTGTTTCGATTTCTGATCTGCTGGCAGTGAATCTGAAAAATCGCACATCTCAATAAATATCATAGAGAAAAACAGGGAGGATACAAATTTGTATGCATCATCCGTATCAGATATAACAACATAATATAGACATTTATGTTTCATAGGTGCGGTAAATTCTATCTCATTGTGTGATAATACTTCTCGCAGATAGATATTAGATAGTTTTGACAGCCGGATTCCCGCACCGTTTATTATCTGTCCTTGGTTGATCTCCGAACAGGCCGCAAATAAATCATAGCATTGCCGGATGGTGTTGGTCTGCGGAATATTTAGAAATACAGATGCCATTCCCTTCGGATCATGCGCCGCCAGAAAATCCCGGACTTCTGGGAGAGTATTTCGCCCTTCCCTTATTCTTACAGGGTCAGATGCTATATACATGATTACACATTTAATCAGGTTGAATTCGTTAGCTCCCCAGTAATTCTCTGCCTCCCTCATATCGCTGGTTGTGTTTTTAATAATGATATTTGCAATCGTATCTGCTTTAGAATCCAGGTCAACATCATCTGGACGCAGCCCCTGAAACATGTTAAACGCGTTTGAGTTACGGAATTCTTTTGGCTTTAAATTCAGCACTTTCACGTCATATCCATATTTTCTTGCTATTGCGCTTGTCTGCGCATATAAATCTCCTTTAGAATCTGTTACAATCATGGATATCCCTCTTCGGATATTTTGATAAATCGAGGTCTTCATTGTAGCCGCGGATTTTCCCGATCCAGGCGCTCCTACAAAGCACTTATTTTTATTTATTCCAGGTGGATATATAAACTCATATATATTCCCCTCTTCATCTGTTCCGAAAATATCTCCAGCAGTATCTTCTATTGACTTAAATATTCTGAATGTTCCTTTCTCTTCCATTTCTTCTTTTGTTTGAAAATGTGCGCCCCCATATGTTTCTTTATTGGAACGCAGATAGTTGTCATCATAGTTTTTTACATAGTCTTTCGTTAATGCCCTGAAAATCTTGAATGAATACTTGCATATCAGAAATGTGAAAATGAGTGTCAGCCACCATACCTTTAATCCATATCCGAATGAGTTTAGTATTCCGATCTTAAATCTTGCGTTGAACATGCTGTAATACCATTGATACATCATTCCTGCCGCAAAGTCAGATATTAGCAGTGATATAACTATGTATATAATTACTGTCTTATAATTTCCTTGGAAATTCTCTCTTAATTCATATATAGGATTTATTTTGTCAATAGATTTTGGTTTTGTATTAATCATTTTGTTAGTTCCTTTCTCTTGAATATAAATTTAGATTTTCAATATATGAAAATGACACGGTGTCATTTTAAATTCTGGAAAATCTATTTTACTTGGGTAATTCACCTATAGGGAATACTTTTGCATATTTACCGATTACCCTTTCAAGCATTTCTTTTTGGAAATTGTAGCACAGCACCACATGTTTGTCCCTATCATCAACCAGTTTTGCCCGGTTAAGGTACATACGGAATCGCTTTATATCTGGAATGCAGTAAACAAAAATACTTCTGTCTTCATCTACTCCATCAGCGGAGCTATCCATGGGCACATTCTTTCGCTGTTCGGAAGTTAATACGGATTTATAGATTCTATCTTTCCAGTCTCTTCCACTTGCAATCATCTTCATCATTTTTTGTCCATTTTCATCAAGTGTTAGACCTAAAACCTCTATATATGCTCCCATTAACCCATCAATTCCTCTTTCTTCCCGTATATGACGTGGAGCATATATTCGCTCGTATATAGACGGCCATTCCGCAAGCATGATTGCACTGTCCGCCCGGTCTATATCTTTTTCGGCAAGCAGTCTGTTTGTATACTCCCTTATTTTTGACTCGCCAGTGTATGAGTACGTTGAGATTGTTCGCCCTATATTGTATATCTGATAGTTTCCGCCCCTTGTAAGCGCAAGACCATTCATTCTCGTAGTAATTAGTTGCTGGTTTCGGTCTATATCTGCTTTAAAGCGTGTGTCGTCACTTTCATATATACCCTTGACTTGTCTGGACGTGTAAAATACTTTTTCATGGATCAACTTGTCTGATCTTAAGTCTGGATATTCTCCTTTCAGTACGTCAAACTCTGTTCCCATGAAAAACATTATCGTCTCAGCATTTCTTGTAATTCGTATTTTTCGAGTTTGCTGTTCCGTGTCGGTGTTCTGAACACGTACTTGGTATGCATCATTGACGGTCACAGAATCATACCAATCTGCAAGCGTTTTAGGAACGACATATTCATATTCCTCCCTTGCCTGGGCATTTCCGGCAAGCGTAAGTAGCTTTGCTGGTTCATTTTTCATGAATTTCTCTTTGTGTTCCTCAAATATTCCTTCACGTATCATTTCATTGGCTTTTCTCATATATGTTAGTTTATTGTCACTTAGCAGGTTCATCTTCTTGTAAGGAATGCATCCACATATCATAGCAAGCGATATTAGACTATTCCTTGTCCCTGTGCTATTATCTTTCACTCTCATCTCTTTCTCCTCTACCGTTTCATTTATTTCTTCATTTCTTTTACATCTCTTTTATCACATTCCTTTTATTTATGGATATACCTTGACCACTTTCTATCCACATCCTAGTCTGCATATTCAATTCTATCAAATCTATCCTTTGACTCACCCTTTCCACCTTTGACGCGTTTTCTTAATACTCCATGGCACATTTTCCTCATTCGAGAGTGAACCATTGCCATACCTATCACTTTACTTCCGCTATCCATTAACGCCGAAGAAATTTTCTTGCAAAAATACTATAAATTCAACAAAAAAAGGGATTATTCCATGTCTTTTTTGATTTTTTATATTTTTCATTTTTGACCTGTTTTAATCCCTTTTTTGATATGTATTATGTATTTTTGATAGGTTATGTTTTTATTTTATACATCTTTTGTTTTTATTTCTGTCATATTTTGAATTCCATTTTTACATGTATTAACTGTTTACATAGGTCACTGTTAAACATAAATTACACTTTTCCAAAATATGTGACTGATGGTTTTTCCAAGAGACCACCATCCAACAGAGCTATTTTATGTGGAATTTTTAAGTTGGCTTTGTTAATATATCCAAGCAGCTTTTTATCCCGGATCACAATAAGCATCATGTATGAGGATTGGTCCGCATCACTTTCCGCAATATTTTGAATGTTGCAGATATGTGTCTGGGCGATCACAGTATTCAACACTTCATGTTCACTTTCCACTGAGATAACTCTTATAATGTGTTTTCCTTCTGCAACAAAACAGACAGATTCTGGACTCCCCTCAATACTGACAACAGATTTAAGCAGTCGGTCAAGGGTATTATCCTCTGTAACTTCACATGAAAGCATGTCAATAGCCGCCCATATGCAATCTATCTGTTTCTGTTCCGGGCTGCCGCCTACGGATGTCAGAATTCCCGTGTTCATATGCATGTCAATATAGTTCCGGGAACTTATGAATTTACAGGCGGGTTCCAGATTGTTTCGGCCGCTTTTTAAATTGTCAGGGAAAAAATAGGGGAGCTGGGAGATATGGATACTCCGAAACCTCGTTACGATATTCTTTACCTGTTCTCCAGTGCTGCTAATGTTTGCTTTACTTGCCATTTTTTTTACCTCTTTCTCTTTTTTTTGCATCCGGCTATATAATTGGTTACATATTCTCTATCATTGATATAGAGTTAATAACAACTTATATAAAATATGATGTGAACCATGATGCAGGATATTGGTAATTCTATATCATTGATACTTTATCTTTATCAATGACATAGAATCCCTTTTAATTGATATAGGACTAAATACATTACCTCTGGTAACTAATTATTTGAACTTGCAAAGGTCTGGTTTTCCCTAACCGCTTTCAGTTCAATCTTACGCTTGATGTCTGTAGTGTATATTTCCTCTTCCAACGCAGAAGAGATAAATCTTACAAATACCTGTTCGGTATCGGAACAGACAAAACCATAACCTCTTGGTGCAACCTGAATAAGTTCCTTGTTTTCCTCAGAAAGTACCATTGCCTCCTGTAGTGCTTTGATCTCGCTAAGTGATACCTTTAGATAGATTTTAATTGCTGATAATGTTAAAATACTTCTGCCATATTCGCTTTTACTGCAGTCTTCTATATCCTGCGTTGCGGTAATGGCACAGGCTCCGTATCCTCTAAGTATCTTAAGAGACTTGAATATCATTTTTGCGCAGCTTGGTATGACAAGCATTTTCCATACTTCATCAAGAGCAATGGCGCAATACTCATATTCGTCCCTCTTAGCCATGTCATATGCCACATCATAAGCAATATACATATATGCAGGAAGTAATTTCTCTCCGATGAGATCTTCATTCACATCAAAGGCAATCATTTTATTCTCCAGATCAATGTTCGTCTGTCCATTGAAATTTGAACAGCTCCCGAATACCCATGGCTTTAATATGGACAAAATCCTTTTGTTTAGGCACTGATTCTTGGAGAATACATCATATACATCTTGCAGGATGGGCATTTTCTTAAGCTTTCCCTTTCGCTTATCCTCATATATGGAGTCGTTATCTTCAGTAATACCGTATTGATGATACATTTCTGTAAGGCAGAGGTTGATTTCTCCCTCCTCTTCTACGGTCAGGTCTTTTACAAGTAAATCAATCCAGGTAGTAATTGAACTGATTTTCTTTGAAAGTAGGGAAATGGTCCCTCCGGGACGTTCCTCTTCACCAACATTATCAGGATTAAATTTGCCCTCGGGCCGTATCTCACATATGTTTATACATACCTTACCGCCAGGACATAGAAGGTAATATGCACCGTCCATGGATTCAACCATGGGTCTATATTCATGTCCTTTAAGGGGCAATATAAATAGGATTCTTACCCCAAGCATCCGAAGACGTGATGTGAGCATTTCTTCTGTGTAGGTCTTACCAGATCCAGTGGTTCCGGCTATGAATATGTGAGGGTTGGGATATACCTTTGTGTCAAAATTGTTGATTGAAAACATGGTGTTGTTTTTGACTATCGTTCCCATAACACATCCCAGAGGGTCAAATTTCTCATAAGCGGTAAAGCAGTACAAGGATGTTAGGGAAGATTCAGTCATGTTCCGTTTTGTATGACGAAACAATTCAGAATCAATATAGTTGAAAGGCATAACTGACCTAAAGTATGCGGGGGTCCGAAGAAAACTATCTTCAAAATGGTATTGATATCCTTTCATCTCCTTAAGGAATATGGACTTCTTGCTTTTAAGGGTTTTGTAATCTTTTGCCCGTAGTGTTACAATAGTGCTTACTTCATAAAGGGTTTCACCATCTTTGTCAATCCGGTCTTTAATCCATTTCGCATTATTAGCCCTTGACATGTTTTCCTCAACTTTTTCACCAGCACCAGTATTGTTAATTGCCAAAGCCTTTGAAATTATGTTGGTTCGGTCGAGCATATATGAGATATTAGGATTTTCGATTTTCCTGTAGTGAATATCTAAATCACCATCATCCAGTTTGTCAAGGATTCTACCAAGCCATCCGGCCTCGCAATAATTTGGATAGCTATTGTCCTTAAGAGCCAGATAGGTATGGTATACTCCGTCCATTAGCATATAGTCCCATTTCCCAAAGCGGATACCACGAGGAGTAAAAAAGTCTTCTACCGGCGCATGAGTAATGGGACTGCCATGTTTGATACACCAGTTCGCAGTAGATATAACCTTTTGCTTTCTCATTTCAAATGGAATAGTCTCATAGGAATTGGGATTATAAAACTGATAAAGAATATCAGCTACCGCATCTGGGTCATTGTCAAGGGATAGTGCGACATTTCCCATCTGGGTAAAAGCATTCATAATGACAATTTGCTCCATCCTCAAACTGTATAAGATATCCCTCACATCGTTAGATTTTTTTCCGTCATCATCTCCGGTATATTCGTAGATAAAGAAAAAACGCTTATGAATAGAATTATTCTTTTTAATTCTCTTCACATTTTCAATATAATCTTCTATCCGGACAAGTAGGCGTTGGTCAGTTTCACTCGCCATAGCGTTGCGGACGTGATGCTCAAACGGAGCAAGGTCTGTGGATACATTCATAATCTTAATATGTCCAGATAAAGGAAACTGCCGAAAACTGTTTCCGAAAATATCCGCAATCATATCTTTTCTTACATCTTCTTTTTCAACATAATTGACGGGTAATATCTCTATTATGTTGATAATGGAGCCGTCCTCAAGAAAGACGACTCCACCCACAATATCCCTTACTGGAACATAATCTTGTGCGTATTCCGATCTGTTGCCAGTATCTGAACTGAATTGCTGTTTATCATTACGAAGGAGTAATGGTATTTTCTCCTTCATCTTGGATAGGTTCATCAGGGATTCTTTTTCCTTTCCACTCATTACTTGTCCTCCTGTACTGATAAGACTTTCTATTTTTTTGTAATTGCCTTGAGCCACCCGGCAGCGATTGTTTCTTTCTTTGCTGTAAGGAGGCCGTCCTTGATAAGTGGCCCATTTTCCTTTTTGACATTGTTCATCCTCCTGTAACTAATAATTTTAATTTGTTTTCTGACTCTGATATAGTTGATAACTGATTCAGAAAATGACTGATTCTTAATCCCGATACAGTTGAGAATAAGAGCCGTTGCACCAAGTACAATAATCAAAATCCAACGGAACAAAGAGGCAAATGGTATTTGATGAAATATGTAAGCCAATGCAAAACACCAAGCAACTCCCTCCGCCAGATTACGTGGCCTTATCATATTTGCAATCCTTTTACCCTGTAGGATATTGTCCGGTATATATCTGGTTCTCATGATTTATCCCTCCTTTCTGAATATATCATTTTCTCATGGATAAGATCCTTTCGTTTTTTTGGTGCTAAATTAGTATATTATACATATCAAAAAAATGCAAATTGAAAGTAGCCATTTTTGCACTTATTGGCAATGCATGAATTGACACGGTGACAAATTCATGTTTAATTCAAAACTATACGGGCAGCATAAAGGAGGCGCTGCTGGGGGTATTGAAGTCTCTTGAGGACGCTAGGGTGACTCGCCTGCTGGTCTTTAGCGGGGATCGCTCCTGTGATATGAATTACAGAACCGAATGCATGAGAAAGTGCGATTTCGCAAAATGTAAAATCGAAACCGTGTCAATTTAAGATTTTAAAAATAATTATTATAATGGAAAACTTTGCCACAAGAATCATAGTAGAATGTAAATGGGTCTATTTGACTAACATGACTAATCAATTTGTATCAACTAGCACTAAATGATTGAAATTCTTTGAGGTATATAGTATAATACATAAAAAGAGAGCCACCTGCGAACAGGCAGCTCCTGGGAGTCACCGACAGACGGTTAGCCCGGTTTATACAGAAACAGAAATGCCGCATCCAAAACCGGGGGCGGCTATTTCTGTGTGCTGCTATTATCTCTGCTGCCGATGGCATATCCAAGGCTGAAACAGGTCAGTTCCCCTCTTTCCGCATATCGCAACTCTGCCTGCGATGCTGCACCTGTACTATTCTATGCTTGTCACAGGGTTTTTGCAAGAGATTTTTCCGGGACCATGCGGCCCATATAATAGAATCCCTGGCACTCCTCCAGCAGCACCGTCACAATCCGGCCCACCAGCTCGGGCGGTCCTGGAAAATGCACCAGCGTGTTATTCGACATGCGCCCGGTCAGCAGACCCTCGTCCTGGGCGTTCACTTCCTCCACCAGCACCTCCGCCCTCTGTCCCTGATACCTTGCCACCTGCTCCCTGGCGGTGTCCTGCACCACCTTCAGCACCCTGTCAAACCCCTCCTTGACCTGGGCCTGGGACACCTGATTTACCATGGCCGCAGCGGGAGTCCCAGTGCGCTTGGAATAAATAAAGGTGAATGCGTTGTCGTATTTTACCCTGCG
>JAAGKN010000717.1_pt1 | contig 63913 bp, 51 predicted proteins | sample 6206371 | NCBI WGS metagenome assembly JAAGKN01 (sample SAMN11533720, study PRJNA540317) | gut metagenome | isolation source: fecal pellets from male and female animal of same cohort | host: Peromyscus leucopus | place: USA:CA | collected 2017 | reverse complement strand
TACACGCATTTCCAAGCAGATTTAAGAATACCTGATTTAATTTCAGGTGGATCAGCTATCACATCCTCGTTGGTCAACTCGCAAGTATCAATAAACAATTCAAGCTGTTTCGCCTTGACCTGCGGCTGGATAATATTTACCAGATTATGCATCTGCTCGGAAATATTGCACTCCTGCTCCTTGATCTGCACCTTTCCGCTCTCAATCCTGCTCATATCAAGAATATCATTGATCAGGCTGAGAAGATGGTTGCTGGAAGAAAGCACCTTCTGCAGGCAATCCAAAACCTGATCCTTATTGTCAATATGGCTGACGGCAATGGTGGAAAATCCTATGATGGCATTCATAGGCGTACGGATATCATGGGACATATTGGACAAAAATGTAGTCTTTGCCCTGTTTGCATGCTGTGCCTGCATCAGCGCATCCTGAAGCACCTGCGTCTGCTCTCTCTGCTTTCTGACCTGTTCCGTGATATCCTTTGATACCACCATGACCATAATGTCGCCTGTATTATCGTCCTGAACCATGACAAAAGACTGACGCACGCACAACTGGTTCTCCTCATCCTCGTAATTCCCGCTCCAATACTCGGCAATCACTTCCCGTTCTCCCCGCTCAAAACATCTGCGTAAATTCTCTGTGTTTACAATCTCCTCATAGCTTTCTACAGATTCTGTCAAGATAAACTGTTTCCATTTTTCAAAACACTCGGAAACCTTACACGGCGCTGAAAGTCCGACCCTCTCAAGAAGCGATACTTTCTGCCCGTCTATCACCCTGGTAATATCCTGCTCAATAAGATCCTGCGTCAGATTAAACTCAAAACTGCAGAAGGAATTGGACATGATCGCAATCTGGTACTGTCTCTCCTTGCGGTTTGCAAGCGCTCTTTCCGCCTGGATACGCAGCTCCTTTTCTTTTAACTCTGTTACATTCTGGCGGATAAACAATACCTTGGAAACCTTACCATCCTTTCTCTCCAGACAAATAATATTCATATGCTCCCACTCTACGTTGCCGCGTCGTATCACACAGTATTCATACCGTAGATCGTTATGCACAGCCATAGCCTCAACGATGGCATTTCTATCCATGAAATCAACAAATTCCTGCCGATGGTCTTCTTCTGCAAAAGCCGCCAGATAGTCTATAATATCCTGATATCTGCCTCTGTCTGCAAAATCCTCACGCTCAGGTTTTGTCCCCGCCAGATATTGATAAGTATCCTCCTCAAAGTCAAACAAAACAAAACGGGAAAACAGCGCATTAACACCGCTTATAATGTATCCCATCTCTCTGTTTTCTTTCTCTAACAGCTTCCGTCTGCGTCCGGCGCGAATAAGAATAATGGCAATGTAGATAACAAACAATGCTATAAGCATAGCCTCCAATTGGACGCCTACAAGATTTTCTTCTGAAATCATGCGCTGTGTAACATTTTTCGGGAACGTCTGCACAAGAACATAATTATTTTCCGGCAGATATGTAATGCAGATATTGTCCGTCAATTTGGAATCGTCACATGCAAAAGTACCTGACCCGCCCTGCTCAAAGACCTGTCTGACCTGAACTGCAACATCCTGATCGATCAAATCCGTCTGTGTCAGGACGTCAACAAGATGCCCCTCGTAAGTCTTATCGTCTGAGCTGGCGATCACCCTGCCGTCCGGCGCACACAAAAATACCTGAGCATCTTCTCCGAAATATGTGGTAGTGAGCATATTTTTCAAATATTCCTCAGCCAGAAAAGCTCCCCGCAGTACGCCGATGATCTCGCCCTTATAATAGACCGGCGCATAAAAACATGCCATTGTCTCATCAAAAAAATGCGGATCAAATATAATCTCAATATTACTGTTTCCGCTGATACCGTCCGTATAGAAAAACCGTCCTGTCACATCAGCGGTACGCCCGTCAGATGCATAATCTATCCCGTCAAGATCCGTAAACATGACCGCGTCAAACTGTGAGTTTTCCTCCATCTTCTCAAGCATCTGCGCCGTGATCACAGGTTCTGTCAGACCTTCTCCTACAAAGTATGCATAAGTGTCGATCCGGCTTAAGGCATTATTCAGCTCATCGTCGATCTGTACGGACTTCATCCTCGCGGAGTCCGCCGCATATTCCCTGTTCTGCTCCTCCGTCCGCCTGCTGTTCTGTGTCGTAAACCAGAAAAACAAAAGGATAATGGCCGCTAAAAGGAAAATTGCATAGATAATCTCCTGTAATGACTTCGTCTTTTTCATCTTCATTCGTGGTTCCTCATAAATCTTTCAATATAAAATACCGGTCTCTGAGTTTAGCACTGCAGCCAAAATCAGCAGACATTTCATCTGAGAATAAGTATATCAGTCCGGCAATTAAAAGACAACTTATTAATTCTATATTTTCCTGCTCCTTGGCGGAAATTATATCTTCCTGTCATCCTTTTTGCGAAGTAGCTGCGACGTATCCAATGTCTGTTCCGACTGTTTCCTTTTCCTTGATTTTCCTGCTTTTATACTCGTTTTCTCTGCTGTCTCTTCTGCTATCATGTCTTTCGATGTCATGCGCTTTGCTGCCATACCTTTTTCTGCCACATCCTCATGTAACGCATTTTCCATGATACGCTCTGCCGTCTTTGCATGCGGCTGTTCACGTTTCCCGCTTCTTCTATGAAACCCCCTCGGAACAAACTGAAACCGCCGCATTGCCACATCAGCGACAAACAGGAAGATTGCAAGGAAAATCAGCCAGTTTGTCAATGGGTGACTTTCTCTCGCTCCCGCAGAAATTCTGTTAAAAACAGGGTCTTCTTCTGTAATCAATCGACCGTACCGCTCCACAAACTTCAAATAAGAATCCGTACTTACATCGAATTTATACTCATCCGAAAACTGTACGGCGGCGGCTGTTGTCAGATAACTTTGAATCTCCCCATCCACACTGCGGCGTATATTGAAGTGATATAATCCCGTCTGTGGTGTGGAGAGCTGTGCCGTATATTTTCCCGGTGCCGTTGCATGAAGCTTCTCTTCCACAGTTTCTCCCTGCGGATCAATCATCGTCACCAGAATCTCCGTACTATTCCCATAATCATCTGTCTGATAAGTGACTTCTGTCCGTTCTCCCGCTGTCACTACATCTACTCTGTCCTCACCCATGTCGGCATTTCCGGTAGAATAATCCACGACCCGCTTCCACATCTGGACATAGTCGTCTTCTCCTGCGAATGCGCCGCTCCACTCTCCAGTAACGTCGCTGTTCCATGCTGCCGTCCTGCCCAGTCCGTACTGCCATACCGTAAGAATGGGATTATCTTTGTCTTCGGATACGATAACCGGGACGGATGCCGTCTTGGGGGTTGCCGCGATATATCCGTAGAGCACCGGCCAGCCATCGTTAAAAAGATTGTTTGTCAGTTCATGGCTCTTTTGCACTTTCAGAGAAAATACACCATTTTGAATATAACTGTCACTTCCCAGAAAAACCTCTCTGGCAAAGATTTTGGGGATATCGCTGGCGAGATCCGAATAATAATATCTGCCACCGCATTTGTCGGCTAACCGTTCAAGGAGCTGCGTGTCAGAAAAACTTCCGACTGCCACAGTAGAGAGCGTGATTCCCTCTTCCGTATATGCATTTATCACATCTTGGAAATTGTTCGTCTCTCCCATGCCATCCGTCAGAAGTACCACATGCTTAACGGACGCCTCACTTTCCGAAACTGCCTCGCAAGCCTCCAAAAGAGCCGGCTTAATGGTGGTTCCGCCACCCTCGCTGATGTGCGTGATTTCATCCTTGATGGCTGTTTTATCATCCGCCTTAGTAATCTCCACCTGCCACTCATACTGATCGTCAAAGGTCAGAACACCCACATAATCCGAATCCCGTAGGTTATCCACTGCCACCGTGGCAGCCTTGATCGCAATATCCAGATTGCTGCCGCCGGAGTCCGTAGCCTCACTGATCATACTGCCTGAATGATCGATGACCATAACCATAGCCATGGAAGGAATTTCATTGATGCTCCTTGGCTGCATATCTACCGGAAGCACTGTCTCAAGCACGGTATTCCGATATCCTCCCAGTGCAAAGCTGTCCTCACCGCCACAGCAGATAAAACCGCATCCGTAATCCTTCACATAAGTCTCCAGATTCTCCAGAAAACCGACAGGAATATCATCAATATAAGTGTCAGCCAGAATAATAGACTTATAGGCTAACATGGCATTGATACTATCCGGCGCATTCAGAGCCGAGACCACATGATAGTCACAGCCTGCCGCGCGAAGCACAGAATCAAATGCTGAAACATCAACGCCCGGTCCGGCAATAAGCAGAATCTTAGGTGCAGACTCCACCACCGAGTAAGCGCTGAAGGAATCATTCTCCGGGCAAGTGTCCCCCGGCGCCTGAACCTCTACCCTGAGATTCTCCATAGCACCACTTTCCGTCTTAGCGTCAACCTGTGCGCTGAATACAAAACGGTTGCTACCTTTATTCAGATGAACGCTGTTTGATGCCGTCCGGGTACTTCCATTGTATAAATCTATGACCGCGTCCGTCTCATAATTACTCTCCACCATCACGGTAATTGCATATTTATCGCCGGGATGCAGATAAGAGGGAAGCGTCACATTGTCAATATAGGTATCAGATGTCTCCTCATCCTCATAAAGTAAAGTCAAAAACTCTACCCTGCCTGCGGATAACGCCTGTCCCATATGCTCTACGTCTCCTCGGGTCTGTTTCCCGTCCGTGAGCACAACCAGCCTTTTGCTGTAATCTTCCGGAATCAATGTAAGCGCTTTGGATATGGCATCCTCAAAATTTGTTGCCGTTTTCTCTGGCAGCGTCAGCAATCCTCCATAATAATCTTCCTCTGTTAGGAACTGCTCCACCAATGCATTTTTACCAAAGGTAACAATACCATAGGCATTGCCCGCAGGCATTTTCGCAATAACAGATTGTAGATACTTTGCAGTCTCCTCAAGATGCTCCTCATTACTGTCGGAGAGATCTACTACAAAAACAGTAGCTGTCCGGCTGCTGCCCAAATGTACTTGAAGCCCCAAAAGCGCTAAAGCCAAGCACATAACCACCGCGCCTCTCACAATCAGATAGAACTTTCCCCTGTAACGCATCCGGCGCACATAAATGATCCATTCTACGATCAAAAATGCCAGTGCCAGCAGTAAAAAGAAATTTCTCAATGCCTGCTTCACTTTTTGAATCTTTACATTTTCCGTGTCACCGACAGAATCCGCAATTTGCCTGCCGTCAGACTCCGTAGCGGTTTGGAAACGTACCACATAATTCTCCTGATGCTCCTCGTTTCCCACCTGATACAGTCCGGCTTTCCCCGGATAAGCGTCAAACGTGGTTCCCTCCGGCTCCGCCCACGGCTGTAAGACAACTTCCTCCCCGGCATAATATACATTTGTGGCAAGCCATGACGTGTCTGTAAGATAGACCATGGTATTGGCAAGAAAAACCGGAAATTCCGCTCTTAACGGGAAATCTGACTCTCTGGGGTCAAATCCTACCACGACCTCTTTGCAGCCTTCCAACTCTCTGTAATAACCCACGCATTTCCCATCGTACTCCAAAAAGCTCTCCGCTCCTTCCGGAAGCACAAAGCAATAAGCGGTATTCACCCCGATGGTAAATCCGGACAGCCCTGCAGTCAGACTGCAGTCCTTCATATCCAGTACGACATTTTCCAGTTTCTGTATGTATTCCCCGCCGACATCACCGAAAATCAGCCGGTTCTTTCCCTCCGCCTCCGGAACCTGTCCCGCATCATAAATCACCACATTATAATCATCAAGGGCATCTGTGTCAGCCCTTGCAATGCTCTCACCTGTAATGGCAGAGTATGCCTTTTCAATAAAAATATTTCCCTCTCCCACAAGCAGTCCGTTCACCTGATTTGTCGGACTTTTTACCGCTTCCGAAACATTATCTCCGTTCAGACTGTCTACAGCGCCTGACGCAAAGGTAATACCGTCAATACAGGACCTTAAAGCCTGTCCCTGCCAGTCCACCTGTTCAAACAGACAGAATGTGCTCTCCGAAGGTGCAAGCTGCATCTGCTTTAACGCAATGAGCGCGTCTCCCTCATCATACAGACTGACATCAAAGGTAACTTCGCTGTCACTGTAATTGACCATGCTCACCATCACATCGTAGGAGCCGTCATCCCGCACAGTGAATACAGTGTACTCATTCGCCACATTAGAAGAAGCCCCGCCGAACACATGAAGTTCTTTCTGCGCGCTGCCATGCAGTTCTTCAAACCCAGATGCACCCGAACCATCTGTATAGACGATCAGATCAGCCGTATTTTCCGCATCGTCCCCCATAAGTGCATCCAGAGTCCCCTGCGCCTGTTCCAGATTTCCTCCGCTGTCACTGCATCTGATATCCTTAAGCGTCCGAACCAGACTGTCTGCGTCCGCCAAGTCCACTGCAAGAATCTGTACTCCCAGCGTATCCAAGGTCACAATGGAAAAACGGGTGTTCTCCGCTGTCCTCACATAATCGCATGCCTGAGCCACAGCCTCTTCCAGACGAGTCTTCCCCGAATCTGTCATATGCTGCATACTTGCGCTGGTATCAAAAAGCAGTATCTTTCTCCCGCCGCTTGACCCCTCCGTTCTGATAAAAGGCGACATCAGCGCAACTACCAAAAGTACAATAATCAAAATCTGCAGATACATGAGAATATTGTGCACAAACTTTTCAAAAAAAGTTTTGGACTGCTCATTTTTCAGCAATTTCTGCCAGAGAAGATTGGAAGATATCAGATGATCCTCTCCCTTAGGCTTTAACAGATATAAAATTATAATAACAGGAACCGCGGTCAGAAGAACCAGCGGCCATAAACTCTCAAATATCATATAACATCCTTAAATCCTGAAAAATCAGTTGATAAATATCCGTTCCGGTACCGCATACCTCATAGAATGCTCCCACCTTCATGCATTCCCGCCGTATCCGGTCTGTAAACTCCTGTAATGACTTCTCGTATGTCCGAATACTTCCGGCATCCAATGTAATACGCAGAGTACTTTGATCCTCCATATCGATCAGATTCCGTGTACCCGTCAGTTCTACGCTAAGCTCCTCTTTCGCCAGTACATGCAGTAATACCGTCTTCTGCTTCTTGTAATCCAGAAATCGCAGCATCTTCCTAAGTGTCTCCTGCTCCTGTTCCAGAAAAGCCTCCTGCAAAAAATCGCTGATCAGAACGGTCACGCCCGATCCTTTTACCGGAAGTTTTCCTACAGCGTCTGCAATATCTGCCGTTCCCTCAAAGGAACACTGCTCTAACCAGTCTGTAAGCCGGGGTAATGCCCGCTTCCCACCCTTGGCCACAAAAGGCAGATGCATCCTGCGCATATCATAGACCATGACACGATCCATGTTGTTGAGTCCCATATAAGCAAAAGCCGCTGCCAGCATACAGGCAAGTTCACTCTTTTTCTTCGACCCATAATTCATGGAAGCGCTGGTGTCCATCAGAATCGAGACGACCGCCTCCTTTTCCTCCATATATTCCTTCACATAGAGCCTGTCCAGACGCCCATAAGCATTCCAGTCAATGCGGCGTATATCATCCCCCGGCATATACTCCCTGAAATCCGAAAATTCCATGGAAGAGCCTTTCTGTATGGATTTACGGTTTCCGGTCAGATTCATGGAAGTTCTGTGTCCCATGGCAAGCCGGAGTCTTGACAGCCTGTCAAAAAATGCCGCGTCCAACATCATAATTACCCGTTACTCCTATCTGCCTGCCAAAGCCGTTTTTGCATCCAGAATCCTTGTAATGATGTCATCCTCGGTAATTCCCGCGCTGATGGCATCAAACCCCGGAATGATCCGGTGCCTGAGAACAGGATATGCGGCTTCCTTCACATCCTGAAAAGAAACATTAAATCGCCCCTCTAAAAATGCCTTCGCTCTGGCAGCACGAATAAACGCTTGCGCCGCTCTGGGGCTTGCTCCCTCTCTGATGTAAGGATTCGGCACATGCGTCTCCATGACGATCTCAAGCAGATAATCCATCACCGCATCCGCAATCGGAATCTGATTTACCAAGGCTCTTGCCGCCAGAAGCCCCTCGCCATCCATCTGTTTTTCAATGACTGTCTCCCTGCCACCTTCCGTAAGTGCAACGATTCCCCTTAGCTCCACCTTGCTCGGAAATCTTACTAACAGCTTGAACATGAAACGGTCAAGCTGAGCCTCCGGCAGCGGATAGGTTCCCTCGCTTTCTATCGGATTCTGGGTCGCCAGCACAAAAAAAGGCTCTTCAAGCACATGGCTGACATTTCCCACTGTCACCGTATGCTCCTGCATTGCTTCCAGCAGCGCCGACTGCGTTTTGGGCGTGGCACGATTGATCTCATCCGCCAGAATCAGATTGGCAAAAATCGGTCCCCGCTCAAAGGAAAAGGAACTGCCCTGCTCGTTCTTAATAATGATATTCGTACCGGTCACATCGCTGGGCATCAGGTCAGGCGTGAACTGAATCCTTTTAAAAGACAGATCAAAAACCTTTCCGATGGTACTGACCAGTCTGGTCTTTCCCAATCCCGGCATCCCCTCTAAAAGCACATTACCGCCTGTAAGCATTGCCAGCATAACCTGCCTGATAATCTCCCTCTGCCCGATGATTCCCTTCTGTATCTCCCTCTCACACGCAGCAATCCGCTGCGCCATATAAGCCGGATCATTAAATCTGCTCCTGTCTAACTCAGCCATAGTTTTGTCGCCTCCATATCTATAGTGTTCTAATCATTAAACCCCGCAAAATACTCCTTAATAATCTCCTCCATACCACTCGGATACCGCTGTGCCGCAATCCCCTCATAGGCATTCTGTTCATAACTCCCGATTACCGCCTCATAAGATGTATGCGCCCCTTCCCAGTTCAATCCGGTCTGGGCACGAAAATAATCAGAAGTTTCATGACTTCCGGCATTTCCCGTGAGATTTCCGCTATCTGCAACAGCATTGGGAACGCTGACATAATCGTGTGGAGTAGCGCTGCTGCCATCGCCTCTGCCGCTTCCTGAACCGCTGCCATCGCCCTGTCCGTTCTGACCACTCCCGTTGCCATCACCACTCTGTCCGCCTTGTCCGTTGCCGTCACCGTTACTGCCCTGCCCGTTCTGACCGTTCCCGTCACCGTCTCCGCCTTGTCCGTTTTGACCGCTCCCGTCATCGCCCTTTTGCCCCTTCTGACCGTCGCCGTCTGCGCCTCCCTGTCCGGCATTGGAGCCGTCACCTTGGGCACGCCGCATGTCACGCATATTCTTAAACTGCTCTTCCAATTCCTGCATAGCGTCCGCTGAAGCAATCGAAACTGACGCGCCGTTTTGCAGATCCTGTATGATATCGGATAACTGACCACTCATATCTTCATATTTATAATCCAGCTTCTGGGATGCCGTTTCAAGCATCTGTTCTGAAACTGCCTGCTGATACTCTGAAAGTGAGGATTCAAGACTCTCCGTCATCTCATGAAGCGCATCCTGCTGTTCTTTTGTCAACTCCTCCTGCTCAAGCTGTTCTAATGCGTCTATGATTTTCTCTATTTCATCCTCTTTCTCACGCGCCTCTTCTTTTATCCCGTGAAGTTCTTCGGCACGGTCTTTTGCCTCGGAAGGCAGCAGGGATAGTCCTACTGAGATCACAAGCAGTAACAGAAGTGGCACAATCCTTTTAACAGATGGCATGAGGGGTATTTTAATCCTATCCTTATGTTCCCTTAACTGTTTCATGGCGTCCTCCCGCTGGAGTCCGACCAATTCCCCTTCCCTGTCAAGGTGCTCATAAGCCGTAACGATCCGCTCCTCAAACCCAAAGCCATCCATCCGAAGCGCCGCCTGCTCCATGGTCGTCCGCCTTATAAGCATCACCACAAGCACTGACACCTCAGCCAGAATAAACGCCAGTATCATATAAAGACCAACATAATAAAGAGGCACAAAAAACGCCACAGCCTGAAAAATAATCCCGACTCCCGCACCAATACTCAGCGCAAAAACCGATTTTTTCAAAAAATCCGCAATATTCATCCTGCACCTGAAGGCTCGTATTATTTTCAGAAATTCTCTCTGTTCCATGTTAATTGCCTTTCTTCTTACCTCGGAGAAGCGTTGTCAAGTGTGTTTGTAAAACTATCACTCTCTACTTGCTATTTATCATATCGTATCACAAAATTCTGATATTTTTACAAAAACTTTGATAATTTAAACTCTTAATGAAAAATATATCCTCGAAAACAGGACTCGGAAGAAAAAAGACAGCAGGCAGCTTGATTGCTAACAGATAACTGTTTATAATAAATCAAGGGAAAAGAAGAAAGGAAACAAAAGAGATGATTGAAAACAGGAATGTGAACATCATAACCGATGCCGACGGTAAAAAGCTGGTCTTGATCAACGATATACGTTTCAAGGGAAAGCGGCAGATTGACTGGGATGATGTAAAGCAATATCTTGAAGGATATGTCGGGGACTATTACGAAATTGAGGAAAATGCAGAGCATATTTTTATCGGAAGTGAACTGCCTGAAGAATACACGGAATCAGAGAGCCGGAAAAGCCTTATGGGTGCAAATGCGAAAGCTAAGGCAAATGCCGCCACTGCAATACCGGAGCTGATCCAGATAGCATCCAATCCGGCTTTTGAAGAAAACCGCAAGGAAAAACACAATAAAAATGCCAAATATGGCTGGTACAGGTATGATGTCCGTTTTGCCCTCCCGGTCTATGAGGAAAATGTACTTGTCAGATATAATATTTTCCATGCCCGGCTTCTGATCAACCACGCTGAAAATGGCAGGAAATATCTGTATGACATTTTGGCAGTAAAAAAAGAAACGAGCAAGCCGTAACAAGATGTACGGTGAAAACCCATTTCTTATTATTAATAATAAGCTATTTTTCCCATCCTGTCAATCCCCGATTTTGATTTTTTCATAAAATTTCCGACAAAAGCATCATTCCCATATGCAGCCGCCTTTGTGTTAAACTACAGTTCACAACATATCACTTCTTCTTACGCCTCCCACCCGACGCCGAATGCATAGGATTAACCTTCCATGCGGCTGCAAGCAAAAGCAACAAAGATAACAGGAAAATACATACTGCTGACACAAACACCCATACTTTGCCCTGTGATAAATGATAGGTCAGAAATCCCACTTCATCCCTTGCAAAATCTCCTCCAAAAAGCGATGTGCCCGTCATAAGCTGCATAAAAAATTCCTCATAGAATATGATCGGATTAAACAGCAGAAACAGCATCGATTCACCCATATTTTCAGTCTGCATTACAAGCCCTTTTAAAAACATCGGAAGGAACGTCAATATATAGATAACAAAGTAAAACGCATAGGATAATATAACAGCCGTTATTGACCGACGGCAGATGGCGGAACAAAGAATCCCGATACTGCCCGAAAGTAACGACAACAGAATAATGGTAAGCACAAAGTAAAACAGATAACTCCAGCTAAGACCTCCCACCACAAAAGCCAATGCCATAATCGGCATTCCGGCTGCCACAAAAAACAAGATCCGCAGCACCGCAGACATCACCTTTCCTAATACAATGGAAAAAGGTGACATACATGTGGTTAACATAATATCAAAGGTCTGCCTCTCTTTCTCGCCTGAGATTGCGGAAGCCGTAATGACAGGTACGATCAATGCAACAATACACACCTGCGCAACAGAAAGCACCGGAAACAGATAGATCAGATGGCTATAGACATTACCGCTGCTGTAATAGCCGTTGCTCGTCCGCTGTATGACAGTCAGAGCCAGAAGAAATGCCATTGTCAGAACCGCCTCATAAGCAAACAGTCCCCAGCTTATACGCATACTGCGGGCTGTCACCTGCAAATCCTTTTTTACAATAGGATTCCATCGTAATTTCACTGTGCTCCACCTCCTGTCAACTGCATAAACAATGATTCCAGACTGCCTTCCTCTCTGTAAAATCCCGTAAGGACAACCTGATTTTGAATCATATGCCCGATCAGCGCGCTGATCTGCTCATCTGCGCCGCCAAATAACATAATGATCTCATTTTCTCTGACAGACTCTATCCTGATACCCACCTGCTCCTGTAATATCCTCACGGCGGTCTCCATGCCGGAAGCAATCTGGATATGCATTCTTTTTCCACCTGATATCTGCTGCATGATATCTTCGATCCTGCCGGCTGTGATCAATTGTCCGCGGTTCATGATCCCGATACTGTTACACATCTCTGAAAGCTCTGAAAGAATATGGGAACTGATCACAATGGTCTTTCCCATGGAATGAAGATTTTTCAGTAATTCCTTCATTTCCACTCTGGCTCTCGGATCAAGCCCGGAACTCGGCTCGTCCAGAATCAACAGACTGGGATTATGCAATAGCGCCCTTGCCACACAGAGACGCTGTTTCATTCCGCGGGAAAGCGTATCCACATAATCTTCCTTTTTATCCGAAAGATTGACCAGCTCCAGCAGATCATCCGTCAGTTTGGCAATATCCCGGGAATACATTCCGTACATGGAGCCATACATATCCATATATTCCCGTACTTTCAGATTATCATATACCCCAAAAAAATCGGGCACATAACCAATCATCCTTTTCATTGCTTTGCTTCCCACTGCCGTCACGTTACTGCCGATCCTTACCGAACCGCCGCTTGCCCGAAGCAGCCCGCAGACAATCCGTATTGTAGTCGTCTTCCCTGCACCGTTGGGACCGACAAAACCAAACAGGTCTCCCTCGGGAATATGCAGTGACAAGTGATTCACCGCAGTAAAAGAACCATAATTTTTTGTCAGATCATTGATATACAACATATGAATACCCTTACCTTTCCCTATTGAACCACATAGAGACATCCATAAGACACCTCGCTGCAATTATCGTCTACCACTTTATCCCAATCTTCGGTCACTCCGATGATCAACGGCACACCCGGGTCTTCCGCAGAATACGCGTCCGTGATTCCCATGCCAAGAGCAGTCAGGATATCAATGTCTTTGTTCGTTTCATCATCTAAGACATCCCACATGAAACTGTAATAATATCCCTCCAGACCATTGTAATAGTAATACGAATCGCCATTATCATATACTACTTCCGCCTCGTCCAGTTCAACCTCCGCTCCTGCCGGAAGATTTTTGTAGACAAAAAGGTCCTCGCCCATTCTCACCGCAAAGTATTTGAAATCCCGCCCGGTCTCATTCGTAACCGTTCCGCTGATATCCTGCTTTCTATTTTTATACAAGTCACTGTAAATACTGCCTTTTTCCGGCTCTTTCACAATGCCTGCCCGGAAATAACCGTCTTCAAAGCCCATAGACGGATTAATTCCAAAGAAAAGCCTGTCCCCTTCCTTTCGGATGTGATAGTAATAGTCTTCATCACTGCTTCTATAGCTGCTGTCCTCCAAAGGTCCCGCATACTCATATCCTTCCGCCAGACGCAGCGCCCACTCCTTATGACCGGCATCATAGCAGCGCAGGTAACTCCGGGCATTCCCTTTATCGGAAAGGTTCTCTACCGTCACGGAATATACATTGGTGCTCACTACCTCAAAACCTCTTCCAGCCCAATATACCAGAAAAATTCCCACAAGCGTCGTCACGGGTACTGCGATCCAGTAAAAATCCCGTTTCTTTGCAAAACGCAGAATCAGATACAGAATGGGTCCTACAAAAACCACATACAGGATCACGATCAATTTCAGCCATCCAAACTGCAGGCGGTTGCTGCCATTTCCCAGATAACGGCTAAACCCTGCGAGAAGATATGCATTATCATAATTATAAGTATATTGCCCCGATCCATAGCCGGGATCTGCATAACTGCTTACCTGCTGTACTATGCTCTGCACAAGGTTCTTCTGCTGTTCATAATCACCGGCAGCGTTCGTCTGTGCCACTTCCACCAGAGAGTAGGGCAGAATCCCCACGGCGCCGTTTCCCTCAGAACACAGCCGGATCAAAATACCGTATCCTTCGTTATATTTACCGTTCACATCAATAAGCTCTGCTATATGAAGCTGTGATGCATCCACATAATCAGTGTAACCGTATGTACTTTCTTCCGGGTCATCAACTTTGACACATTGCATTTCCAGATCATCAAAGCCTTTCAGCACCTCATCAGCGTTTTCGCCTGTGCCGATGATCAGCATTCCTCCGTTATCCCGCCACTGCCTGATGTTTTCCAATGCTTTGTCCGACAAAGTACCGGTATCATAACTGTCGATCACCAGAAAATCTAATGCCGTCATGGAATCTTCCAGACTATCCCGATCCAGTTCTTCTAGTCTGACAGGGTAATTCCTGCCATTGTAATAAAATTCGTTTCCTCCCATGTCCAGATAAGTCAACGACATGTATTCATCACTCAGAATCCCCATAGTCAGAGCGTCCGCTTCTTCCTGTAAAAGCCGTCCAAACGCTTTTAGTGCCGCCTCGCCCCCATTTCTATCCAGAAGCGTTATCTGAACCGCCCCGTCTGTACGGTCCAGACTGTCTTTGGGCACCTTTACCACAAACTGTTTCGTACTGCCCTGAGGAAGCGACAGTTCTGTATCATAAACACAATCATTTAATCCTCCATAGTAGTCCTGCGTTATCCTCAGCCGCACTGTTCCTTCCCAGTCCTGCCCCTGATTCTCAATTGTCACCTGAATCTCAAAGACAGACTGATCTGAGGGCAGCATCTTTGCATCAATGATAAAAGTCTGCTCTTTGGCTCTGACTGTCATACCTGCCCTTCCGATGCATACACTGCAAAACACAATCCCCAAGATAAAAAGCATGAAAATCTTTCTGGTTATTCCGGTCTTATTTCCCATGTCGGTTCCCTTTCTGTTTTTCTTCCAACGTAATTGCATAGACTTCACTTTCATTTTCACTCTTCTTACCTCACTGTATCTCATGTTTTCTTGCCGTCTGAATAATCAGGTCCACTGCTGCCTCTGCGTGTACGGGCAAATTCCCGGAAGGCTGGGCGGATATTTCGGTTTCCCCATCTTCCCTGCCCATATAAAAAGTATTCAGGGCGTATCTTGCCAGCAATCCCGAAACACGTCCCCGCTCTATGGAATCCTCGGTACCTAGAACAACCACTACCAGATCATGCTCCATAGTCCCATCGTCCGCCGTCAGAGATGTGACCAGACAGGCTCCAGCTTTGTTGGTCGTTCCGGTCTTCAATCCGGTCACTTCGGGAAGATTATACAGAAGCGGATTGGTATTGCTCAGTTCAAAATCAATCGATGTCAAGGTCGCTTCTTCCAGAGAAGTAATATCCGTAATCTGCGGATAGACTTTCAAAAATAAGATACCATACGGAACATATCCTCCGCACTCATGCTGTTCTGACGCTTTGCAGGAATGAAATCTTCCGTGTACGAAGGCAGACCGTTACTGTTGAAAAATACCGCTTGGGAAAGTCCCAGCTCCTGCGCTTTCTGATTCATCATTTGGACAAAAGCTTCCTCCGAACCGGCAACTGCTTCAGCCAGACACAATGCACATTCGTTGCTGGAAGGAAGAAGGGCGCCCAGCAAAAGTTCCTGAACGGTAATCTGCTCTCCTGCCTTCAAGGGAATCACACCGTCACCTGAGACGGATAATGCCGAAGCGGCATCGGAAATCGTAATCTGCTCCTCAAGGGTAAGCTGTCCCGTCGAAATCGCGTCCATGGTCAAAAGACAAGTCATGAGTTTGGTAGTACTGGCTATCGGGTAAGCCATATCAGACTGATACCGGTAATAGATATCTCCGGTGGTGGCATCTCCTACCAATACGCTGTTGACCCCGTAAAAATAACCGGTCTCCTCCAAAGAAACAGGGGAAATGTCAAAAGGTTCCTGTGTGTGAATCTGTAAGGAACCTGCCGCCAAAGCGGTGATGTTCACGTTAAGAATCATAGCCAGATCCGCCGCCATCATGAAGCAGTCGTAATCACCGGAAGGCAGTTTCATAATCAATGTATAGTAAAATACTGTCTCCTCATTTACCTTGAACTCATTTCGCCGCAGGGAAATGTCCGGGTTCTTATCATCCTCCCAAGGAGTATTTTCCACTCCCACGGGTATGTAGGCGTTTCCCGGGTTCAAAGCCACAGTGTTATTCGTAATTTCCAGAGAAAAAGATTTATCCGTGTCCTTAAGAAGCATAGCGATGTCACGTAAAGAGAAATATGTATTGTAATCATAAGCATAGTCCATGGTTTTGACAGTGCATGCGGCGCCGGTATCCGTCTGTACCGTACAGCTTCCGGGAATTTCATAGCTTGCGGCTGCCCTGATTGGCATGATGGAACATATTAGAATTACTGATAATATTATAGAACATACTCTGTGCAAAATTATTTTCATGAAATCTCCTTCCCGCTCATCTTTAAAAAGAATGAGCGAGCCTGTTTTCTACAAAAATTATTGATTCGGGGATTGTTCCAGTATGTATATCATAGGATAATAATCCGAAAGAAGACCGCCAGAGTCAGAACCGGCATCTTCGGAAAGAATCAGGTCAGAATCCTTCCGGATAAAGCGCTCCGCCCTTGTAATGGCAGCCCCGCCGTCATACTGTCTGATCAGAATGTCTTCCTCTGTCTGATAAGCACCGCTGCCGTCATACTCAGCCTGCAATTCTTCCAAGGAAGGCAACAATTTCGGACCATAGGACATCAAATAAGAAACCGTGTCCATTCCGAAAGTTTCCGTGATAAGCTTCTCCACGGCTTCCTTGTCTGTGCTTCCCGTATAGCCCGCCATGTGAAGCCTCTCAGACAGAATATCCTGAAAAGCCGCGGCAAATGCTTCATATGCTGCCTGATTGGAGGCATCATAGCTCTCCTTCGAGATATTGCAGCTAAAAGTGCCTTCCGAACGGGCTGTCTGCTCAAAATCCAAATTGACTTGTATAGTCAATCCTTGCATATAGGAATCCATATCCTCCAAAGAGACAGAAACAGCTTCTATATCCTGCAGCCAGCTATAAGCTGTAACTGCCGCCTGATCTGTGACATCCAGCTTTGCAGTCCACTCCCCTGAAAGATCCTTGTCATCCGATGCAAAAAAGTGCAGATACACCAAAAAGGCGGTAGACATGCCTAAAGTTAAAAATAATAGAGCAAATATAACATTTTTAATCGTTTTTCTCATATAGATCTCGCTTTGATGTTTGTTGGTTTCTATTTTACCATTCTCTATGTGAATTAACCATCACATTTTGAAACCATTTTATAATATCTCACTCGAAGTAATTACTCTAAGCTTCATATGATATGTCGTCGTATGATACCATGTTTCCAACAAACCTTCCAATGTAAGATATGGATCCCATAGATATACTTCTCCTCCATCTCCCAAATTCATAAGGGCAATAATATCCTTTAAAGCCTTATCTCTCTCCGGCGTTTTACCGTAACGTCTGAATTCCCTTCTATTGTATAACTTTTCAACTCTCTGCCTATATTGGCGATTTTTAATTCTGCTCTCTCTGTTCCTTATAATTGTCTGCCCAACATTTATGTTTTCTTCGGAACTTTGCTTTTATAAATGTCAAATTTAAAAATCCCTATACATCTAATATAAAAACTGCTCAACACAGTCTTTTATACTGTATTGAACAGTTCTCTTCTACTCTACATACAATAAGTCTCTACCAACTCTATAATCTCCTGATTAGTTGGTACCCTGTTGTTATCCTTTTTATAGTAAATCGTAAGTAAATACACTTCCTCATCATCCCGAACTGCATAATAAATAATACGATACCCGTTGGACTGTCCTGCACGGGTATCTGTATTAGCCGACCTTACTTTAAAGGTATGCCCATCTGTCGGAATCTTTAATCCGGGAATTTCTGTTCCTATCAGATTCCCTTTTTCCAATTCATCTGTTATTGCTTTAATATCCGATCCAATATGGGTAAACCCCTTTTTCTTGATATAATACTTCACATCCTTTTCAAACTGTTCCGTAGGTATGACTGTGTACATTTATTTTTCTTCCTCTTTGCTCCACTTCTCAATATTGGCAAATAAGTCATTCAGAGAACGTTTTGGGGTTCTTCCTTCGCGCATACTCTTTACTTCTTTGCATGACTGCATAATAGATTCCGAAATCGTACAAGGTCTATCTAAATTTACTGCTACGCCCATTATCTGTTCCTCCTTGTCCTCTGCTCCGTTTTTTCTTGTTTTCTTATACATATCATACCACCTTTTGATATTTCTGTATAGTTAGTATAATCTTTCCAAACGAAAATAATCTGTCTAAAACACAGCAAACCTTTTATTATGCACTTATATGACAAATAAAATTACGTTAATAAGAACACATTATTCCAGAGCTCATCCCAATCCTCCCCAGCAAACTCCTCTCCACACACAACGCCCCATACCCTCTTATGTCAAGTTAATGTCACGAACTTTTTTCACTCTTTTTAAAACAAAATCTCTGGAAGCCGCATAACTTCGTTGGGGTTATGGTAAATTAATGTCAAGTCGGTCAAAAATTGATGGTAAGTTAGTGGTAAGTTCATCTATAGTAAAATAAGCCAAAATCCTTTCACAATTTCTGACCTATTTTCAACACTTCTCCTCATCTCAGTATCAATCAATGCAATCATAACATTCACACATCCTTCCATGCCATCCTATTTTCTTAGTTAAATATTTGCTCCAATCCCATCTTCCGAACATAGTCTATCCACTCATAGATATCTTCAATATCATATCTTGAAACCAATTCACTATCCTTTGCCTTTTTTAATGCAAGTGCCATCAAAGCATACTCATTTTCTAAGAGGGTATCAAACACTCCTTGATCATCGGTATTAATTGAAACACTTAAAGATGTATTTGGCTCAGTTGCCTTCAATTTTCTAGCATTGAATCTGACAATCGGATGCTCTTCATATTTTTTAATTGTACCTATCAAATAATTTGATGATGGATTGGTTTCTATTCCAATCCCTTCCCGCACCAGCTGCTTGATCATATGATCCTGTATCTGTCGAACCAGGTTACAATATTTCTCTTTTACCTTAAACAAAGTAATCTCATTCCCCTTTTCCCGAACCTGTTTATTATAATGGTAAACAAAATACAGCTCTTTATATTTTACATTTTTTCTCAAATCGTTGCTTATTTTATCATTTAACTGGTATCTATCAAATCTTTCCAGCTCAATATCCAACAATTTTTTCTTGAACTCTTCCATCTTCAAGCGATACAGTTTCGGATTATCTCCCCTCAACTTCCAGCTTTGATAATAATCAAAGAGCGATACAAAAGCCTCTTCTCCCATGCTATCCCCAAATATCTCAGCATACAAGCCATAAAATCTTTCTTCCAGCTTTATTTTCAAGGAACTTTCTATCTGACAGCCATACTCTTTTGCTTTACAAATTAACCATGCTATATCATCCATTAACACCTGTTTCGGAAGCACCAGATTATAACCCTTTAAATAATAGTATTCCTCTGGCATAATGCCAAGAGCCAAGGCATGTCCCAGTCTGCTCCCACGTTTCAACCCACAAAAAAGAATCGCTTCATCAATTGCACGAAGTCCATCTACGATATCATAGAAATCCTCACCTGCATGAAAAGTTGCATGCAAATTCATTGTTCTATTTTCAGCAAATCTCATCCTTTCCCGATTCCCGTCACAATTAACAACCACATCTAATAAATAGCGAAATATTTGTCCAAAAGCTTCTGGTCGACAATCCAGTTCACTGGCGCAGGCATCTATTCCTTTGATATGTCCATTAATCCTTGTCTGTCTTTCCAACAATGCAGCAATGCTTTTCGCCTGATGTGCATATTTTCGACGAACGTTATCATTTCTTGGTGTACCCAATACAAACTTCTGATCCGGAAATTTCGGAAAATGCATAACATAAATCAGCTTATTATACATTGCCCTTCCTGCTTCATCCTTCTGTTCCCCATCCCCTTTATTTTCTCCCCTTACAATTCTTTCATAATTTTTCAACGTCTGAAACAACTCAGAAGAATTGTTCTTTGGGCAAATCCGAGCCTCCAAAGAAACCATGTTCTTTTTTCTTAAGGATTCATTCAACGCTAAATGTACCAATTCGTCTTCATATGGTTTCTTCCCTTCAATAAAGTACTCTTTCCGATCCTGATAATTAGAAAAATTCGCAAATCCGACTTGTCTGTTTGTCTGAACAAGTTCACCCCGAAAGTCAGTTCTTATAATCAAATAGCTATAAAACATATTTTTTTGTTCATCTGTAAACAAATCGGACATCACATATTTAAAACAATCATACAGAAACTTGCGCTCCCCCGCAAGAAGACGACACTCATTTGCATTTTCATCTACTATATTCTTTTCTAGGGCGTAATCAAGTACATTTTCTCCATATCTTGCTCCGTAAATATTCTTAGCCAACACAATTGCATCCTGTATATCTGTTACAAATTCTTCCGGTCGTGCTCCTCTTTTCAATTTGTCCAGCAACTCTTCCAGCTTTTCTTTTAAAAATTTATCCTCCTTCATCACAGAAAACAAATACACCCTATATACTGCTGCTCGCTGGCATTCCGCATAGAAGCCTTCTCTCTTTTCAGGACCATAGATAGGATCCGCATAATGTTCCTGCAAAGCATGATTGATTTTTTTAAAATCATGTACTCTATTATCAATTCGATTCATTAAACTGATCCAATTTAAGTCGAAAACCCTTGTAGAACCTGCCAGATGAAAATGATTATCAGCAATGCCTTTTTCCAAAATATTGTGAAGCCTATCATTATCACTTCTAATGGTTGGACGCCACGAAAAACATTTTGTTTCAAATCCCCTTTCTATATCGTAAACCGCCAAATACGCACACGTAAATATATCCTGACCAAGTAAAAATGAAATTTCTCTCCATCGAAACATCTGATCGAATCTACAATTTATCTCATTTCCATCCATTCTCAGCAGTCTTTTGGACACTTCAATAAGCAGCCGAAAAACACAAGGATTATTCCCCTGTGTATCTTTCATCTGTTCACATGCAAGATAATAGCTGTTGTTGCGTTCATTATCTGTCATATTGATGAACACAGACTTGGAATAACGCATATATAATTCCCTGTTGACCTTTCGATATGTATGCTCAGTCTCCGTTGCTAACCTGCCTGAATTAATCTGCCCACTGATATCCAAATAATTTATTTTTTTAAACAATATTTCTATGTTTCCCCGTTCGACGTCCATATGTCCTCTCTTATTGGTTTACTTTATTATATTTATCTCTCACATACCTATATTCCCGAATTAATTCTTCCGAAAGATCATCTTGAGGATTCGTGAAATATACATCCAGAATTTTATCATAAAAGCTACATAATTCTACAATATCATCCTCTTCTAGTTCTTCTTCCCTGTGTAATGAATAATATCTCTGAATATTGGAGGCAAGTTTACTCAAATTTTCTTCTATATATTTAGCCGTTTTTTTGTTCAAACGTCTTGCTACAGTTTCGATCTCAGGTGCTTTCTCCACTTGATTTCTCATTTTGGAATCAAATACTTGTTTCATTTCCTCCCGATTTTGCTTTCCATGTACTGCCGCTTCTACTAACAAAGCATACATGCGGCTTATATCAATTTCTGTCTTATCACTATCATACATTAATTGAAGTTTTCCAGCATCTTCCAGTTCCATTCCCAAATACTCTTTTGTAAAATCATTTACATTTTTAAAAAATATGTCCACTGTTTTCCGTGTTCTTTCCAATTCCCCTTTGATTCCCCGGTCTTTTATATCCCTCTTTTTTCTACAATACTCTATCAATTCCATAGCAATATCCACATTCGTCGCAATCCTTCTACATATCTGTATCATCTTTTCATTGGATACCAAAATCTCTTCCACAACCGTAAGAAACTCCTCTTTTTCAATTCCCAGATATTCCATATTTACCTTTTCAAATATACTTTCCGGATTGCAAAGGCTTACAATATAGTTTTCAATACTAATATGAATCTGCTGGGTAAGAGAATGATTCGTGGAAACCATTTTATTTGTATTAAACGCATATCCAAATCGAGAAGTCTTATTCTGATCCCATGTATTTGCTAACATTCCCAGCAACATCCATGTCACAATCCGCTCTTTTCTCACAGGGTCATTCTTAGAAATTTCTTTCACATAATACTGCTTATCTTGAGATTCCGGCAACAAAATATCCTTATTCGGATACAACATTTGCGCAATGGTATTAAATACGCGCACAGTCGGCAAATCAAAACGGGAACGATCAATATTTGTATTTTGTACAGAGGGAAGACTATTGTTAAAATATCCTCCCCAAATATATCCTCCCATAAAATCCATCAGCTCGTTATATTTTTCAGTTCTCAGCAACTCGTTTAAGCGAATGGTATATAGTACCTGAAATACATATGCATATTTTTTTAGTTCTTCTCCAAATACATTTGTACGGTATCTTTCAAACCATCCCATAACAATATAAAAACTGTCGTTCATTTCCTTAACAAACTCTAACGGTTCCTTGGAAGTTTTTTCTTTCGTCGATTCATAGTGGCTCGATAATACAAATACACTTCTCTCATGAAGCTGCACCTTCGTGTGAATCAGCTTTTGTATTCCCTTATACTCCTCCAGAGATAAGTTGCTAAATAACCATTGTTTTTCATAATATTTAAAAAATTTCAAGATATTTTCATAATAAACCTGATTGTTCCCCTTTGGTTCTTCCATATCAATTAAAAGTGCAACAATGTTTACTGTATCACGCAAATTATCCGGCAAAAAATAATTCTTTCCGGTCTTATCCGGCAAAAACATCATTCCTGTCTTTTGATAAATCAAATCCAATAAAATCCCGTCAACAGAAGATACGCTTTCCATGTTCAGTATCTCTGTTCCATTTATATCCCTGTAGATCAATCTCACATTTTCCATCATATGCACATTGGGCAAATAATTCCTCCTGATCTTTGGAATCAGCTTTGCAACATAACGTTCCGACATATTTATAATTTCTTCACAAATCTCCGGTACTTCTTGTTGTACACGCAGCATTCTCTCATAGTCTTTGTGGTTATTCTCCTGCACGCAAAGCTGGAGCTGTTCCACCTTAAGCGCCATGATTATCACAACATTGGGTATCACCAAATATTTTCTGATCTGCTCTGCTATCTTATAAGCATAACTATTACACAAATCCAAATCATCTATAGCAATTAATAAACGTCCTGATTCTCTATTTCCCGTTCGCTTATCTGGCATAATTTTTATATACTTTTTAATTAAATCTTGTAATTCTTTTTTCAACTCCGTACTTTGCCCAAGTTTGGAAAGTTTCCCAATGTTTCCCTCATAATCATATTCATCATCCAACATTTTAGTCTGATTATTAATCAAAGAAACACATTTATACACTTTCTGAAAATGATCCAGCAGTTCTTCTCTCTCATATTCGTGGACAGACTGATTGTTTCCATTATACTGATCTTGAAAATTTTTATAAAGAGTTGCAAGTATGATATCCAACACGTTGTGCACATCATCAAGCATCGACGGATCTATGACAATCGGCTCCGCAAAATAAGTATTCTTTATATGTTTACAATTATCAAAGATTAGCGCTCCATTGTCATCACTGTGCTCATAAACAGCTTTTGTAAAACTTATCATCGCGCTGCTTTTTCCTTCACCGCGTTCTCCACAAAAAGCAATAATATTATTTTCAAATTCTGACTTTGCCCATTTGTCACAATCTCCATCTGCTATAGATATAATGTTATCCAACATTTTAGCCGCTGAAACATACTGATCATAAAACAAATCGGTTTTCTTGATTTTACTTTGGATGCTTATTTTGAATTCTTCTCCCTGTTTTATCACCAGTTCTCTTTTGTCTTCCATTTTGAATTTCCTTTCTCATCCGCATTTGTAATAGAAAAATAATGTATTTTATCCTTTTATACAACTAGATTTCTATTCATCTGTTTTCGATTTTACAAACTCTTATATTACATATTTTAAGAACATTATACACATAAACTATTTGAGTAGTAAAGATATATAATATAAAAGCTCTTTCTTCAAAACAGAAAAGCAAACTCATTCATCATAAAAATGCAAATAACAAAATCAGGAAAACGCTTTTAAAATAAAACATTTTCCTGATTCATAACTTTAATGAAAATATCTACACAACATTTTACACTGTCTAAATTCCTGCAAGCAACTCTACTTCTACAATATCAAGCCCTGAATACTTCGCAATCTTATCAATTGATAATTCTCCGTCCTGCAACATTCTAAGGGCAGTTTCTTTTTTAGTTTCATTCCTGCCTTCAGCCTTTCCTTTATTCAAAATCGTCCTTGCTTCTGTCTCGATTAACGCTCCGCCCATCATTCCACCTATACCTTTCTGCACATTTTCATATTTCTGTGCTATTTCTTTAATCACATCTCTGGAAAGTTCTATAATTGTCCGTTTATCAAAAGCGCCAATCTTTCCTTCCAACTCCAGTTTATCAAGTCTTTCCAGAATATCCTGATACTCTGCTTTCAGTTCTGCCAGCTTCTGTTCATTACTATTATACACCTTAAAGTTCTTTTCATGTGAAAAAATATAAAACGGAATTAGCAGTAATAAATCTTTTGAAAAATATCTTCTAGAGAGTATTCCTGTATCTTCATAATCGGCACATCGTACTCTACGCTTCCACCCGGCGTTGTTATCACATACCGCATTTTGTCAGGTGTCTTCTTGTATGTTCTAAGATATAGCACCGCTGTATTCGGAAATGTCACAGTCAATGTTTCATTAATGACCTCACCCTCATCCAGCGCTATCTGGGCATCGTACTCAAACAGCCGGATTGTCATACGCCCATCCGGCAGGCTACTTTCACATTCCAGATGATATTTCTTCTGTTTCTTTCCAAATATTATGAAATTCGTGTCCGTTATTCTTTCCTTGTCTGGTGCATCCTGTTGGTCAATAAAATGTTCATTGGGATGAAACTCTATTTTTTCATTCCCTGTATAATCTTCCCTAAAAATCTCATTGAGCACCGGGATGATCATCTGTCGGCAGTCATTCAAGATTGTTCGGAATGCCCCATCATAAGTATTCCCCATATACAATCCTCCGTATTTCTTGTTTATATCATATCATTCCCCTGGTGTATACACAACTACATTCTAAATACAATTTATATTCTTTTCAAAGCCTCTTACTTTTAATTTTTCAAATTGCTTGATGATATACCAACAGACCGTTTTTTTGCAAATACAGTTAATACTATTCTTTGAATCCTATTTTTTAAGGGAATAACTGTACCCAAATCTAAGTTAATCACATAATAAGCACTTTATTAGACACTATATGTCACAAAACACCATACAAAACTAACCTAAAAATCTATTTTCTTTCACCCCGGCAAACTCCCCTCCACACACAACGCCCCATACCCCACTCTCGCATTCGGATACTCCGTCTCTCCCCGAATCGGCTTCGCTCCCCGCCTTAGATACGCCTTCACCTTCTCCCCATACAGATATGGATCATTCCCTTCTACAATCCCCCACTGCATCAGAAGAGCCGCCGCCCCTGTCACGAAAGGCGTCGCAAAAGATGTTCCCGTAACCGGCGAATATCCACCGTCCCTGTCAGGCGCTATCACATTCACTCCCGGAGCCACCAGATCCGGCTTCACAAAAGAGTCCGATGTACGACTGTTGACCTGCTCCTGATACAGATATCCTCTGCCGGAAAAATCCGCATAGGACTCATAGACCGGATCGTATGCGCCCACCGTGATCACCTTGGAAGCTGTTGATGGAATCGTCAGCGTCACATCCGGCGTAGACCTGACAAACCGCGTCTGGGCATTTCTCACAGTGCCTGAAGGCAGATAAAAAGTATAGTTTCCTGTGATAGTCTCAATCGGTTCCAACAAAAATGTCCACACACCGCTGTCAATATACCTGTTGCCCGATGCTGGTAAAAGGTCAAAATAAATTTCCTGACTGGTAAGGTATGGCGCCGGCTCTCCGTTGTACAACAAAATCTGCGTCTGCCCAAGCCGGTAAATCTGTTTACCGAGTCGGTCAGTATCCACGATCAGATAGTCCCCCGTTGGTGATACTAAAATTACGACATACCTGTCTGTATATTCCTTCCAAAGCTGGATGTTTACGCCAGTTTCATAGTTTCCTATCACCAATTCCACACGTGTCATATTTCCTGCGACACTTCTGTCAATTACATCGACTATTCCGGTCAATCCTCCTGCGTACTGACCTGGGGCAAATCCTCCTGTCTGTCCACCCGCTCCTCCGCCGCTTCTTCCTCCAGATGCTCCCACACCTCTTAATCCGGTCACTGCAACACTGCCGCCCACATGTCCTCCGGATGCCCCTTCATTGCCGCTCCCTACACAGATAACACATCGACCGATCTCAGACACATTATCTATAAACCTTTCAAGTAGAGAAGTACCGTTGTGCGCACCATAAGTATTTCCGAAGCTTAAGTTTACCGCCACGGGCATCTGTAATTCCACTGCCTTATTGACCACATAAGTCAGCGCACGCATCAGTTCCGTTGTACGTGGAAAAGACTCTGCTCTGGGTGTCCCGAGGCGTACGATTAAAAGATCGCTTTCTCTCGCAACCCCCGCATAGGCTATTCCACCCTCTCCTCCCCCTCCTGCGGCAATCCCCGCCACCGCCGTTCCATGTCCTGTTGTATCAATACTCGGAAGAATCTGCTGTGCCTCCTGACTGCTGCCCGCCGCGAGAGCCTCATTGATCTGTTCTCTGCTAAACTCCCTGCCTAACACTTGATCCCACAGATATAATATTCTGCTCGTTCCGTCCGCTTTCCGAAAATCCTGATTCCAATAACTGATACCAGAATCTATGACCGCCACCAAGACGCCTTTTCCAGTCAGTCTTCCAAACAGCTGACTGCCGGGCGCATAGCAGGATGCACTGTTTCCTGCCATATCTTCAAAAAAAAGTCTTTTGGGTTTCTCCACATACTCTATCTGTTCTGTTACTGCCAGAACATCCATTTCAGATTCAGGTACAGTCAGTATGGCATAACCTGCAATCAACTCCTCCACAATGATACGCTGCTGTGCCAATTCCTGTAAGGAACCGTGATATTTTACGATCACTTCCCATGTTTTTTCTGCATTATCATAACCTACATTTAACTCTAAAGATCGTTCCCGCTCCTCCACCGGAGTATCGAGCGCCAGATTCAAAAGATTTTCATTTTTCTGTGAATCCATAAATATCCCTCATTTCCATTCTATTTACTGCAAAACAGTCAGTCGTTTGCCCTATTATATCAATATGATAAAACATGCTTTGACTCTAATATCTGTTCATGCTAAGATTGTATATAATACTCTCGAAAATGGGATTTTAACAGAATGGAGGATAACCATGAGCGCATCCGTCGAGCATGAGGACATGCTCACTAAGCACAGCCGGCTTTACGAACAGAATGATTTCGGTACATTGGACTATCCCGTCAATGTCTTTTATCTTGACCTGCGCAAATCCTATATGAACAGGATTCGTTGGCATTGGCATGAAGAAATGGAGATTTTGATCATCAATAACGGGCTTGCCGAAGTATCTACCGACGATACATCTTACACGCTGAAGCCCGGACAGGGTATCATTATTAATCAGAATGTTATGCATTCAATATATTCTCTGAATCAGGAAAATTGCACATTCTATTCTGTTGTCTTTCATCCCGACTTCATTTTCGGGCACAGAAACAGCTATCTGCAGACGCAGTTTCTGCTTCCGATCCAGAATTTCCGTCTATTCAAAATGCTTGTTTTGGATGAGACGAATGCATGGCATGAGCGCATCATGGATGCTGTCAATGATGTCATTGCCGTCAATATGACAAAACCATTCGGCTATGAAATAGCCACCAAGGGATATTTGTGTCGTTTCTGGTCTGAACTTATCAGCAAACTTCCACAGATGGAAACTGCACCTCCACCCCACGTTTCTCTGGATGAGCAGCGTGTAAAACAGGCAATGCTTTATATCAGGACTCATCACGCCGAACCAATCTCCTTAGATGAGATTGCTGATAGTGTACATATCAGCAAAAGTGAATGCTGCCGCTGTTTCGGGCGCACCTTACAGATGACGCCTTTTGAATATTTAATGAAATACCGTATTTTTGAAGCAACCAAGAAAATGATGGAACATCCCGACGAACCCATGTCTATTGCTGATCTGGCTCTGTCGGTAGGCTTCAACAACACAAGCTATTTCAACAAATTATTTAAAAAATTCTTAGGCTGCACGCCCACTTATTACAGAACTCATAAAGTTCTTACAGGCGAAACGTCAAACAGTGGACCTTTAAGCACTTTGGCACTCTAAAAAGAACATCTTCTCAGATGTTCTTTTTCTTACATATGTCATTAAGGCAACATTTGTCACAATATGGATTTGTTCTAGCTGTGCAGACTTCTCTGCCGTGCCATACCAGCCTGTGGCAGAAATCGCTCCCTTCCTCCGGCGGGATGATCTTCCACAACGCCATCTCCACCTTCTTAGGCTCCTTGATATCATCCACCAACCCGATTCGATTGCAGAGACGGATACAGTGGGTATCTGTCACGATAGCGGGCTTACCGAATACATCACCCATAATAAGATTTGCACTTTTCCTTCCAACTCCGGGAAGTTTAAGGAGCGCGTCGAAATCATCCGGAACCTTACCGTCATACTCCTCCTGAAGCATCTTCATACATGCGCTGATGTCCCTGGCCTTGCTATTACCCAGACCGCAGGGATGCACAATCTTCTCGATCTCCTCCACCGGAGCAGCCGCAAGCGCCGCTACATCCGGATATTTTGCATACAATTTCTCGACTACCACATTGACTCTCGCATCGGTACACTGAGCCGCAAGCCGCACGCTGACAAGCAACTTCCATGCTTCATCATAATCGAGTGAACACTCCGCGTCAGGATATTCTTTTTTCAGCCGCTCTATAACTTCAAGCGCCAGTTCTTTTTTCCTCATAGTATATCAACCTCCTGCCTGCACAGAAAACACCCATCCTCATGAGAATTGATGATTCCCACCGCCTGAAGATATGCATAAATGATCGTCGTCCCGACGAAAGTCATCCCCCTCTTCTTAAGATCCTTGGATATCTCATCTGACAGAGGAGAACTTACTTTATCATTCTCGTAAATGACCTTTTTGCCTGTATATCCCCACAGATAGTCCGCAAAACTGCCGTACTCCGTTGCAATATCCCGAAATATCCGAGCATTTTTTACTGCTGCTTTGATTTTCAGGCGATTGCGAATAATCCCCTCATTCTGTCTTAGTTCTTCCATCTTATCCTCATCATAAGCACACACTTTCTCCAGATCAAATCCGTCAAAAGCCTGCCTGAACGCTTCCCTCTTGTTCAAGACACACTCCCATGACAATCCAGCCTGAAAAGATTCCAGAATAAGCATCTCAAACAGCCTGTGATCGTCATACACCGGCTGTCCCCATTCTTCATCATGATATTGTATGTACAGCTCATTCTTCGGGTTCGCCCATACACAGCGTCTTTTGTAATCTGCGTATTCCATCGCATCGTACCGTCCTTCCCGATTTTAGTATATTCTCTTTTCATCGGAAATTCAACGTTTCTACTAAAAATGAGAGGATTTATCTTCACACCACACTTAGCTGTTCTCTCGTGCCATCTCCTTAAACTCTGTTGCGTACAGCATTCTTTTATTCTCATACATTTTATGATCCGCAAGTTTTAACAGCGTATCCATATCCTCCCTGCAGTCAGCACGCCACACATATCCGACAGCCATCGGCGCATCATGTTCCTTCATCTTATCTCTTAATATCCCGCTTCTACTCTGTAATTCCTGCTCCCCGATTCCCACGCACACGGCGAGAAACTCATCCCCGCCCACACGAAAAAGTCCATACTCTTTAAACACTCTTTTCAGGCACTCGCTGGCGCGGAGCAACAGCTGATCTCCTGCCTGATGTCCTTTGTTGTCGTTCATCTTTTTCAATCCCATAACATCACAGTATACAATTCCGATGCATTCATCAACATGTATCCTCTCAAAATAATCCCGAATAGCATGTCTGTTTCCGATTCCGGTCAACTGATCTTCAAAACAAAGTTCTTCCAGCCGCCGTACGTGATTTCTTCGATGGATCAACGCCACAAGGAAGTGCCCGAGAATCTGCAGAAGAGTTGTAATATGCTCCAGAAATTTTTCCGGCGGATTATCCACCCCATAGAAACCGATAATTCTTCCTTCATTGACCAGCGGACTGACTACCAGCGACTGAATTTTCTGCGGCGCCAGATACTCATAAACTGCCGAATCTTTGTCCTTAATACTTTCCAGATTTTTAATAATGACATTCTGACTCTTTACAAACCGTTGATACCACATGCTTACAACATCAAAAGGTACATCCTGAAGATTATCTTTCTGTGGAACGACATTGCTTGCACACCACTCATATGTGTTTCTCAAGGTTTGCCTGTCAGTTTCTTCGAAAATATATACCCGTTCACTATTGAGCGACTGTCCCAGATATTCTAACAGGACAGCAATCGATTTCTCCGGTGTATGTGCCGCCAGTGAAAGTCTCAGACCCTCATTGACCATTACCTCATTGGCTTCGTAAGCTATATTCTGCTGCTCCCATGCACCTAGATCAACCGCAAGTTCAAACCGGTATTTCCCGCTCTTCGTCTCGATCAAGGTATCTTTTAGTGCAAGTTTTTTCTTAATTACCGGATTATATCGTACCTCCTCATGAAAAAATCCCGGTCGCATTTGTTCATAATTGCAGGCTGCACACGGTGCCGAACTGCCTGACAATACCTCATGGCATTTCCTGCCCCTCATATCTTCCTCGCAATCTATTCCATATATTTCCCTTGCACGACGATTCATGTATACCAGTTCATGACTGACCGGATCAGCTACATATACGATCTCGTTTAGCTCCTCATAGAATTCCCACAATTTTGATTCTGACTGACTTGATAATGCATTTTTCTTCATGATTTGTGTCTTTTTCCTTTCCTCATATGATTCCTTTCCCATGCACAACGTTTCAGTTATAGAAAGCTCTATACCCAAACCGTTATTGCCGCATTGTGAAAAGTATAAAAACATATGATCAATCATATCAAAAAGAAATTATTTAAGCCAGTTGTATGGAACGTTTTGCAGATTTTTGAGTATAGATTGCACTTATCTTCCACATTTTGCAAACAGCATTCAAATAGAATCAGGCAGATACATCACAAACTCCGTCCGCCTATCATGCGTCCTCCCAGCCGTGATATACCCTTTCTCCTCTTCCAGAATCTTCCTCACAATATATAACCCCAGTCCGGAGCCTTCCGCTTTCCCGGTTGCTCTGCCCCGGTAAAACCGTTTAAAAAGATCGTGATATTCCTCACTGTTAATCTCCGTTCCGCTGTTTCTGACAGCAACCGACGCATAATTCGTAAGTTTTGTCACCTCAATTTCAATCATGCTGCCTTCTTCACCATACTTCACTGCATTGTCCAGTACATTAAATATTGCCTCTGCAGTCCACTTGGCATCGGCCGCCACCTCTGTCCGCGCATCACCTTTCAATGCAATCTCCATGTCCCGGCATCGCGCTTTTTCCATGATCTGTCCCACTGCGCGCAGAACAATGGGCTGCAGTTTCTGCCTCTCCGGTTTCAAACGAATGATTCCCGTTTCCAACCGGGACACTTTGGAAAAACTCTCTCCAAGCCACATCAACTTCTGAGCCTGCTCCTCCAGACAGCCTATGAAATGTTCCCGCTCCGTCTCTGTCAGGTCGTCTCTGCTTAAAAAATCCACATACAGCCTGATATTCGTGATTGGCGTGTTAAGTTGGTGCACAAGATCCCCGATATTCTCATCTAACTGTCTGCGCATTTTCTGCTCCCGTTCCTCATAAGAACGCAGAATATCATACAATCGCATAAGCTGCCCCTGTAATCTTGACAAGATTGTATCCTCCGCAACAGGAAACACTGTCTCAGGACATCCGTCCGTCAGGCTTTCAATCATTCCGCCAAACTCGTACAGAACGTCGCTTACGCGTCGTACAACAGCAAAATACACTCCGGCAAAAACCACCATACACATCACCCCGTATCCTATGAAAACCGTCGTGCCCCACTCAGAATTCAAAGTCAATATTCCTGCGCATAGGAAAAGCAGTATGAGCATAACACCCATACCGCCTTTCCACATCATATCCGTATTCCTGCGCAGTCGATATAAAAATCCTTCTTTCATGATATCCCCGTTTCTACAATGTTTTCGAAACAATTTCCTATAAATTAACCATCTTCCCATTTGTACCCCAGCCCAAATACGGTCTTGATATATGCGGGCTTCTCCGGATCATCCTCCACTTTCATGCGCAGTCTGCGAATCGTGACATTGACCGTCCGCTCTTCCACAAACCGCGCATCCGCATCCCAGATCCGCTCAAGCAGCGTCTCTCTGGTCAGCACAATCCCTCTGTTATGAAGAAAAAGTTCTAACAGCCTGCATTCCAATGCCGTCAGTTCCACCGGCATTCCATGTCGCATCAACGTCTTATTCTCAAAGTCATACAGCAGCTCACCGCCTACATAAATCTGTCTTGAAGCTCCCTCACTGCGCTTTAAGACCGCCGCAATCTTCATAAGCAGAACGGGCATTGAAAAAGGCTTCGTAATATAGTCATCACACCCTGCCCGAAATCCTTTCAGCATATCTTCTTCCGAATTCCTCGCCGTCAGGAGAAGTACCGGCACCGGCTGCCCGGCAAGCACATTCTGCATAAAGTCTCTTCCGTCCCCGTCCGGCAGGTTAATATCCAGAAGAATCAGGTTCATCTTCTGTTTCAGACACTTCCTTGCTTCCTGCAATGTATATGCACTATGGACATGATAGCCCTCTTTTTCCAGCGCAAACGTAATTCCTTCATTAAGCGCCCGGTCATCCTCTATAACTAAGATGTGTTTATCCATAATGGCATTCTCCTAAACAACAGCCCTCAGCCGTTCCACGACCGACTTCCGATTCATCACTTTCATCAATGTCCTTGCCATCACCACGCACAACACAACCGCGAACAGAAGAAAGATCATCACCGCCTGCACGAGTGCCGACAACGAAAAATTCAGTATCAGGCTCGTTCCGATCGAAGCGGAGATTATTGAACCCGCAACCGTTGCCAGCCCTGCCGATATAAAAACATAGACTGCATATTTACAGAAAATATCCTTCTGCATCTGCTTACCGGTCATGCCGATCGACTGCATGGCAGCATATTCCACTTGTCTAGCCATCACATCCGTTGTCACCGTATTAATGATGTTGGCGATTCCGATCAGCCCGATGATCGCAACCAAAAATGCTCCGAATGCCGTGATGGTTCTCTTTATCTCCATAAAATGTACACTATCCAGATAGGTGGAATCAAGCATTAATTGCAAATTTCCATCCTTGCGAAGCACTTCTTCTACGATTTCCTGCTCTTCCTGCTTAGAAAGCGCCTTGCCATCTTTCGTGTCATCCGCGCTGTTAAAGCTGACTGCACCCACCAGATTCTCATAATCAGAATAAATGCTCTTGAAATCCTCCTGCGCAAGCCAGATATTACATCCATATGCATTATCTTTGCCGTAAGGATTCTGATTCATGACAACTGCCATGACCGTAAGTTTCGTATCCACATAGCGGTCCGCCACGTCATCATAGAAAGTCACCGATACCTCGTCACCGGCATGAACCGCATATTCCATAGCATCAGTCTGATTCCAATTATGATCAGCCCAATCACGAATGTAGACGAGATAACCGCCCGCAGCAAATTTTGCGGAATCTATGCTGCCTTCCAGTACCACACAACCCTGCATTTCATTTTCCAGTCCGCCCGCATCCATACCTGCCACTCTGATCGGCAGATTTCCTCTTTCATTGAGCCGCGACTGTACATCGTGATCCGTCTGCCCGCCATAATCTGCCGCCCTGCCTATACTTTTGGCATACTCTGTCTGATCCCTTGCAATCTCTCCATCCGCCGCTATTTCTGCCGATGTAAAATAACGATAATTCCCGTTCTCTACTATATAATCCGGCTTTGTTCTCGCAATATAATAAATGTTGAAATCCTTTACAAATTCAAGTTCCTGTAATTCTTCCACCACTGCCTTGCTGATTGGCACAAACGGCTCGTTCTGCGACCACACAATTCCCTTATGCCTAATCTGAAAATCCGTAGTATGACGCCTTTCAACCTGTGTTTCCACAGAATATCCCATCGCAACCGTATAGATTACCAGAAACAACATACCGCTCAAGGCAAAAGATATCACCGAAAACGCACCCTTTTTTCTCTTGGCACGATACCTTGCAGCCTCCACCGGTGAGATCGTGCAGGCAATCCGAAAAGGCTTTAATGTACTGATTAGCAGTGTCAACCATGCAAACACACTACCCACCAGAAAACTCTCCACCGTGCTCGCTGGCTGATAATACATGGCAATATTCTCTGCAAATGCCGCAACGATCTTGCCTGAAGCCGTCCGTCCGATGATCCCTCCTGCAAGTCCGCCCAAAATAATCCCACAAAAGGCAATTCGGTTCATCTGCCATAATAACATGCGCCGAAGCTGCCTTGAAGTCGTACCGATAGTCTTTAACTCTCCGTAAAACCTAATATCGTTCACGATGGAGATATCAAAAATGTTATAGATAAAGAAATAACCGCAAAACATAATGCACAGGATAATCAATAACATCGGAAGGATAACGGTTAACGTCATATCGCTCATCTTGTACTGCGTCCCGTTTCCGCCCACCACAGTATCCAGTTCAGCCAGCTTCTGTCCCTTGTCATACCCGAAACTCAGGAAATTCAAGTTGTTCAACTTCACATAAATCGTATCGTAACCGCCCGGCAGTTCCGGGTTATAGGTTTCAACAAACGCCTCGTCTGTATAGATCTCCTCATAAAAATCCGCACAATTTTTTATTGGATTCTGATAGTATCCACACACCGTCATGGGAATCTCTTCCTCGACCTGCTCCCCGTCTCTTAATACGACCACCTTAAGCGCATAGGGCACCCCGATCTCCTCTGATAGTCCAAGACGCTTGGACAATGTGTCGGATATGAGAATTTCGTCCGCTTTTTCCGGATATTTTCCGTTAATCAGCTTCACCATATTCTTATCATAATGCACCTCGTCCGCCGCCAGAAGATATACATCCAGCGGCTGAAACTCCTGATTGTGAAGGCGCGTGTCACTGCATCTTCTTACATACGCCGCCCAGTCTACCTGCGGCTGCTCCCTTACTTTTTCAAGAATCTCCTCATCTCCGTATATTGAATTACTGTCTGCTCCCGGTCCCGGCGACGCTCCCATCGAAAGATTTATCGTCCGCACAAAGCCGATTCCCACCGAGCAGGTAATACTCAGCAGAACCGCACATAACGCCACGGCAAGAATCGCCAGCCTGTTTCTGACAGGGTGTGCCTTGTAGTCTTCCGCCGCCAGTTCTTTTTCCAATGCCTTGTTGGAATTTCTGAACATAAGACTCATGAGTGCACCTCCCCTACGATCCTGCCGTCTTCCAGATGAATCACCCGGTCCGCAAGCTGTGCGATCGCCTCATTATGAGTAATCATGATGATGGTCTGGTGAAATTCTCTGGAAGTCATCTTGAGAAGCCCCATAACTTCTGAGCTGGTCTTGGAATCCAGATTACCGGTCGGCTCATCCGCAAGAAGCACCGCAGGTTTCGCCGCGATTGCCCTTGCAATGGACACCCTTTGCTGCTGTCCGCCGGAGAGCTGGTTGGGGTATCTGTCCATTTTATCCTTGATTCCAAGTTCGCTGCATATATGTTCGATGTACTGTTTATCCGGCTGCCTGCCGTCCAGTCTGATGGGAAGCACAATGTTCTTGTATACATTCTGCACTGAGATCAAATTGTAGTTCTGGAACACGAATCCAATATTCCTGCGGCGAAACACCGTCAACTCTTCTTCCGACATTTTCATGATCGAATGTCCGTCTATGATAACCTCCCCCTCATCGGCATAATCCAAACCTCCGATAAGGTTAAGAAGCGTCGTCTTCCCACTGCCGGACGTGCCTACGATGGCGGTGAAGCTGCCTTTTTCAATTGCAAAGCTGACATCATCCACTGCCTTGACGATGTTTTCGCCACTGCGGTAATATTTTTTTAGGTTTACTGTCTGTAGAATTTCCATAACATCTGTTACTCCTTGTCTCTATGATTTGTAAGCTAATCGGCAAATAGACTGCCTGCCTGTGTACCTGTCTGGCTGACTGCTTATTATTTCAGTCGTAACATGTTTATGCTGCTTACAGACTATATCATAAATTCAGGATATTACATTTAGATTACAATCTAATAAAATTTTACCACAACGCAGAAATAACACAGCCCATATTTTATGTCTGTGTTATTTCTTTCATGCGTGTACGCTATCTTAAAACTGGTAATTCAACATTATTTAAAACACGATTTCCTTACTATACAATGCCCTCTCTTCCAAAATCCCCTTAAAATCTGCGTCATTCCTATATCCCTTGATCTCGTCCATGTACTCAATATAGTCACAGACATATACATACACCTTTGATACATCCCGACCGTTAATCGCATAAGTGTCTGCAAAAGAACTGCCACCGTTCGGAAGCATTTGACCATTCGCATCGAGTACCACATTAAATACGCCGCTCTCAGCGCGCTCATCACTGCATTTTTCCTCCACCGTAATTTCAAATTTAGTCTTCGCTACCTGATACAGCCCTGCACCGGTTTCATTGATCTCATCCACCGTAACAACCTGCGCACTCTCATTGTCCGCCTCGATATGAAGGTCAAATACAAAAGGTCCGTCAAACCACCAGTTCTCGTACTTGTTAGGGAATTGATTCCTATCAGGCGGCGTGATCTCATCCATGAATGCGCTCCACTCTTCATCCGACATCGCTTCTAATTCTTCCTTTGTTTTGCCGCGATAATCTAAAGGTTCCGGCTCCGCCTTGTCACCAACGATCTGGTTGATTGTAAAATTCATATCAAAAGCATCGAGTTCCCTGTATTTTGTTTTCAATGCGTCATCATTTCCCACAATATCCAGAATATCGATACGGAAAATGCCCGCGTAGGTATGTTCATCTATAAATTTGCCTTCCAACGATCCTGTCCCGCCATTTGCATAGCCCCCGGCTTCTCCCATTCCCTGCGGTCTGAAAGAATAGTCTGCAATCCCTTTCAGATAAACCACTGACTGACCGTCCTCATATGTCATTGTAGGCTCAAACGGCTCTTCGCTTGTGATCATGAGCGACAGATAAATCGCCTCCACGGAACAATATGCCTCAGAAATTGTGACTGTGACGCCGTCCACTGTCTTGGTGTATGCCAATTCTCCCGAATGACCATCACCTCCGTCTGCACTGTCATGCCCTAATGAATCTTGTTCTGCCGATGAATCGCCATCTTCTCCGGTGTGCATCCCACCATCTGTTCCATCCGGTTCCTCAAATTTCTGCGCAACAGAATCCAGATCTCCCTGATAGGAATAGTCTCCCTGTAAGAATTTGAAAATATTCCGAATCACCGGTATCTTCGATGCCAGCGCCGGCTGTGATGCAAAAATCCCCATACAGATAAGCAGCGCTGCGGCGGCTGAACCAATCCGTATCATAGTCTTCTTTCGCTTATTGCGCATATATATCTTTTCACCCTGCCGTATACCCTTGCGGACACGCTGTGACAAATTATCGGGGATCACGATCGTATCATATCTTTCACTTTTCATTCTATATACCCATTTCCCTTTCTTGTAAGGTTTTATGCCTTACCTTCTCATTTCTTACTCCGCCCTCACTTGGCTTTCCTCATTATCTTCAAGTTGGGTTCTCAGCATTTCCCTCGCACGAAACAGGTACGCTTTCACGCTGCCTGTCGGAATGTTCATGACCTCCGCAATGTCCTTAATCTTCATCCCCTCAAAATACTGTAGGATAACTACTGTTTTGTATGTCGCCGGAAGCAAATCTATCGCATCGTAAAGATCTGTCTTTTCCTCTATTGAAATCGGCTCTTCCGGCGCCGCTTCATTATAATCCTCAAAAGGACTGTCATTCCTATACTTTTTCTGTGCAAGATAAATGCTGTTGATCAGTATGCGCGTGATCCATGTCTTAAAATACCGAGGCTCGCGAAGCTTGTCCATGGAGATCATTGCGCGCATGGCGCATTCCTGCACTGCATCCAAGGCATCCTGCTCATTCTTCGTGTACATATATGCCAGTTTATACAGGTACTCCTGATGCATGATAATCAGTTCTCCAAAAGCCTCTTTGTTTCCTTTTGCCGCCTTCTCGACCAATTTCAGGCTTACTGTGTTTTTCATCTTTATAACCATGCCTTTCTCATCTTCTTGTCTTGCCGGTCATGCCTCTGCAGCGACAGAACCTTTCAGCACTTTTCTAACACGTGTTATACTGATTAGATTATGAATGTTTGTAAAAGGTTACATGTAGAATGTAATTTTATATGCAAAAAATTTATTATAAAGATTCGGGTGTCAAAAGCCCCTTCAATGAACTTTGATTGGCAAATTGCACAAAAGTTCACGAAGCTGCCTTGTGAAGGAGATTGAGATTTCCTTAGTATTCCGTCTGCAAACAGCAATTGAGGGACATGGATGTCCCGAAAAGCCCGAACCGCGCACGGATGCGCGTAGAGGGCGGTTGCGTCCGATCTCTCAGCCTGTATCGGAATACTTAGAAAATCCATTCGACGAAACCCGGCACGAGAGAACTTTTGTGCAATTTGCCCTCCTAACTTATAATAAGGGGCTTTTGACACCCGAATCCTATAAATAAAAAAAGCTGCCTGCTAAAAAAAACAGGACATCTTTTGCTCTAAACCATGAGTAAAAACGCCCTGTTCCCTACTTATTTACCTACGCAATTTCTTCCGAATTATATGTTGAATAACCTTCATAATAGTAACTGCAATCGATACCTTTCATATATACCTCACGATCGTTTACCTTATCTGTTAATGCTTCCTTTAATAAATATTTTATCTCGATATCTTTGATCGGACTTCTTTCCATAGCAAGCAGATAATCATCCTTATCAATCTTACTCCATAACTGGCACAAACCGAAAATTTCCCTTTGAAATATTAACGTCTCTAACCTTTCCGGCAAAATCATAAATATCCTCAAAGAGAAATTTGTGTATTTTGAAAAGGCTGTCCAAAGTACCAGCCTCTAATGTGTAGAGATATCCATTTTCAAAAAGCTGAACTGCCTTTTTTTACTGAGTTTTTCTTCTGTGTTGGCAAGTTCTGCTGCGTTGGTTATGTTGAGTTTGTTATCAAGCGGCATGAGAGTGTTCCTTTCTTGAGGTTAAGCGCATGTCTTGTTTGACAAAGGAGCGGTTTTTAACCGTACAGTTTTTAACTCAAGCGGCGTACTCGCTTCTTTTTATTTTCTTACGCTATTTTCTCCTTTACTATCTCTAATTCATACAATGTATCTGGATCAATATCAATACACATGGTATTATCCCTATTTCCAGACACATCCCATGCCAAAGTATCATTCATTATAGTACAGGTATTCATAAAAAAAGTAACGTCTCTCAAAACATTGAATACTTCTTTTTCCAATAATGGCTTTACATCATAACAAACAATTTTGCCATCTTCAAAATATACATATACTGTATATTCTTCTGTCGGAACTACCTGAACAATTTTAGGAAACATACTTATCCTCCCTTTCTACATTAAGGGCGCAATTTTATTTAGTGGTCGCCCATCTTTAGATAACTCCCAATTCTGCATCAGTTCATCTTGATGCAGCACACACCATGCCAGTATCAACTTTAATTGCCTTGATGGCAAAGCACCCTTTATAACTCTTGCCTCGTTAATTTCCACCAATGCCTTATTTCCATTATATTCCGCGTGGAAGTGCGGCGGATTATGATCATCATAGTACATAGTAACCCTTATTCCATAGAACAGTGCTATTTCCGGCATCCTCTTTCCTCCTATCCCGCATCTGAACACATGAAGCATTTATCATGTTCCCTTGATATATTGACAATGCTTATATCTTCCTATTCCATCCCTACAAATCAGAATTTGCTTAGTTCTTGCGCTTTAATAATCCTACAGAGTTTATCAAAATGGACGCAAACGTACAAACCCATAGTGATTTCGACATGGTAGGCATAATATCCATTAGTCCCGCCCAATCTTCACTTAAAACTCTTTCGGCTTCATCATGGTAAAAAGCACATAAGGTCAGTGCTGTTAAAGATAAACTAATATAACTAAACCACCTCGCATCTTTACCTCGAACAGCCCATATCACAGTGAAAAATGCAAACACAATAACTCCAAGACCTAATATTAACCACATAATGTCACCTCCGTAAGTTCTAATCTGTCGATACCATCTACACTTTTAGTAAGCATTGCCGCAGTGGGAATCTTAAATATTGCATCGCCCATATAACGCACATATGCAGAATCCCCGTCCAGAATATTTCCCATATTCTATCAATTTTGTTCCGTAATTCACCTGTAATCATGCTATTCTCCGTTTTATAGTGTTCTTTTCCTACTGATAGATAATTTCCTTACAATTCCATTATTCGACACATTAATATTGCTCTTTTCTACAGAAATGATTTCCAATAGAATCACTTCTGTTATTATTGTAACACAGCATACCAGGGATTTCATTCATTTTCTTCTGCCTAAGCAAGAGGAAAAACTGTATAAAAAGACGGACGCTGACATATGCCAAAGTCCGTCTTGCTTATTAAATTCACCTTCATACATTTTCAAAATGTATCAGTTCTCCCCCATCACAAAGTACAAAAAGCTTGCCCTCTTCATTAACTACTCTCAAATTACGCACATTACTTTCCCGATCAGGTATTTCCACATTCAACACATGATTCACTGTATCAATCTGGTAAATAAGCCCCTCAAACATTGTTGCACTCAATATAAGATTAAATGTGGCATTTATCTCATTGTTTGCAATAATATGCATATTCGGATATAAAATGCCACCAATATCCATATTCACTTTATACAAGTTTCCACGCGTTGAACCGCCAAATCCAGATAACGGCACATCCTTTTTAACAAATTCAGCACCAAGTTCAGATGTTAATATATCTTCATCATCCGTCCATACTGGAATATACGCTCCCGTATCGAGCAATGCCGTAAGTCCATTCTTCAATATAACTACAGGTCTTTGTCTGGTATTATCTAATCTTAATGTATATTGTTTCATAACACACCCACTATTCCAAGCTGCAGATGTCCCTCTGGATTCGTATGCCGGGAAATGATCTCACCTTTCAACACCAATCTGGTTAATTCTGACTTTGTTTTATCAGTATACTTGACAACAGCAGATTCTACAGATATTCCATCATCATTTTGATATTTGACATCAACCAATCCAACCCACTGATCCGGATATTTTTTTTGTATCTGTTCCCAAGTCATTCGTTCTGTCATTATTCACACACCCTTTTATGATTTGGTTATTTCACATTATAATACTAATCTTTTCTATAGAAGTGATTTCCAATGGAATCACTTCTACTTTTATTGTAGCACAACCAATCTTGGATTTCATTCATTATATTCAAAAGACGGACATTAACATATATTAAAGTCCGCCTTTATCATAAAAATATTATTTTTTAATAAAGTCTGTTTTCACACTTGAATATTATCACGCCTCACCATCTACGTTGATTTGTCCTTAAGCTCATTTACATGCGTTTTGAAAATGTATCAGTTCTCCCCCATCTTCAAAAGCTTTGCACTCTGGTCCGCCGCAATACACGCGTCCAGTATTTCCTGAATATCGCCGTTCATCACCTTATCCAGCTTATAGATCGTCAGGTTGATGCGGTGGTCGGTCACACGTCCCTGCGGGAAATTGTAGGTTCTGATCTTCTCGGAGCGGTCTCCCGTGCCGATCTGGCTCCTGCGCATCTCCGCCTCCGCATCATGCCGCTGCTGCTGCTCGATATCATAGAGCTTTGCTTTCAACAGCGCAAACGCCTTTGCCTTATTCTGAATCTGGGACTTCTCAGTCTGACTGTACACCACGATACCCGTAGGATAGTGGGTCAAACGAACAGCCGAATCCGTCGTATTTACACACTGACCACCGTTTCCCGACGCTCTCATGACGTCTATTCGTATATCTTTATCTTCAATAACAATATCTATATCTTCGTCTACCTCCGGCATTACCGCTACACTGATCGTAGACGTATGAATACGCCCGCCGCTCTCCGTCTCCGGCACTCGCTGTACACGGTGTACACCACTCTCATATTTAAGTACGGAATATGCGCCCTGTCCGCTCACCATAAAGGTAACGCTCTTCATACCGCCGATTCCGATTTCTTCCACTTCCATCGTCTCCACTTTCCAGCGTCTGCCCTCCGCATAATGCACATACATACGATAGATTTCCGCCGCAAAAAGCGCCGCCTCGTCACCGCCCGCGCCGGCACGGATCTCCACAATGACATTCTTCTCATCATTCGGGTCTTTGGGCAGAAGCAGGATCTTTAACTCATGCTCTAATTCTTCCACACGCTTCTTGGCATTAGAAAGCTCTTCTTTCAGCATTTCACGCATGTCCTCATCAGATTCACCATCCAACATAGCAACAGAATCCTCAATATCCTGATTACATTTCTTATACTCTTTATAAGCATTCACGATGGGCGTGAGATCACTCTGCTCTTTCATCAGCGCGCGAAAACGATCCTGATTATCCGCAACGGTAGGCTCACTCAGTTCATTCATGATTTCCTCAAATTTTCTCAATAAATCTTCTAACTTATCAAACATAACTACCTCCACACTGCTGTATGTTCTAACTTATAAACGCTTAAGGACTTTAACCTTCAGCCTTGCAAAATTATCACTATTTCACACTGTATGTGCCATACACCACCCGGTCGAGTCCCGCAAAATCCTTGACAGCTTCCACTTCTATATAGCCCGCACTCTCCATGAGTGCACGCACTTCTTCGCCTTGATCGTATCCGATCTCGAAAAAAAGCATTCCTTCATTATGCAAATATACGCCCGCCTGTTCTATGATCTCACGATAAAAGAAAAGCCCGTCTTCCCGCCCATCCAGTGCAAGATGGGGTTCGTGTTCTTTTACTTCCGGCATCAAGGATTCTATAACACTCGTTTTTATATAGGGTGGATTGGAAACGATTATATCAAACTTTTCACAAGAATTCAGCTTATCAAAAAGATTGCTCTGAATCAATTCAATCTGCTTTCCGAATGCCAATCCGTGACCTGCACGGTCATTCTCTGTAATACATTCTCTGCTCAGTCCCAGAATCTTTTCTGCATTTTCCTCTGCAACCCCCAAGGCTTCCTCAGAGATATCGACCCCAACTCCCGTGCAATCGTTGGAATAATGCAACAGACTCAGTAAAATGCAACCTGAACCGGTGCACATATCCAATAATCTCATGCCGTCATGAAGATGGCGCATGACCTCCTCCACGAGCACTTCCGTATCCTGCCTCGGAACAAGCACATTGCTGTTAACTACAAAAGTCAGCCCCATAAAATCCTGTTCGCCTGTGATATGCTGTAAAGGTATATGCGACTTACGTTTTGCAATGCACTCCTTGTACTGCTCAAATTCTTCCGCTGATACGATCCTGTCTCCATGTGCAAGCAACGTATTTCTGTCTGTACCGCAACACCATTCGAGCAGAAGCCTCGCATCCTGCTTTGCCTCAACTATTTTTGCCTCAGCGAGTTGTTCTTGTCCCCACTGATAACTCTCTTGATATGTCAGATTGTCATTATATAACATGCGTTATCACCATTACAACCGCCATTACTTACTGTGTGCTACTCATCTTCTTCCGATTCGTCGTCCCCCGATTCATCGTCATCCCGTAGCCATGAGTCGTCTACCTCATATCCGAATGCTTCATACAGATATGCTTTCCAGTCAAAAACTGCCTCCACCGCCGCGATTGCTACCTCCACCATGCTCTCATCGGGCTCTTTGGTAGTAAGCCTCTGTAACCACATTCCCGGTGCAGAAATAATTCTGACTAATATATTATTACTCCTACCTGCCAGACGTATGATTTCATAAGATATACCTGCAATCACCGGAATAAGAGCGATACGAATCAATACGCGGTACACCGGATTTTCTACACGGATAAAGAAAAACAGAATCACGCTCACTAACATGACAAACAGCAGAAAACTAGTCCCACACCGCTTATGCTGTTTAGAACTTCTCATAACATTTTTTACCGTCAGCGGGCGCCCTTTTTCAATGCAGTTAATGCATTTATGCTCTGCCCCATGATACATATAAACTCGCTTAATGTCTTTCATCAGGGAAATACTGAGCACATATACCACAAAGATCACTATACGCAGCACGCCTTCTATAATCGCCATAAACGAGGCATTTCTGATATATTCCTCAAAAAGAGAGGTCACATAGTATGGCAGCACCATAAATATCGCAATGGCAAGCGCAAATGAAAGTACCATAACAATGGCGCTGAACACTTTGTCCGCTTTATCTTTGAATATCTTGTTAAATGCTTTGTCCGCCGCAGTTTCCTTGGCGTCCTCATCCTCATAAAAAGTCGCTGAGAAATTCAGGCTGCGCATCCCAAGAATCAGTGAATCCACAAACTGGAAAATACCACGAATAAACGGAACGTTCAAAAGCTTGCTTCCATGCACGATCCCGATATAATGCTCGACTTCCACTTCAATCTCTCCATCGGGCTTTCTGACCGCTACCGCGTACTGGTCTTTATTTTTCATCATGATCCCTTCCAGCACCGCCTGTCCGCCGATACCGGAATATTTCATTTTTTTCTTCTTAGCCATTTTGTATTCCTCACATTACCTATATCTATTCTCAGCCCGGAAGAATGCCTCGCTGCAAGCGGCATTCTTCCAAACATGACTTAGTTAAACTTAGACAGCGTTCTTTGCTGTCTTAGTTTAACTTCATGTTATTAGAAAAGGTTGAGATATGCACCTCAACCTTTTTGTACAAACTTATTTGCTTTCCACACCGTATTTCTTGTTGAACTTATCAATACGTCCGCGAGCCTGTGCAGCCTTCTGCTGTCCTGTGTAGAATGAATGGCACTTGGAACAAACTTCAACGTGAATCTCCGGTTTGGTAGAACCTGTCACAAATGTGTTGCCGCAGTTACATGTTACAGTTGCCTGATAATATTCAGGATGGATTCCTTCTTTCATCTTTATCCCATACTCCTTTCTCAGCCTGCGAGTTTGAGTCGTTAGACACAAACTTGCGATTGAAAGAATACGATTCTTTCAATCTTTCCTAAAATTAAAAAGTAAATAGACGTTACCGTCGTTGCTATTTCTCATCCCATGCTACCGTAAATCGACAGCTTTTACATTGTAGCATAGGTGTTTCGGGTATGCAAGACTTTTATAGAATAAATTTAATCAATTTAAATAAATTTAATTTTCTTTACCATATTGACAAACTCAAAGTTATTCTTAGTCCTCGCAAACATATCCAGTATTTTTTCCACGGCTTCATCTGCTTTCATGCCGTTTAACGCCTTACGGATAATATTGATGGCTTCCAGTTCATCTGGTGAGAGCAAAAGATCTTCTCTTCTGGTGCTGGATTTCGGAATGTCGATCGCCGGAAACACTCTCTTCTCGGAAAGTTTACGGTCGAGAACCATCTCCATGTTGCCGGTTCCCTTAAACTCCTCGTAAACCACATCGTCCATCTTGCTGCCCGTCTCCACCAGCGCCGTCGCCAGAATCGTCAGACTGCCGCCTTCCCGCATATTACGGGCCGCGCCAAAGAAACGCTTGGGCATATGTAACGCCGCCGGATCAAGACCGCCGGACAGTGTACGTCCGCTGGGCGGAACGACCAGATTGTAGGCTCTGGTCAGACGGGTAATGCTGTCTAAAAGGATCACCACGTCCCTGCCATGCTCCACCAGACGCTTTGCACGCTCGATCACCATCTCCGATACTCTCTTATGGTGCTCCGGCAACTCGTCAAAAGTGGAATAGATAACTTCCACATTCGGTCCCTCGATCGCTTCCTTAATATCCGTTACTTCCTCGGGACGCTCGTCAATCAACAGAATGATCAGATGCGCATCCGATGCCGTTCTGGTAATAGATTTCGCAACTTCTTTTAATAAAGTAGTCTTACCTGCTTTGGGCGGAGATACGATCATACCTCTCTGTCCCTTACCTACCGGACTGATCAGATCCATAATGCGCATTGCGACCGAAGCGCCGGGGGTCTCCAATTTCAATCTCTCATTCGGGAAAATAGGCGTCAGATCCTCAAAATTCGGTCTGCGCATCGCAATCTCCGGCGGATAACCATTGATGGACTTCACATATAAAAGAGCGCTGAACTTCTCATTCTGCGTCTTAACCCTCGTATTACCTTCTAAAATATCACCTGTTTTCAAACCAAAACGGCGAATCTGGCTGGGGGCCACATAGACGTCATTCTCACCGGGCAGATAATTCTCACAGCGGATAAACCCGAAACCGTCACTCATAACTTCCAGAATACCGCTTGCGGTAATACCGCTATCCAATTCTGTAGGGAACTTCTCTTCTTCTGCCCCCTCCTTCTTCGGGGGAACAACCGATTTCACTGCCACTTCCTTACCTGCCGCCTTATCCTTCTCATCCTCCGCCAGCATAGCCTCAACGATCTGTGCTTTCTTCATCGTAGAAGTGCCTTTAATGCCTCTTCCCTTCGCAATCGCCTTAAGATCGGCAAGCGCCAATGATTCATATTTTTCTCTCATACATGCCTCCTGTATTTTAATAAATCATCTATTATATACATTCTTCCGTATACGTTCTTTCGTCTAGGGATTTTATTGCCTGATGTGTTAATCGAAATGATCTATCTTCACTATTGCACATTATACACTACCTTTTCTAAAATAGAAAGCACTTTTTTGATATTGCACAGAAATTGTAAATATTATATCATATACACGATGGCAATGAGCAGTGCCATAATGAAAGATGACAAATCGGCTGCTCGCAGACGTATTTGTCAGATTACATTATGATAGGGCGAAGCCCGTGATGAAGAAAACCGAAGGTTTTCTGAATACGCACTGCGGAGTAAACTATTCCAAGCATAAAGATGGCAAAATGACTGCTCGCAGTCAATTTTGACAGATTATAGTTTGATAGGGCGAAGCCCGTGAGCGCGATAAGCGAAGCGCAATCGAGCGACACTGCGGAGTGAATCATTCCAGCTCCACACAAGCGCAATCGAGCTCCCCACCGCACCGATTTAACATTAAACTAAGATTTAAGAAACGAGGTATTCCATGACGACGAACGAAAAAGCACTGAAATTACACGAACAATGGCACGGCAAACTTGAAACCATATCCAAGACCCCCGTCAAAACACGCGAAGACCTATCTCTCGCCTACACTCCGGGCGTCGCGGAGCCGTGTAAAGTAATTGCGCAAGACAAAGAAGCCGCTTACACCTACACATGGAAATCCAACACCGTAGCCGTAGTATCCGACGGCAGTGCCGTTTTGGGCTTGGCAATATCGGTCCCTACGCCGCTATGCCGGTCATGGAAGGCAAAGCCGTATTATTTAAGGAATTTGGCGGTGTCAACGCCGTTCCGATCTGTCTGGATACACAGGATACGGAAGAAATCATCAAAGCCGTAACTTATCTTGCACCCGGCTTCGGCGGCATCAATCTGGAAGACATCAGCGCTCCCCGCTGTTTCGAGATTGAAGAACGATTAAAAGAAATATTAAATATTCCCGTTTTCCACGATGACCAGCACGGAACAGCCATCGTTGTTCTCGCAGGTATCATCAACGCCTTGAAAGTTGTCGGAAAGCAGAAAGAAAACTGTAAAGTTGTTGTCAATGGCGCCGGAAGTGCCGGTGTTGCGATCACAAAACTTTTGTTAAATTACGGTTTTATAAATGTGATTATGTGTGATAAGGTTGGTATAATAAGTAAAAATACCGAAGGCTTAAACTATATGCAACAGAAAATGTCTGAGGTAACCAATCCAAACAATGAGACTGGTTCACTTGCAGATGCTTTGAAAGGTGCCGATATCTTCGTAGGTGTTTCCGCGCCGAATATCGTAACAGCCGATATGGTATCCTCTATGAGCAAAGATTCTATCCTGTTCGCCATGGCAAATCCGGTTCCCGAGATTATGCCTGATATAGCGAAAGCAGCCGGTGCCAGAGTGGTCGGCACGGGTCGTTCCGACTTTCCCAATCAGGTCAATAACGTGGTTGCCTTCCCCGGTATTTTCAAAGGAGCTTTAGAAGGACGCGCGGTGCAGATCACCGAGGAGATGAAACTGGCTGCCGCCCACGCCATCGCAGGGCTTGTGCCGGAAGACGAGTTAAATGAAGATAACATTATGCCCGAAGCTTTTGATCCAAAGGTGGCTGAGGTTGTCGCCGAAGCAGTGAAATCTCATATTAAATAATTTTCGGAGAACAAAACATGGGACGGAATGACTGGCACGGAAAACCATATTATTCTCTGGATGCTTATCTTAAGAATACTTATGGCAAGAAACTATATAAGATTGCAATCGATGCCGGTTTTACTTGTCCCAACAGAGACGGAATGCTGGGGCGCGGCGGCTGTATTTTCTGTAGTGCCGGCGGCAGTGGGGACTATGCAGTCAAAGCCAAAAGCTGCTCCACCGTTACAGAGCAGATTGCTACCGGCATCTCAATGTTTGGCGAAACAAAAGCAGGCAGGCTCACAAACTCATTTGTGAACTCGGAAAGTCCTCGTTTCATTGCATATTTTCAGGCATATACCAACACTTACGGTTCTGTACCACACCTCCGTTCTCTTTACACGGAAGCTTTAAAGGAACCTTTCGTTGCCGGTATCTCCATAGCAACAAGACCGGATTGCATTACAGAAGATATTATAACTATGCTGGCAGATATCATAAAAGGATTCCCAGACAAATTTGTCTGGGTCGAGTTAGGTCTACAGACGATCCATGACAAAACCGCTGATTTCATCAGACGCGGCTATCCGTTATCCGTTTATGACAAATGTGTCGCTATGTTGCGGCAATCCGATATACCGGTTATTACTCATGTGATCTTAGGGCTGCCTTTTGAAACAAAAGAACACGTGTTATCTACCATCAACCATTTAAACGGCGGCAGAACATGGGGTGTGAAACTCCAGCTTCTTCATGTACTGCATGGCACTGATCTGGCAGAACTCTATGCGCAGGGCGCTTATCACCCTTTATCACAAGATGCATACATCAATCTCGTGATCGACTGTCTGGAACATCTTTCTCCTGACATTGTGATCCATCGGCTCACGGGCGACGGTCCGAAAGATCTGCTGCTTGCTCCTCTCTGGAGTCTGGACAAACGTGGTGTTCTCAACACACTGCACCACGCCATGAAACTTCGCGGCTCACATCAGGGGTGTGCTTGCCAATCATTTTAATAACGTGCGATATTTTTCGCCGCCACATAATTTTTTATTATACATATCATAGTTTCGCCTTGAAACTAATAATATAGAAAGGCTGTATCAATGACGCAAGACCCATTAACCCTATACAAATTAATCGTGCTCTACATGCTTGACAGAGTCACTTTTCCTCTGACGAAAGCTCAAGTAGGGAACTTTATACTGGAAAAAGAATACACGAACTTCCTGACTCTACAGCAAGTAATATCAGAACTGATCGACGCCGATCTTGTGGAAGCCAAATCAAACCGCAACCGCACGCATCTGGTAATCACTGACGAAGGCAGAGAAACGCTCTCTTTCTTTGAAAATCGAATCAATAGTTCCATCAAAGAAGAAATCGGCACCTTTTTTAGCGATAACGAAATGGAGATGCGCAATGAGGTGTCCATTCTCTCCGATTACTACAAAGCTGTTTCGGGCGAATATGAAGCACGTTTATTGGCAAAAGAAAAGGACGTGAAACTAGTGGAAATCACTCTGTCCGTCCCCGATGAAGATACCGCTTCCGCCATCTGCGCCAACTGGCAAAAGAAAAATCAGGATATCTACCAATATTTAATAGGGCAGCTATTTTAGCCGCCCTAATGTTTCGAAATCACTTCACTCCAACTATTGATTCCTATCACTCTCAAAGCAAAATCCGTATGTGCGGCAGATTCCGCCGTGTCCACATATTTGAATGCATTGTAGATGGACTTGCGCCCGCCCCCTAACGTGGTGATGCCAAGAGCCAGACCCTGCGACATCTCTGACGCAGCATCCGTCTCACGGGAAAACAACATGCTGTCAATATATTGATTCGACTCGATCACCTTATAGGCATATACAAACGACGCCGCCTGCAAATCCTGTCCGGCTGAAGAAGTATATCCCATCTCGCTTAAAATAACATGCCTTACTTCTCCCGAATCAGTCAGATATTCTTCTTTTTGCAGATAATCTGTCAATACATGAATATTCTTGATTGTGATCACCGGCGTAGTCTCCGAGTTAAGCACATAGGAACCTGCTCTTCCGCTGGTGCTCCACGCCTTAGCACTGGTCAGCGGATAGTTATACGGATGCTGTGCTACGCCCCAGTCAATGTTTCCGCCTGCCGTAATATTTCTGTTAAATTCGTCCAGAATTTCCTTGGAGCTATACCCGTTACTAGAATATAGACTCTTACCCCACTGCTGGTCCAATGAAATATAAACTCTGGCATTACCGTTCACACTCACGATAGAGTTGTAGAAGATACGAAACGCCTTCGCATACTCTTCCACATAGCTTGCCGTATCCATATATTCTATATAATTCCACTCGCTTCTGGCGTTGATCTCATTGCCGATGACCCAGTTCATGACTTTACCGTGCCCGGTGCCGGAATAGCGGTTTGCCAGAAATGATGCGATCGCCGCAATATACTCCGTACCGTCCTCGTCCGTGGCATTAAACGCATAGTACGGCGCTCTACCGCCCGAACGCGATTTCGGATGGATAAGCTGCATGTAACCGGGATGAATATCGTTTAAAATAATAGCTGTTGTGGTAATGCCCTTGTTGGTCAGTGTGGAAAAAATATAATCATATTCCGCTATGATCTGCCCGTTAAAAGCATAGTTTCTTCCGTTGTAAGTATAATATACGGTCGGATAAAACTCATTACTCGTACCGCCTAATATTCTGCTGAGCGGAATGTTGTATGCCGCATGACGCACGCCCAGATCGTCCAGTTCGGAACCGCTCAGCCTCTCGGGGTCAACCAACAATCCCTTTTTGGAAGTCGTATCTCCAAAAGACAGATTATATCTTGCTATCGCCTCCGGATTCGTAATATACCGAGGTTTACTGATCGGCAGAAAATTACCGTCCTTTTTTACTGCAACAACAAACTTGGAACACAGTCTTGAATTGGCACTGTTATAATTTAGATTGACTGAAAAGGTCAAATCAACATCTTTCTGCTCTTCGATGATATACTCATCGCTCCTTAGTGCAGTGTCATACGTCTTTTCCTCAAACAGATAGTAGTAGCCATCGTCACTGATCGCAAGACCTTCCGCAGACATGGTAACGTCTACTTTGCCTGTCTCCGGATTGATCATACAACTCTCTATCGTAATGAAATCCGATGAATTTTCTTCCGTCAATTCAATCTCCGGCGGTCTGCTGCGAACTCCATCTATCAGGAATTTTGCCGCATCCACTAACGCCTTGGAAGTATCCTTGCCTGCATTCTCGCGCACATGATCTTTCCTTCTCTGCGTTAAGCTATACTCCGCAAGTCCCACCGCCTCCGTATGTACCATAGCTTCAACTGCCGCGCTCTCGTTTGCCCGCTCGGTCAGATAGTGTCTGATACCAAAGAAACTGCCTGTTCCTGCCAGAATAAGAACTGCCGCTGCCGCTCCTATGATCTTAAAAAGCATTTTTCGATTCTTATCACGATTTCCCTTTGCCTTCTCTTCTTTAAGCTGCTTTTTCATGCGCTGCTTTTTTGCCTTGGCTTTTCTCTTATTCGCCGCCACTTTTTCCTTATCGATTGTGCGCCTTTTCTTCTTTTTTTTCGGATTCGCCTTGGAGTCTGCCATACGCCTGTTGTTAGAATCCATCTTGTTATCATCTTTAGAATCCGTTGTGTTATTTGATGCCATGTGCTTCTTCCTTTATTCGCTTCATATGCTCTTTGATCTTCGCTTCATATCCGTTGCCCGCAGGCTTATAAAATTCCTTGCCGTTCAATTCATAGGGTAAATACTGCTGTTCCACATAATGATTCGGATAATCATGCGCATATTTATAACCTGTCCCATGTCCCAATTTCGCTGCCCCCTTATAATGAGCATCCTGCAAATGTGTGGGAATCGGCAGATTGCCTGTCTGCTGTACCGTTTCCATCGCCTGAAATATGGCTTCACAGCTTGCATTACTCTTCGGGGCGCACGCAACATAAGATGCTGCCTGCGACAAAATAATCTGTGCCTCCGGCATTCCGACCCTCTCCACCGCCAGCGATGCACTGACCGCAACATTTAACGCCATAGGATCCGCATTACCCACGTCCTCGGACGCACAGATCATAATACGTCTCGCGATAAAAGTCACGCTCTCTCCCGCATACAGCATCCGGCTTAGATAATAGACCGCCGCATCCGGATCAGACCCCCGCATACTCTTGATAAAAGCAGAAATCGTATCATAATGGTTATCGCCCATTTTATCATACCGTAACACGCGTTTTTGAATACATTCCTGCGCTACTTCCAGTGTAACATGAATCTTGCCGTCCTCACTGCGGTTTGTGGTCATGACACCGAGTTCCACCGCATTGAGTGCATGTCTTGCATCACCACCCGACAATTCAGCCAGAAAATCTACCGCATCCTCATCAATAACCGCCTCGTATGCGCCCATACCTTTGTCCTTGTCATATACCGCGCGATGAATCAAGGCCTTGATGTCCTCTATAGATAACGGATGCAATTCAAATATAATAGAACGGGAAATCAAAGCTCCGTTCACCTCAAAATAAGGGTTTTCCGTAGTCGCGCCGATCAATATGATCGTACCATCCTCCACAAACGGGAGCAGATAGTCCTGCTGTCCTTTGTTAAAACGGTGTATCTCATCGATAAAAAGGATGGTTTTCTTCCCATACATTCCCTGTAGGTCTTTGGCTTTCGCCACCACCTCTTCCATATCCTTCTTCCCGGCGACCGTCGCATTGATCTGGGTAAACTCAGCGCTGGTCGTATTGGCTATCACCTTCGCCAGTGTTGTCTTGCCCGTTCCGGGAGGCCCGTAAAATATGATAGAACTTAATTTATCCGCCTTGATCGCGCGGTACAGCAGCTTATCTTTTCCTATAATATGCTGCTGTCCTACTACTTCCTCTAACGTAACAGGTCGAAGCCTTGCCGCAAGCGGTGACTCTTTCTCCTGATTTGCATTTCGCATGTACTCAAACAAATCCATTTTCTTGTTCGTCCTCTGTCTCATTTCCCATCAGTCCGTATAAAAGACTAATCTTTTATATTTTAGCATTTCATATGAATTAGCGCAAATATAATATTTTCCAACCATACCCAAAAAGCAGTGATTGAAATACAGTCAAAGGAATGATAGAATAAAACGCGTTAAACAAAAGAAACGGAGACTATCATGCAGATTTTTATATCACATTCCTCTAAGGATGCTGAATATGCAGAAAAAATATGTGACTTTTTGGAGCAAAACGAAATCGACTGTTTTATCGCGCCCAGAGATATACGCTCAGGCAGAGAGTATGCTGAAGAACTTGTAGACGGGATCGATCACTCAACAGCTATGATTTTGCTGATGTCAGAGAATGCCAACCATTCTCCCCATGTACTGCGCGAGGTGGAGCGTGCAGTCAGCAAATCCATCCCTATTCTTGTATATAAATTAGAAGAAACAGCCCTGTCGAAATCTATGGAATACTTTCTCATGACCCATCAGTGGGTAAGCGCCCAAGGCGATGAAAGCTATGTGGATATCCTTCGCTTTGCGAATGATCTGGAGAATAATTTAAAAAAGAAAACAACCGCCATCGTCGCTTCTGTCCTTGCCCTACTCGTGCTTGTCCTTGCAGGCGTTGCTGGTGTCAAAATACATAACGTTCGTAATTCTATTAAATACACTATTGCTGTAGGTGATACCATCACTTTCGGCAGTTACAATAATGAACCTATCGACTGGCGTGTTCTGAAACTGTCCGAAGACCGGAATCATGCCGTTTTAATCTCTTCGGATGTGCTTACTATGAAAGCATATGACGCCGCAGAGGGCGGAAAATATAACTGGTTCGACTCAACCGATTACTGGTCTAAAGACTCCGAAGCGGATACCGATATGGAATTACAGACACTCGTGCGCGGAAATAACGATTGGAGTGTATCCAATATCCGAACATGGCTTAACTGCGCCGACGAAGTCGTAACATACGCAGATCAGGCACCCCTTGCCACTGCAATGGCGGAACACAAGAACGGCTATCAGAATGAAGCCGGATTTTTGCATGGATTTACCGAAAAAGAACTTGCTGCGATCGTTGATACACAGAATGTAACCATGAGTAATTCCCTGTTCAATTCCGACACCATTACAACCACAGACCGCGTTTATCTGCTGTCCTTGGAAGAATTACAGTGGTTCGACGATGCAGGAATCAGCAAATTCGCCCTGCCTACAAGCGCTGCCGTAAAACAGGACAAAAGTTGTTGGTATCTGTTAGATTATAACGATTTTCATATTGAAGAATGCTGCTGGTGGCTGCGGGAACCCGTAGAGGGAACCTCCAGCAAATGCTATCTGGTAAACAACGGCTACACAGGCGACCTGCTTCGGACAGAAAATGTGGGACTTGAAGGATTCGGCATTCGTCCGGCGATGACTGTTGATCTGCGTAAAATGCCATAAACCGGATACCATTCCTTTTCCAATCTTTCTGTCACACAATTCTCCAGAGGTTAATGTCCGTGCCGCCCTGTAAATTCCACGACGAGCCCTGTCAGACAGGTATCATCATAAAGGGTTCCCTGATAGACGTCCTCGATCACAAATCGAAACGTGATCTCACCGCCGTCCACCGACATGATATCTTCCCATGGAAGTTCAAAATATTGCGGGTAAATCGTATCTTTAAGTTCAAGATAAGCGTAAGGTTTATCTTCCACATACATGAGAAACCGCTTGACCCGCCCGTTTTCTTCCCAAGTCTTCTGATTCTTGGCATAACCGTTCACAATACAGATTTCGGTGTAACGAATATAACCGTCCATCGGATAAGAACGATGTTCGAAGTGCTCCCACGGAAGCCCATCCCAGCGATTCGTAATATTCCATTGATTACTATCATGATATGTAATGCTCTCACCGATACCTGAGCCTTCCACCCCTTCTGCCCATGCGTATTCTCTTCCGTAACCGGTACAGACATGTTCCACCGCATATCGGTCCTCAGAAGACGCCAGCTCCGAAGAAGCCTCCAGTTCAAGGAAGCCACCACCTGCACAAAATTCCCCACAAGGTGCATGCCATTCATCAAATCCATAATCCGGCGCGTCATCTGCATATTCCATAGAACAGAAGTTATCATTGTCCGCATTTTCTCCGTAGAAAAAATTTCTGATTTCAGGCGTTAGAACAAGAGGTTCCTCCGGATATCTTACTACCGGCTCCATACTGTCAATCTCAAAAACCCTCGCTGCAGTCATGCCATGTTCCGCAGCATACTCTTCCACTAAATTTTCTTCGTCACCCATCTCTCCATCATAGGCAATATAGAAATGCTCATCACAGCCCGCAAAAGCGTCATCCGCTATGGTGCAGTCTCCTGTCGGAACATAAACTGCCCACAGTAACTCATTGTCTGCAAAAGCACGCTTGCTGATAGCCAGAGACTCCTCTCCTTCAAATTCAACTCTGCGCAGTCCGCAATTCTCAAAGGCACCCTCACCGATCCATTCCACTCCTTTTGGGATACACAAAAGTTCCTGTCCGAAATAAGCATCCTGAAAAGCGCGGTCACCAATCTTACGCAATGTTTCCGGCAATTTTTTCTCTGACAAATCTATACCTTTGAACACCTCATCGCCAATCTCTTCCACCGGAATTCCATGTATATTATTCGGTATATGACTTCTTTGGCATCCTTCTTTGATACCCGTGAGCACCGCATATTCCCCATCCTCATCTGAGCAAATCTCATAAGAGAAAACCCCGTAGCGATTTTCCACACTCTCAGCGGCTGTTTGTACGTTCAATATCCTTTTATCCGAGTTGCAACCCGTGACAGTTATCCCGATACAGAAAGCCAAAGTAATAATAGCTTGTGTTATTCTATAACTCATCTAATCATCCCTTATTAACAACCATATCTCCACATACATACCTATATTTTGTATTATATACCTGCTTTCCACTGTGTACAATCACCTACAGTCTGCTTAATCAAACAAAAGCTCATCCACCGTCACGAATTCATATCCTTCCTCCTGCAACGCGTCCACAATCTGCAATGCCGCCGTCACCGTGCTCTTATACTCGTCATGCATCAGGATAATGGCATTTTCCTGTGCCTTATCCGTAACCTTCTGCACAATGCAGGCCACGTTATCACTGCACCAGTCCAACGGATCAATCGTCCACAGCACCGGAAACATATTAAGTTCCTTCTCAAATTTCTTATCCCATGTTCCGTAAGGCGGACGCACATACTGTACCTCCTGCCCCGTCAGCTTTTCAATTATCTCATTTGTCTTAATCAGTTCCTCTTTAAAAGACTCTCCGTTACTCTGACTTAACTGCATATGACTGTAGGTGTGATTCCCAATTAAATGCCCTTCCTCGCTCATACGCTCAATCAGCTCCGGATACAACTCCACATGTTTCCCCATCACAAAAAAAGTAGCACGTACTCCCCGCTCCTTCAATCCATCCAAAAGTTGTTCCGTATAATAGGGATGGGGACCATCATCAAATGTGAGCGCAATTTTCTTACTGTCCGGCATACCGCTTGCGGCAACCATCTCCTTCCGGTAGTTCACGATTCCCGGTACACATAAAAGTACTGCTGCAGCAAGAAAAAGTCCCGTTCTTATGATCTTATTTTTTTCACTCATCAAATTTTTCAACCCTTATTCCATGCATAACTATCGTTATTTATTCGCGTGTAATTATGCTCTATCTTTATATTATATATGCATTGTGTTCTGCTATAAGAAGCATCAAAAAAATCGTGCAAACCTGCTTATGAGATTTGCATCGCCCAATTGCAAAAAACATTTCAAAAAAAGAGCGCCTAACCGACATTCCATCGCCGGATGCGCCCTATATTCTTATCATTATGGTTCATGCAGCTCGATCCGAAAAGCCTTCGTATACCCATGCCCATATTCACAGTTTAGTTCCAGTTTTCCGCCGTGCATCTGAACGATCTTAGAGGCTATACTGAGTCCCAGACCGCTTCCACCTTTGGTACTCCGCGCTTTGTCTGCGCGGGAAAAAGGTTCGAAAATATGCTCGGCAAACTCCTTGTCGATCTCCATACCGTCATCCGCTATCGTGATCGTATATTCTTCCAACTGCACCAGCACTTTCCCGCCCTCTTTACCATATCTGACCGCATTGGTCAAAAGATTTGTAACAGCACGCGCCATCTGGATCTTGTCTACACTGCAAGGCACCGGAATCTCAGGGATTTCCACCTTAAGCTCTATTTTCCTGTCCTCAAAATCCGGATATAGCAGTGCAACACACTCTCTGAGCAGTTCTCCGAGATCGCCATCCTCCCTGTGCAGTTCAAATCCGCTGCTATCCATCTTTACATACTCAAAAAGCAGTGTGATCAGTTCACTCATACGCATAGATTTATTGTAGATAGCATCCAGATATTCCTGTTTTTTCTTTCCCTGAACCACATCATCCGCCAGTGCTTTACTGTAACTGCAAAGCGTCGTAATCGGCGTCTTAATGTCATGGGCAATGTCCGACAACAACAAATTCCTGCGCCTGTCATATTCCTGTTGCTGTTCCTTCTCCTCTTCTATCAATTCATTGACTTTCTTAGTCACCACCCGATAATAGTAAAAAGCACCCACCAGATAAGGAAGTGCGCTCATAAAAATCAGAACAAGAAACAGTGCAATAATCAATAATCTGAGCACGATTCCCCATTTGCCCGTAAATAAAGGAGAATCCACAGCAATCATCAGAGAATTACCCATCTGATCGCTGATCGAATGCTGTACATAAACCCCTAATCCACTCGGTAAAAATGATGCCAGAAGATATAATAACATCTGTACTAATAATAAAATCGGCTTTCCGGATGCTTTAATAGATATCTGTTGACTTTGTAAGATCAATGACATACCCGGTATGATAATATTGTTATAGAATACACCAATCAACTGCTCACAGACAAAAATGAAAAGCATGGTGCCAAGGAATCTGTTAATCAAAAACCATTTAAGAGATTTCTTTTCTCCTGTTTGATTACTGCCTCCCATGCTCCATGCCTCTCCTTTTCATTTCGTCCGCCTTATCCGCTCCGTACCGACTCACTTCTCCAACCGGTATCCTAACCCCCGGATCGTCTTAATGTACTCTCTGCCGTCGTGTTCCAGCTTTGCCCGCAGCTTAGAAATACATACCATAATATTATTGTCGGACACCAGATACTCGTCACCCCACCCCTGCTCGTAAATCTGCTGTTTGGTAAAGACTTTACCCGGCTCTTCCATAAAAAGCTTCATGATCCGAAACTCCACTGATGTCAACTCGATCGGTTCCTCGTCACGGTAAAGCAGACAAGCCTCCAGATCCAGTCGTAAATCCTGCACTACGAGTTCTTTCACCGTTTTCTGTCTGTCGCCTCCCGCGCCGAGAGAATAGAATCTTCGTATATTGGAATTGACTCTTGCCACTGCCTCCAAAGGTCCGAAAGGCTTCGTAATATAATCGTCTGCGCCCAGATCGAGTCCAAGTATTTTATCCGCATCCGTGTCTTTTGCAGACAACATAATAACAGGTATATTGTTATCTTCCCTTATATTGCGTAACACACGATATCCATCCAATCCCGGCATCATAATATCTAGGATTACCAGATCCGGCTGTTCTTTCTTGATTTTTTCCATGGCTTCCACGCCATCCGCCGCTTCCACCACCTCATAACCATCCTTTTCAAGGTACAGATGAAGCACATCCCGAATCTCCGCCTCGTCGTCCGCAATCAGAATCTTATAGCCCACATTGTTCTCCCTTCTTATCTGATCTGTCAGTTTATAAAGCGATTCTGCTATCCCAAATAACTATTATCCGGCAAAGCAGCCTGCTGTGCACCGTCATGCAATTCGTTGAGTCTGCGGTAAAGCGCTGCACCTGTCAGCCACACATAGGGACTGACATAGAACAGTTCTACAATACCACATGTTATCATACCAAGCATATGCCATAAAATAAAGGATAAGTCCAGTACAAACGCGTGCCATTTTTCACCGTTCATCATCTCCTTGCTCATGTTAAGCACTTCTTTATAATCCATATTCGGATGCTCCGCCAGAATATAAGATACCATGCGATATTGATATCTCTTATAAATACCCGGAATGACAAACAACAAAGCCCAGAGGAAAACCTGTATATCTACATGGAACATCGTTTTCACAACATTCTTATAAGAGTGGTCAAACCCGTAAGCAACCTCTTTCACTTCCGCCCGGTCATCCACGCTCTTTAGCATAAACCGCTGGACTCCCACATAAAAAGGATTATATAGGAGTTCTATAAACGCAAATATAATAGCTATAACAATGATGCAAAATACGAGAACAGCCACGACCATAGAAACAACAAATACAATCTCCTCAGTATCACTCATCTTCGTTGATGCTTCATCCGTGCTATCTGCCGCATATTCAATATCGTCCGTTATATCTCCTGTTACATCTTCTGTTATAACTCCCGTTGCATCGTCTGTTTCTACTTCATATTCATACTGTTCATCCTCTGTGCTGTCCACGTTTGCAACTACAATGCCGTTGACGGCACTCGATGCTGATGACCCCGATGAATGTCCGCCTCCGCCGCTTAAAACTCCCGCCAATGCCGCCACAAGCATGATGCGCCAGTAATTCCTTTTCAGAGCTTCTTTTGCCCTTGTTTTTATCTCTTTTCTCGTCCACATAATATTTCTCCTTATCTTGCCATGTTTCGTTGTTAAAGTTAGGATAACACCCCTTCCTTAACCGAACTGCGGAGAAAACTTAACTTAACCTTAAAGTCTGTACGCTAAAATAGTACCATTTTGCGGGGTTTGTGGCAATGGTTTGTCACTAGCTTGTCACTAGTAGGATAGGTATTATTATGTAGTTCCCAGCAAAAATGGATTGTTTCCAGTAGACATCTGCTGCACTTTTCCGTTATTAATAATCAAGTTTGTAAGTTCCTTTCCGTCTGCAATCCATTTAATAATAATGGGCTGGCTGTTACTAATTCCTCCGCCAGTCAGCCCAAGTTCTGAAAGCGCTTCTACGAGTGCCTCTTTTTGCGCCTGTCTGATTGTTGACAACGGCGAAACAACCTCCGTTTCTCTATTGTTATCCCCTAAAATTGCGAGGTGCTGTCTCATTGTCCGAGGTATGACCTGTCCGGTTGCATATCCCGGTATCTCCACGTCTGCCAGTTTTGCAAATGCAGGAATTGAGGCATAAGGAGATGATATGGAACGCACGGAATACCTTTGACTAGAATTTCCGCTTATAGACACCCCCTTGTTTTCCGCTTTTCCAAACAAATCAAGTAGATCATTCACCCATCCCTTTATCTTGCCAACCACTCCACTGATTTTACTTGCAATGCTATCCCATACAGTTTCTACGATATTCCATGCATGATTCCATGCACCCGACCAATCACCCTTAAGTAAATCAACCACAATCCCTACACAGTCTTTAATAATATCCGCCAGCCTACCAATATCATCAAACAACTCACCGATCAAATCCATCGAAGTATTAAATACTTCATCTATGATGGGGAGTAGAATAGGAAGAAATGTATCAACAATCCACCCAGCAATAGGAATCAGCACGTCTTCCCATAATGTCTTTAGCATTTCCATCAAAGAATCGATACATGGCTTTAAATGTTCTTCCCAAAGTGTTCTAAATTTTTCTCCCCATTCTTCAAGCATTGGTTTAAGATTATCTTGCCAAAATTCAGTAAACTTATCTTTAAGATCAGAAACCTTCTGTCTAAATTCTTCTGATGTGTTATACGCGTAGACAAACCCTGCCGCCAATGCCGCTACCGCCGCAACGATTATCCCAATAGGAGAGACCAAAGCCGATAACGCACCTCCGAGCAAGGATATTACAGGGTGTAAAAGGGAAAGAGTTACCTTCATCGCTTTTGCTATCCCAGAAAATGTACTAAATGCCGCGGATATTCCAGTAAAAGCGACACTTGCGACCTTTAATGCCGTAATCGCAATGGCTATCTTTTCAAATCCATTTGCTACATCTTCCGGCGTTACACTGTCCATCCAGTTTTCCACCATAACCAGAAAATCTTTAAGTTCTTGACTATTTAGGAAGTTTGCGAGAGCATCAGACAAGCGCCCGATAAAAATTATCAGCCCTTCCCCTACCGTCTCTGCAAAAGGTTCTAAGTGTCCCCACAATTCTGCTATATTAGACCGCAAAGAATCCCAATCTACTTTATTATTAAAGTCAATAAACACTTGAAGAAGTTTAGGAAGTCCCTCTTCAAGTACCCACTGTCCAAGTGGCAAAAGCACCATCGTATAAAAGTCTTCTAAAATACCGCTTATCGCATCAACCACAGGCTCCAAAGATTCCAGAAATCTATTAAATGATTCTAAAAGCGGGTAAAAGTCCAGTTTATCAGACCATTCAACCGTAGCATCTGCCGCGTTTCTAATATGTTCTACGATGATTCCAATAATATCTCGTATGTTTTCGAGAATATGAAGACCTACTTCGTTTTCGTTCCAAGCCTCGCGAAAATTTCCAGCTAAATTCCCGACAACAAGACCTATATCGCCAATAATATGTAGAATATCTTGGAATATTGTTATAGTTCCTTCTTGTTGCCATACGGTCAGAAAATCTCGTCCGATATCTTTTATGAGACTCCATACTTCATCAAGAGCATATTTCCATGAGTCCATGACAAACTGCCCTTCTCTATCCCACGCCTCTTTTAAGGGATTAAAAAGACTCTGTAAGATACCTTTTATTTTTTCTGCAAGCTGTCTAAATTTATCTGATATACCAGACTCGTCTACCTCTGGCATTATAGTAACGCCAAGATTCAAGTTGTCCATGTTTCCGAAATCAATATCTTCTAAATCAGAAAGCGGATTATCGTCTTTTCCTGTCGTATACTTATTGATTTCATCAAGTGGACTTAAATACCCCTCTAATGCTTTTTCTGCGTCCTCTGCCGAATCTGTAACGTTTTCCAACGATCCCGCCAATTCTCCTGCTGAATCAGCATAATCCTTATATCCGCTCCCTGTGCCGGCAGAAGAACTTTTACCGAAAAAGGATTCTGTGAACGACTTAAAAGCATTAGCAACCGTTTTCAACTTTGCTAAAAGCGTGTTTAACATTTTTAAAAGCGGCGTGAACGCATTTATAAGTCCTTGTCCGATAGTTGCCTTAAGACTTTCGATCTGCAACTTAAGGATTCTCGTCTGGTTTGCCCAGCTATCCTGTGTACGCACGAAATCGCCAGTCGCACCAGAAAGTTTCTCGAGAACAAACTGATACCGCAAAGCAACCTTCTGCTGTTCGGTCATTTTGCTTACGCTTTTCCCGATTCCCTTCGCCATAGCATAGGAGTTAAGCGCATTCTCGGTCATAACAACGCCGAGGTCTTTTAGGGTCTCCGTCTCGCCCGTGAACACGGATTTCAGCTTTGTATATGCCTCGTCCTGCGTTATGTTGTAAAAAGAAGCCACATCACCCGCCAACTGCGTGAGGGCGGTTGACATCTGATATGCCGCATCTTCTGTGAATCCGAATGATTTTGACATTGCGCCAAACGTACCCACATACCTTTTTGCCATGGTTTCAGACAGTCCAGCGGACTTTGCAGCGTTCCTCGCAAATTCGTCAATCTTATCTGACATGGTGGTAAAAGTAACATCAACGACATTCTGCACTTCTTCCAGATCGGAGCCTAACTCTGTCATGGAGCCCGCAAATCCGGCAACCTTCCTCACAGCAAAAACAGAGACGATAGTCGCCCCTAGCCTCTTAAAAGAGCTGGAAAGCCCGTTGACATTTCTGGTCATTCCAGAAGTTTCACTGCGAATAGTGGAACCTAAATTTTTAAATTTAGTCCCGATTCCGCTCGTAAGACTATTAAGCGAAGAAAGACTCCCATGTATGCCAGAACTTAATTCTTTGACACCAGACTTTCACATCAGAGAAGCCCTTTTTCATGCTTCTTGTATCTATTTTTGTATTGATCCTTATACTTCCGTCATACTGCGCCATAAAAAAGGACACCTCCACATAAGCAGAGATGCCCTTGCAAATCTGCCCGTAACTTTTTCAGGTCAGCGGCTGA